>OGFG01002882.1_pt1 | contig 13359 bp, 7 predicted proteins | sample 1570761 | NCBI WGS metagenome assembly OGFG01 (sample SAMEA2581938, study PRJEB24529) | metagenome | biome: Human gut stool | place: China | collected 2011 | reverse complement strand
TATATCAGGGATATTATAAGACCTGGCAGTATACCTCCAAGGGAAAAGTGGACGGCATCGAAGGTCGTGTGGACATGAATATCACCTACGAATAGTCAATAAAAATAAAGAGTGAGGACGAAATAAATGGGTAAAATAACAGTAGAAACCTGTGAAATTGAAGGATTAAAGATCATTACTCCTACGGTATTCGGAGATGCCAGAGGATATTTTATGGAGACTTACAATTATAACGATTTCAAGGCTGCGGGAATTCCTGAGGTGTTCGTACAGGACAATCAGTCCGCTTCCAAGAAGGGTGTATTGCGTGGACTGCATTTCCAGAAACATTTTCCTCAGGACAAGCTGGTGCGCGTGATCCGCGGAGAAGTCTATGACGTGGCAGTGGATCTGCGGGAAGGTTCCAGGACTTTCGGCCAGTGGTACGGAGTGCTTTTGTCTGAAGAGAACAAGAAGCAGTTCTTTATCCCGAAGAATTTTGCACATGGTTTTCTGGTACTGTCGGATTATGCGGAATTCTGCTATAAATGTACGGATTTTTATCATCCCGATGATGAGGGCGGTATTGCCTACAATACACCGGATATCGGTGTAAAATGGCCGATTCCCGAAGGTATGGAACTGACGCTTTCCGAGAAGGATACCAAGTGGGGCACACTGGAACAGTACGTGAAGGAAAAAGAGAATGAAGGTAAGTAAGAAAACGGGCATTGCCCTGTTTGTGACAGCGGCAGTGATCATGGCGGTGCTCATTGTATTCCATAAGAATCCGGGACCTGCGGCAGATCCGGGACAGGAACTGGCCAAGAAGATCATTTCTTGCGTAGTGATCGCGGCGGCATGCGTTGCTTTTATTCACTGGTATGATAAATTCACCGGACTGCCGGTGGAACTGTTCCAGAACCGTCATCTGATCTGGAAACTGGCCAAAAATGATTTCAAAAAAAGATATGCGGGATCTTATCTGGGTGCGGTATGGGCTATGGCACAGCCGGTGGTCACGGTGGCTATGTATTACATTGTTTTTGATAAGATCATGGGTAATACGAGTACTCCCCTGCGGGAGGGTGTGGAAGTACCCTTTGTATTGTTCCTGACGGCTGGGCTTGTACCCTGGTTCTATTTCAGTGAGGCATTAAACAATGGAACCAATGCGCTGCTGGAATATAACTATCTGGTGAAAAAAGTAGTATTTAAGATCAGTATCCTGCCTATCATCAAGATTATTGCAGCCACCTTTATTCATGTATTTTTTGTGTGTCTGCTGTTGATTGTGGCAGCAATTTACGGGTATTATCCTACCATATATACGATACAGATCGTATACTATAGCTTCTGCCTGTTCATTTTTGTGCTGGCACTCAGCTATACGACTTGTGCAGTAGTAGTATTTTTCCGGGATCTGTCTCAGATCATCAGTATCGGATTGCAGATCGGCATGTGGGCCACTCCTATTTTGTGGAATCTGGATTCCCTGTCCGGCAATTGGATCACGATTCTGAAGCTGAATCCGCTGGTGTATATTGTAAACGGTTATCGAAGTGCTATTTATGAGAAGGAATGGTTTTTCCAGGATTTCTTTTCCACCATGTATTTCTGGATCGTAACGGTAGTACTGTTCGGGTTGGGAGCCGTTATTTTCAAACGATTGAAGGTACATTTCGCAGACGTGCTATAATACGAATGATTGTTACGATTTCGAGAGTTCGAAGAACGGAGAAATCGTATTATAAAAAACAGAGCATAGCAAAACTTTTATAGATGAAGAACCTTGTGGGGAGGAGCTGCATTACAAAACTGTTGTGGGGAAAACAGAAAGGGTGAAAGTAATTGAAGGGTGCTCGTGAAAAATTTAGAAAATTTTGGTTATGGAAGCCGGGAAAGATCCTGCTGGCCGTGGGATGCTGCGGACTGCTGCTGTTGACGCTGATTCCATTGTTTCGTCTGACAGTCTATGCGGTTCCGTATTATGATGATTACAATTTCGGAAGATTTGCCAGAGCTGCCATGGAGCAGGAACAGTCAAAATGGGCTGCCATCTCCGGTGCACTGGATTGCTCCAGAACGCAGTGGTATGCGTGGCAGGGAACCTATTCTTCTATTTTCTTTATGGCATTGATGCCGGCAATCTGGGGAGAACAGTATTATTTCCTCGGTCCAGTGTTCATCCTGCTGCTATTGCTGGCGGGTACCATGACATTTACCCATGTGATCCTGCGGAAAGTACTGGGCATGGAAAAGTGGACCGGCCTGGCAGCACAGGCAGTGATTACAGTGGCAGTCTTTATGTTTATTTATTCCGCACAGAGTGGCTTCTACTGGTATAACGGCGGAGTTCATTACGTGGGAATGCACGGCTTTGGATTGTTGATGTTGTCTGTGGCAATCTGCCTGGAGAGAGCAGAAGGAAGAACTGCTACCGGGCTGCTATTTACGGCCTCGGTACTGCTTTCCATGATCACGGCCGGAAGCAATTTTGTCACGGCATTGCAGGGACTCTTATCGCTGTTGACGATTCTGTTTATAAGTGTGGTAGTGGAACACCGGAAAAAGGGACTGTGGCTGTTGCCTGCTACGCTGGTATACATTATAGGATTTGGGCTGAATGTAGCGGCACCGGGCAATTCCGTGCGGGCCCGCAGCTATGTCGGCTGGGGATACAGTCCCCTGGAGTCCATCGGCAGATCTTTTCTGGAAGGAGTAAAACATCTTCCAGAGTTTACGGGATCTATTGTTCTTATGGTAATGGTGATGCTGTTACCCCTGATCTGGCAGGCACTTAAGGAGACGGAGTATCGTTTCCGGTATCCGGGAGTCGTACTTCTGTGGTCCTTTTGCCTGTATGCCACCGGTTACACCCCAAGCCTGTATTCCCTCGGACATGCCGGATTGTCCAGAACTCTGAATGCGGTGAAGATCACATATTTATTGCTGTTGTTCCTGAACGAAATATACTGGTGTGGCTGGCTGCAGCAAAAACTGCAGAAGAAGGCATCAGGCAGCGCGGCAAGATGGCTGGCGAACTGGAACGGAGCCGCAGTGTGGTGGTTTTATGCGATTATGGGTCTGGAATTTATCATGATCTTTCAGGTGTCACCCAATCAGGCAGGACATTATTCGGCTTATGGGGCCTATTACTATGTGCATACCGGAGAAGCGTATAATTTCCATCAGGAATATCTGGAACGGGTGGAGAAGCTATTGGGAGATGAGGATGATGTACAGCTGCAACCTTATCACTACAAGCCCTGGTTTTTGTGCATGGGAGACCTCTCGGAGGATGAAAATAACGAGGCCAACCGTTCTCTGGCCATATGGTATGACAAAGACAGTGTAACGCTGATAAGCGAGGATTAAAATTGATGCAGGAAAAGAAAAAGCTGGCCATTGAAGTCGATAATGTCCAGAAGATCTATAAACTATATGATAAGCCCTCAGATCGGATGAAGGAGGCTTTCGGCTTCGGAAAAAAGACGAAGCATAAGCTTCACTATGCCCTGAAGGGTGTGGACATGAAGATCTATCAGGGAGAAACGGTGGGTATTATCGGTACCAACGGTTCCGGTAAATCCACGATCCTGAAGATCATCACCGGTGTATTGAATCCCACTTCGGGAAGAGTGCTGGTAAATGGCCGTATTTCCGCTCTGCTGGAGCTGGGTGCCGGATTCAATATGGAATATAACGGCATTGAAAATGTGTATCTGAACGGGACGATGATGGGATTTTCCGAGAAGGAGATCGAGGCAAAGCTTCCGGAGATCTTAAGTTTTGCGGATATCGGAGATTACGTCTATCAGCCGGTGAAGACTTATTCCAGCGGTATGTTCGTCCGGCTGGCCTTTGCGGTGGCCATCAATATCGAGCCGGAGATCCTGATCGTGGATGAGGCTCTGAGTGTCGGTGACGTATTTTTCCAGGCAAAATGTTATCATAAATTCGAAGAATTCAAGAAGATGGGCAAGACCATTGTGTTCGTCAGTCATGATCTGAGCAGTATCAGCAAATATTGTGACCGTGTATATCTGCTGAATCAGGGAAATATCCTGGGCGAAGGCAGTCCCAAGGCTATGATCGACACCTACAAGAGGGTATTGGTGGGACAGTATGACGGCCCGGAGAGTGTGGGAGAAGAGACTGCCAGTCTGCTGGATGATGAAGACCTGCAGAGAGCAGCTGCCCAAAAAGCAGATGAGAAGGGGACCGATGCTTCCCAGGCTTCCATGGAGGCCAAGGGGCAGAATCCCAATGCCCTGGAATACGGTACGAAGCAGGCACAGATTGAGGAATTTTACATTACGGATGACAGAGGGGTCCCCACCAATGCGATCCTGAAGGGCAGTATGTTTACCATCCATATGCGGGTTCGTTTTATGGATCATATTCCGGCCCCCATTTTTGCATTTTCTGTAAAAAACGTCATCGGTGTGGAGATCACCGGTACAAATACCATGATTGAAAAGGCTTTTCTGGACAGCGTGGAGCCGGGAGAGGTGAAAAATGTGACTTTTACCCAGAAGATGAACTTACAGGGTGGTGAGTATCTGCTGTCTCTGGGAGTGACCGGCTACAATCAGGATACCTTCGAGGTATATCACAGACTGTATGATGCCTTGAATATTACGGTGGTATCGGACAAGAACACCGTAGGATATTATGATATGGATTCCGAAACAAAAGTATGGGATGCGGAGGAGAAGTAAGGAATGACAGAGACCATCGGGAAGATCACACTGAATCTGGATAAATATCCCGGCGAGGATTATTATTGCGACGGCAGTGTGGAGGACGAGATCTTAGACATTGTAAAAAAATACAGTACGGTGGAATATGACAGGATCATTGCGGAGCGAAAGAGCTGGCCGATCCTGTATCATTTGTCTGCTCTCCGGGAAAATATCGTGGATTTCCTTCCCATACAGAAAACAGAGAAAGTGCTGGAAGTGGGCAGTGGATGCGGAGCCATCACGGGTGCACTGGCAAGAAAAGCCGGGGAAGTGACCTGTGTGGATCTCTCGAAGAAGCGTAGCCTGATCAACGCCTACCGCCACAGCGAATGTGAAAATGTGACGATCCATGTGGGCAATTTCACGGATGTGGAACCGGAACTTCCCGCAGACTATGACTATATTTGTCTGATCGGTGTTTTTGAGTACGGACAGGCTTACATAGGCGGCAAGACGCCTTACGAGGATTTCCTTAAGATCCTGCAGAAACATCTGGCACCGGACGGCAGGATCGTGATTGCCATTGAGAACAAATACGGATTGAAATATTTTGCCGGATGCAAGGAAGATCATCTGGGCAGCTGGTTTTCCGGCATTGAAAATTATCCGGAGGGCGGTGTGGTACGCACGTTTTCCCGGAAAAAGCTGGAGCGCATTTTCGATGCCTGCGGTGTGGGAGAACGCAGTTTTTATTATCCGTATCCTGATTATAAATTTATGACCACAGTCTATTCCGATGCTTATCTTCCAGGACGTGGAGAGCTGTCCAACAATCTGCGGAATTTTGACCGGGACAGAATGCTGTTGTTCGATGAGAAGAGTGCTTTTGACGGAATTGTGGAGGAAGGATTGTTTTCCGTTTTTTCCAATTCCTATATGGCGGTGATCGGAGCACCTCTGGATCTGAAATATGCCAGATATTCCAATGACCGTGCGGAAAGCTTCCGGATCCGCACCGAGATCCTGCGGGACAAGGAAGGCTGTAAGACGGTCCGAAAATATCCGCTGACAAAAGAAGCGGAAGCCCATGTGCGTCATATGCCGGAGGCTTATGAAAAATTGAAGGAACGGTATGCGGGAAGCAGTCTGGATGTCAATGTCTGCCATCTGGGAGAAGAGAACGGCATACCTTATGCGGAATTTGAGTTCGTGCCGGGCAGACCGCTGTCGGAACTGATGGACGAATGCCTGGACAGACAGGATGTGGAGGGATTTCACAACCTGTTCGCAGAATATCTGGAGAGAGTGGGCTACGGGGAGGATGTGCCGGTGGCAGACTTTGATCTGATCTTTGCCAATATTCTGGTGGATGGTGACCACTGGACACTGATTGATTATGAATGGACTTTTGACCGTCCCATAGAGACCAGAGCTCTGGCCTTCCGGGCTGTATACTGTTATGTACTGGAAGATGAAAGACGTAATGCACTGGAACTGGATCGTATTCTGGATCGTCTGGGCATCACGGAAAACGAAGCCAGACAGTACAGAGAGCAGGAGATGGAATTTCAGAAATATGTGACCGGACAGAAATTGTCCATGGGTGAGATCCGCAATCTCTTAGGCGGCGAAATTTATAAGCCCACGGAATGGATCGGACGGTTCCGTCAGACGGAGGGAGAACTCAGGGTACAGATCTATGAGGACAAGGGACAGGGATTTTCCGAAGAAAATTCTTATTTCCCGGAGAACGTCTATGCAGAGGAAAAACAGGCGGAATTTACGGTGAATTTCGATGGAAATGTCCATTATTTACGGCTGGATCCGGCCATGTGCGCCTGCGTGTGTAAAATCCGGGAGCTTACCATGAACGGACAGCCGGTTCCTGTGCAGGACAAAAAGATCGTTACCACCAATGGAAAAATCTTAAAGTCCGCAGACGGTGCGGAGCATCCCAGCGTGGTATTTCCCACGGAGGATCCGAATCTGACGATCCGGGTGGATGCATTGAACAGAAAGGCAGAGAACATCCTGACTGTGAAAATGGAGATCGTGCAGATTCCCCTTGCTGTGGCAAGTGACATGGCGGGAGCGGTGAAAAAATTTTTCTAAGGAGACAGGAAACTTGAGCATTCGGACGTCAGTAAAGCAGATGCTTGTCAGACAACAGGATAAAAAGTATGAAGCAGAACTGGCAAAGCTGCGGGTGACCTACGCGCAATGGGCTGTGGAGCAGGAAAAAAAGATTGCGGAAACAGTGGTCACAGAGATCGGGGAAAGAGCCGGTCTTGCGGAATTCGTGATCTACAGGCAGCAGAAAGGAGAGCTGGCGGAAAATGCTGTGGAGCGGATCAATGCGTATTTTGTGAAGCATCCGGAGGCAGAGATCGTCTATGGAGATGAAGATCTGCTGTCAGAGAACGGAGAGCGTATGATCCCATGGTTCAAGCCTTGCTGGGCTCCGGATACCTACCGGGCTTTCTTCTATGTGGGAAGCGTCGTGGCAGTGCGGAGCAGACTGTTGCAGAAACTGGGGGAGCCCGGGGCTGTGACAGAAGGAGAGAGCACCGGCAGGGAAATAGTATTTTCGAAAGCGGAAGAGATCCGTCCCCTGATGGACCGGCTGTTTCTGGCGGCCGGTGGATTTGAGAGAGGCTGTCATACCATTGGACATCTGGAAGAAGTGCTGTTTCACGGCACTTTTGGTACTGTGGGAATCGGACTGCAGGGACCGGCAGAAACCAGCCGGGAGAAAGCGGAAGATGAGCAGAACCCCTGGGAAGAGTACCGGACGGCAGCGGAATCCGCAAAACTGTCCGTGGAACTGGCGGCCAAAGCGGCAGAGGAAGCCAGAGAACTGTTCGCCAGAGAACTTAGGGTCTCTGTGATCATTCCTTCCAAAGATAATCCTTCCGTACTGGGAAAATGTCTGCGGTCGCTGACGCAACGCCCGGAGGGCAGTGTTCCGGTGGAAATCCTGCTGATAGATAACGGAAGTAACGAGGAAAACAGGAAAAAAACAGAACAGCTGGTGGAAGAAATCCGGACAGCCGGAACACCGATCCGGTATGTATATGAGCCTGCGGAGTTCAATTTTTCCACCATGTGTAATCGTGGCGCAGAACTGGCAGATGGCAAGCTGCTGCTGTTCTTAAATGATGATATTGAATTATGTGAGAATGACTGGCTGGATAAAATGGTGTCCAGAGCCTTGCAGCCTTATGTGGGCAGTGTGGGACTGAAACTTTATTATCCGGATTCCGTGAAGATCCAGCATGACGGCATTGTCAATCTGCCGGTGGGACCGGTGCATAAGCTACAGTTTATGGAGGATGACAGAAGCTACTATTTTGGACGGAACCGTTTTACACAGGATTGTGTGGCCGTGACGGGAGCCTGTCTCCTGATCCGGACAGAGGTGTTCCGGGAGGCCGGAGGATTCCGGGAAGTGTTGCGGGTAGCCTATAATGATGTGGAACTGGGCTTCCGGCTTCTGGAAATGGGATACTACAATGTGGTGTGGAACGACCGCTTTGCATATCACCATGAATCTCTCAGCCGGGGAAGCGATGAAAGTCCTGAGAAAATGCAGCGTCTGGTACAGGAGAGAGAACTGCTCTACCAGATGCATCCACAGTTCCGGGGAGAGGATCCTTTTTACCCGAAGGGGCTGAACCGGGAGGGACTGGACAGCCGTGTGGTTCCGGCATATCTGACAGATCGGAATGTTTTACAGGAGCCTTTCTGGAAAAGGGGACTTCCTGGCGGAGAGGAATTACAGAAGATCCGCAGGGATAACTGCCTGATGGCCAGAGTAGAGACAGCGGGACCGGAGCGGATCCAGGGATACAGTGTAATTCTGGGAGACGATAATGCCTGCTATGAAAAACATCTGTTGCTGATTCCCTGTGGGGAAACAGAAGGACAGGGTGTGTGGTCCATGCAGTTGATGCCTGCCTACCGACAGGAACTGGAGGAAAATCTTCCGGATCAGAAAAATGTGGCATTGGGCGGCTTTTGTGTCCTCAGAGAAGGAGAACAACTGCCGGCGGGAAACTATACGATCGCTGTTCTTGTGGTGAATCGTGTCAGCAAGCTGAAACTTTGGAATACTACGGGAAAATATCTGACCGTAGAGCTTCCGGCAGCAAAAGAATAAAACAGATGCATGATCCGCTAAAATGCGGTGAAAGCATCACGGAGGAGACATATGTCAGAGAGCAACACCGAGATCAATTATAAGGAAGCCTACGAGAGAGAGCATGAAAAATGTGCGGATCTGGCGGACAAGATCGTAGTACTGGAATCGGAGAAGGAAGATCTGCAGTTCAAACTGGACCGAATCAAGAAAAATAAATTCTGGAAGGCTACAGGACCTGCCAGAAGTGTGATCCATTTTGCCCAGAGACAGAAGGAACGGCTGTCTCATTGCGGTGGTCCCAAAGATATTCTGCGGAAGATCCGTAACAAGAGTCACCAGAAGAGCCTGATGGAATCCTACGGTACCGGAAGCTTTCCCGATGCGGAGCAGAGGAAGAAAGAGGAAGAAACGGTATTCCCCTATATGCCGAAGATCAGTATTCTCGTGCCGTTGTGGAATAACAAGAGAGAGTTCCAGATACAGATGCTGGACTGCGTCATGAACCAGACCTATCAGAACTGGGAACTGTGTCTGGCGGACGGTTCCGATGCGGAACATGCTTACATCGAAGAACTCTGCAAGGAGTACGCGGCGAAATCAGATGGCCGTATTGTATATAAGCACCTGGACCATAACGGAGGTATTTCCTACAACACCAATGAGTGTTACAAGCTGGCCACCGGAGACTATATCGGACTGTTCGATCAGGATGACATTCTGCATCCTTCCGTATTGTATGCCTATGTGAAGGAAATCAATGAACAGGGTGCGGATTATCTGTACTGTGATGAGACCACCTTCCAGGAGGACAATATTAATAAAATGCTGACCATGCATTTTAAGCCGGATTATGCACCTGATAATCTGCGGGCCAACAATTATATCTGTCATTTCAGCGTCTTTTCCAGAAAACTTCTGGAAGGCGAGGAACTGTTCCGTACGGCTTTTGACGGTGCGCAGGACCACGATATGATCCTGCGTCTGACGGACAGAGCACAAAAGATCGTACATGTGCCCAGACTGATGTATTACTGGAGAAGCCATGCGGGCAGTACCGCCGCCAGTATTGACGCAAAGCCCTATGCCATCGAGGCGGCAAAGGGTGCCGTGGCGGATCATCTGAAAAAGCATGGATTCAAACATTTTCAGATCACCAGTACCAGAGCCTGTGCCACAATTTTCCGGATCCGCTATCAGATTCTGGGAGATCCGAAGATCTCCATCGTGATCGCCAACAAGGATCACGTGGAAGATCTGAAGAGATGTATTACTTCTATTCAGAAGAACAGCACCTGGAGCAACTACGAGATCATCGTGGTGGAGAACAACAGCACCACACCGGAAATCCGGGATTACTATTCCCAGCTGCTGGGATTGTCCGGCAATGATTCCTACGCAGAAAGATGCAAGCTGCATACCGTCTGCGGTCATGACGGCGGGATTCTGCACAGCGAGGACGGCCGGATCTCTGTGGTGACCTATCATGGTGACTTTAATTATTCTGCTGTAAATAATCTGGGAGTATCCTATGCCACCGGAGATTATATCCTTTTGCTGAACAATGATACGGAAGTGATCACTGCCAACTGGATGGAAGAGATGCTGATGTATGCACAGCGGGAAGATGTGGGTGCCGTAGGTGCAAAGCTGTATTATGCGGACAAGACGATCCAGCATGCCGGTGTAGTCATCGGACTGGGGGCACATCGCACCGCAGGACATACCCATTATCGTATTCCGGTACAGAACCTCGGCTACATGGGACGCCTGTGTTATACCCAGAATGCCACGGCAGTGACCGGAGCATGTCTGTTGGTGAAAAAGAGTCTGTATGAGCAGGTGGGAGGACTGGACGAGAGCTTTGTGATCTCTCTGAATGACGTGGATTTCTGCCTGAAACTGCGCAAACTGGGACTGCTGAATGTATGGACCCCTTTTGCGGAACTGTATCATTATGAATCTATTTCCAGAGGTCTGGATGATCAGGGAGAGAAGGCGGAGCGTTACAACAAAGAATCCGAGCATTTCCGTGAAAAATGGAAGGCAGAGCTGGAAGCAGGAGACCCCTATTACAACCCGAATTTCTCTCTGGATCGCAGTGACTACGCGCTGAGAGATCCGGTTAGCGGACGTTAAATTGCTCTTTTCAGTAAAGGTAATCTATGGTAAAATAATGGCGGAGAGCGTTTACTGAAGAAAGATAAAGATAGCGATAAAACAGGAGGATAGGAAAATGAGTTATATGGACGAACTGAATTTCTGGTTGAATGATGATTATTTTGACCAGAAGACCAAGGATGAACTTCTGGCAATCCGCAACAACGAGGCAGAAGTGGAAGATCGTTTTTACAAGGAACTGGAATTCGGTACCGGCGGTTTACGTGGCGTGATCGGTGCAGGAACCAACCGCATGAACGTATATACCGTTCGTAAGGCAACTCAGGGTCTTGCTAATTATATCATTAAGCGCGGCACCCAGAGCAAGGGTGTGGCTATCGCATTTGACTCCCGCCGCATGTCTCCCGAGTTTTCCGATGAGGCAGCAAGATGTCTGGCAGCCAATGGCATCAAGGCATACATTTTTGAATCTTTAAGGCCTACCCCGGAACTGTCCTTTGCCCTTCGTACGCTGGGATGTACCGCAGGTATCGTAGTGACCGCAAGCCACAACCCTCCTGAGTACAACGGCTACAAAGTATACTGGGAGGACGGCGCACAGGTAACCGCTCCTATCGATAAGGACATCATCACCGAAGTACAGGCCATCAAGGATTATCATACCGTGAAGACCATGAGCAGAGAAGATGCGGAAAAAGCAGGCCTCTATCAGGTGATCGGTAAAGAGATCGATGACAAGTACATGGCTGAGCTGAAGAAGCAGATCATTCATCCCGATGTTATTCAGGAAATGGCTGATGACATCAAGATCGTATATACTCCGTTATGCGGTACCGGTAACAAGCCGGTAAGACGTATCCTGTCCGAGCTGGGATTTAAGCACGTCTATGTAGTTCCCGAACAGGAGAATCCGGATCCAAACTTCACCACACTGGATTACCCGAACCCTGAGGATCCCAAGGCATTTACATACGCACTGCGTCTGGCCAAGGAGAAGGATGCGGACATCGTTCTGGCAACCGATCCCGATGCAGACCGTCTGGGTGTGTATGCCAAGGATACCAAGACCGGCGAGTATGTGGCATTTACCGGTAACATGTCCGGTATGCTGATCGCAGAATATATCCTGAGAGAGAAGACTGCTACCGGCGCTATGCCCGAGAATCCCGCACTGGTAACCACCATCGTTACCACCAATATGACCAAGCCCATCACCGAAGCTTATGGTGTAAAGTTGATCGAAGTACTGACCGGCTTCAAGTTCATCGGTGAGCAGATCAAGTTCTTCGAGCAGACCGGTAGCAACAATTATGTATTCGGTCTGGAAGAGAGCTACGGCTGTCTGGCAGGTACTCATGCAAGAGATAAGGATGCAGTTGTAGCAGTTATGTGTCTGTGTGAAGTGGCGGCTTACTGCAAGAAGCACAACATGACTCTGTGGGATATGATGGTATCCATGTATGAGAAGTACGGTTACTTCAAGGAGACCCAGTATACCATTACCATGAAGGGTATCGACGGCGCAAGACAGATCGCCGAGATCATGGAGAAGCTTCGTAAGAATCCTCCTAAGGCATTCGGAGATCTGAAGGTAGAGAAGTTCCGTGATTACCAGAACGATGTTATCATCGACATGGAGACCGGAGAGAAGACTACCACAGGACTTCCCAAGTCCAATGTTCTGTACTTCGAGCTTCCTGACAATGCATGGTGCTGTGCACGTCCTTCCGGAACCGAGCCCAAGATCAAGTTCTACATGGGTGTCAAGGGAACCAGCTTAGAGGATGCACAGGCTAAGGTAGAGAAGCTGACCGAGGATGTAAAGGCAGTACTGTAAGGCAGTGCTCCATAAATCATATTAGTTTTCAAAAGAGCGAATCGCCCGAGCAGGGCGGTTTGCTCTTTTATGAAAAGCTGGAGGTATCTGTGGCAAAGCTAAACAAGGCAAACCTTAAGAAAACTCTATATTATCTGCAACGTAACGGCCTGAGGGAAACCTGGATCTCTGTGAGGGAGCGCCTGACAGAGACAGACCGCTATTTTTTTGTGCCCTGTTCGGAAGCAGAGCTGGAGAAGCAGAGCCGGAGAAAATGGGAAAGACCGATTACGTTCAGTATTGTGGTACCCTTATATCGAACCCCGGAAGCTTATCTGAACAGAATGATAACAAGCGTTATGCAACAGAGCTATCCCCATTGGGAACTGATCCTGGCAGATGCCACGGAGGATCACAGTGTGGAGGAGGTACTGAAGCAGCAGGGATTCCTGAAGGAGCAGCCGACGGATGGCGGGACAGAACCTGTCGCAGCAGATCCCAGGCTCCACTATGTGCATCTGAAAGAAAATGCGGGAATCGCTGCTAATACCAATCAGGCGCTTCCCTATGCGAAGGGAGAGTATATCGGTCTGCTGGATCATGATGATGTATTGACA
>OGFG01002878.1_pt1 | contig 13378 bp, 9 predicted proteins | sample 1570761 | NCBI WGS metagenome assembly OGFG01 (sample SAMEA2581938, study PRJEB24529) | metagenome | biome: Human gut stool | place: China | collected 2011 | reverse complement strand
ATATAGTAAAATTGCACAACTGTTTATTGATAAATTTGAGTTTCGCAATTACCTAATGAATAGTTACGAAGAAAGGATAATTTGAGTATGTTCAGAATAGGTATACTTGGAGCTGCGGATATCGCATTTAACAGATTTCTGCCTGCATTAGAGAAGGTTCAGGGTGTACAGTGTGCCGGAGTGGCATCAAATTCACCGGACAAGCTTAAAAGGTTCGTTGACAAATACAATATCCATGTGTATGAATCCTATGACGAGGTTATTCAGGATGAAAATGTTGACTGTATATATGTGCCGCTTCCGCCGGTTTTTCATTATGAGTGGGCGAAGAAGGCGCTGCTTGCCGGCAAGCATGTATTTCTTGAGAAGCCTTCCACAATATCGGCAGAGCAGACGAGGGAGCTTGTAGGGCTTGCCGGGAGCATGGGACTTGTGCTTCAGGAAAACTATATGTTCCAGTACCATGCACAGCTTGCCGATATAGAGAAGATTATAGCATCCGGAGAGCTTGGAAAGCTTCGTCTTGTGCGCACAAGCTTCGGGTTCCCAAGGAGAGCAGGCGGTGATTTCAGATATGTTAAGGAGCTTGGCGGAGGCACAATGCTCGATAATGGCGGTTATACAATCAAGCTTATTAACAGGCTTCTCGGAAGGAGTACAAGACTTGTCGCTTCAAGACTTGATTATGATGAAGAGACAGGCGTTGATATATTCGGTACAGCCGAGTTTATGAATGCTGATGGTGTGCTTGCACAGGCAGCGTTCGGAATGGACTGCCAGTATCAGTGCTCGCTTGAACTATGGGGAAGCAAGGGAAGGCTCACAACAGGCAGAATCTACACGACACCGGATGGCTTTGTTCCGACAGCACTTATTGAGACAGGAGCTGGAAGCAGGAGTATAGAGCTTGCCTCATGTGATGCGTTTGAGGAGTCGATTAAGATGTATCTTAGAGCCGTTGACGATGACATCGTAAGGGCTGATATGGCGCAGGAGCTGGTAAGACAGGCTGAGTTTGTCGATGCTGTCAGAAGGAATGAAGGCTAGTGTGAGACACGGATGGGGTTTATAATGAAAATGAAAGATATGGATTCAAAACAAAGATATAACAAAATAGCATGGCAGGTATCGCAAATTGCTGTTATTATTCTGTTTTTCACGATTTTCTTTACACTTGCGAAAATTTCAACATTATATGCGGATGTGTGGAGCGCCGGCTTTAGAAGCTTTGTAAATACAGGCATGAGTGTGAGTATGGCACTTTTGCTTATAAGCGTCACAGGACTTGTCGTTTTGCGGATAAAGAGCGGCGCAGTGACAAGAGATTACAAGGATATAACAGCATGCGCACTGCTTGTAATAATTCATTATCTGATAAGAGTTCAGATTGTGGGAACATTGCAGCTTGATGAAGGACTTACATGTTACGAGTCTTTGGAGTATCTTCTGTATCATCCGGATATGATTATCACTGATTTTATAAATGCGGGAAAGATTGCGGACAGGAGCGCTTACGGCTACAGCATGTTTGCTCTCATGGGCGAATTTTTAGTGCCGGGAAGAGGAACCGGCTTTCAGTGGAGCCAGCTCTATATGGGACTTGCGGGAGCATGCTGTATCTATATGATATTTAAAAAGCTCTTTCCGAAGGCAAGAACCATTATACTGTTTTTTGCTGCGCTAGTTGTATCCTTTTCACCTATGCAGCTTGGAATGTCAACGCTTTGCGGATTAGAGTACGGCATGACAATGTTTTTCATATATGCACTGTACTGCTGTGTGAGCAAAAAATACATTCTTATGGTTTTCTGGCTTATAATGCTTGGCACAACCAAGAGCTCAGGAATGCTTGTCGCGCTGTGCTTTGCCGGAGCATTTTTGATTGGAATGCTCATAACCGCGACTAAGGCAGGCAAAAAAGATTCAGCAGGAAAGAATAGTGCTGCCGAGGTTGAAAGCCCTGATGGTGACGGAGATGAGTATAATCTAAGAACCGGCGTTATAGCCATAGCAGCTATAGCGGCAGTGCTGCTTTTCGTATATGGAGTTATAAGAGTATGTGCAGCCAACAGGATAGCTTTTTCGGGCTATTACATAAGAATCAAGCTCGCACAGCTGTATGTGCTTAATTTTAACTGGATATGGCTGATAATAGTGCTTATGGGTATCGTGATGGTGTATGCCAACATGAGGGTCAGAAGAACGCACAGGATGGAATTCACGCCATGGCTTATAATGACAGGCTGCTATATAGTATATGTTCTCTATCTTCTGGCATATCCGAAAGCTACGCTGCCAAGATACAATATGCTGGCGGATACACTCCTTGCAATGTTCAGCGTGATAATGCTTATAAAGCTTTTTGAGAGAAGAAGAGTTATACTTTCGACTTTGGCGGTTATAGGTGCACTGATGCTGTGTGAGACATTTGTAACAATAGACCCGGTTAGTGCATCGTTGTTTACGAACATGGAGACTAACCGTTTTCCTATACTTTACACGGCAGGCTTTTCAAAGGATGAAGCACAGTTAAATGGAAATCTCGGAGATTACGGCTATTACAATTACCATTATACATTTGTGAATGAAGCGATAGACAGTATTCTATGCGAGTATGCTTCTGACACTAAGATAACAGTGGCTTCATCGGCGGATGAGGGAGAGACTCAGTTCCGTCAGGATGATATAAAGTGGGATAAGGTTAACGGAGAGCTTGTATATCACAGCGGCGAGGAAGATGAGCGCTATGTCGGAATTGAGAGAGTGGCTGTGGATGGAATTTTAAAGTTAAAACAGCTTCCAGAAAGACTTGTATATATTGAGATACCGTGGAACAGAGGAGATTCTAAGGCTGCCATAGACAATATAAGCACATACTATCAGGTTGACGGCCCGAAGATTGAGTTCGAGGGTTCTTTGGGAACGGTATTGTATTATTTTTTCAGGCTTAAGGATGAATATAATAAATGAAAGGGAATGGAGAAACATTATGAGGAAATACGTTAAAGAAATTCCGAAAATTATGAAGAATGATTTATCACTCAACATATTATTTGTCGGAATGGCATTGTATTTTGCGGTGCTTGGTATATTTAACGGACAATATTTTCAGGCTGTGTGCATGGCGTTATGCATTGTGCTGTATTTTGCGGGAGCTATGGCAGGCAGTATAAAAAAATATCTTCCGATTGTACTTTCAATTCTTTTCATTCCCGTTCTTATTGCCGCCGGGATACAATTTCTGGTTCAAAGGACTGTAAGCGATGGATTTTTAAGCTTTGCGGCGGTTATAATGCTTTTTTCACTGGCGGGATTTACGAACACTACAGGCACAAAATGCTTTTCATATGCGCTCGGAGTTGTCGGAAGTGTGTTTATATTCTGTATAAATCAGAACAGCAACGGAATTATCATCTGTGTAGGCACGATGATAGCAGCCATAATGGTGCTTGATGCGACATATACCGCTGTGATGAAATATGTGTGTGCATGGTTCATGCAGCTGCTTGTGTTAAAGATGGTCGGAGTAATATTTTTCCTTAAAAATATCCCGATGAAGGAAGGAGTTATGCAGATGCTTGCCGAAAATGAGATACTATATATTGTGCTGGTTGTCTTAGGACTCGCAAGCCTGCTTTTGAAGGAAAGAAGGCCGAGAATAAAATCCGACAGAGACAAAAAGCACATCCCTTCGCTTAAGAGATGGCAGACGACAACAGGAATAACCTTTGCAATATTATTCTTCTGGGGAATACTTAATATGAATGACATATTCAGCATGGAGATTCATGAAGGAACAAAGGTTGTCACACAGGCTCTTTTGTACATCTATGTATATATCAACAATTTTGCAGGCTCGCTTGACAATATCCTGTCACAGTGCGGATTCATAGCACTGTCTATGACGGTGGCACTCATGTGTGCATTTGCGTACAAGGCGCTTGACAATTACCGCAATAAATCAGCGATTGAGGATAAGCTTCTGGGGCTTTTTATGATAGGGTATATAGTAAGCTTTTTCTATCTGGACTTCTCGGTTCCGATGACTCTTTTTTCAGCATTTATGGCTGGATGCATAGCAAATGGTTCATATAGTGGTGCAAATTGATAGAATTATAAAAATTTTTAGTTTTTTAGTTGCTTTTTTACAATAAAAAGTTATAATTTTTAATAAGTGCTGTCAGAGTCAGAACACATTCTGCTTATGACACTATATTTTCCGGCGATATATCTTTATCCGGGTACAACATGATAATGCAAGGAGGAGCAAAATGGCATTTTGTGAAAATTGTGGAAGGCCTCTCGCAGAGGGGGAAGTATGTAATTGTACGCAGGGACAGACAGGAAATTTACCTAATCAGCCTGGCAATGCTGGAACTGCCAAGAAGGGAAAGAAAGGACTTTTAATTGCAATTCTGGTTCTTATAGTTGCAGTTGCAGGCGGAGTGGCACTGATTCTCAACTCAACCAATAGCTACAGGAAGCCGGTTGATAAGATTGTAAGCTTAGTAAATAAGAGAACAACGAAGCTTGATTCTCTCGCATCGGCAGTATTACCTGACTTTGCTATGTCTTCATACAAGAAGGCTGTTAAGATACTGAAGTCATCGGATGACTTTGCAGATGCATTTGACAGTGCAGAAGAGTCTCTCAATGCTCTGTATGATGAATTTGATGATGAATACGATGATGGCTGGAAAGTTAAGTTTGATTGCGCAGATAAGGAAAAGTTCGATTCTGACCAGCTTGAGGATGCAGATTACAAATATTCAGCACTCTATAGCAGTTATTTTGAATCAATATGCGATGATATGAAGGATTACGATAAGTATGACTACGAAGATATCGCTGATTCACTTGGAATTTCAAAGTCAAAGGCAAAGGATTTATGCAAGGTTGCAATAAATTTCATGAATGAATTCAAGGATGCGAAGGTATCAGCAGGCTATACTCTTACAGGAAGAGTAATCGTTAATGATAAGAGCGGAGATACAATCTGGAAGTCCGACAAGATGGCCTTAAAGGTAATTAAGCTCAACGGCGACTGGATGATAGATTATCTCTCACTTATGAGCGATGAGGGCATCAGCATCTGGGATTTAGAGAGTATGATAGGAAACTTCTACTAAGTCTGCTAAGCTTCAGAAGCTTGATTACATAATGTTAGTAAAAGAGAATTAAATAAAAAGGACTGCGTGCAGCAAGGTCATCACTGATTAATGACATTGTGCGTGCAGTCCTTTTTGTATAACGGGATTCGGGTGTAAAAACATGCTGATTTAGGTTAAGGGTGTATAGCATGTTATATTTATACATATCAGCTCCATTGTACGAAGCAAGGTGTTCTAAGGACTCTGATAAATGTTTTCTATACGTCCGCCACCGAAGCAAGCATACATCCTTGTATGCATTGCTTCTAAAGCAGCATCCATGCTGCTTTTGGCTAGAAAATGAGCAGAGTCCTAAGAACAACTAAGCTTCTCCCAAAGTCGTGATATGTTTAAATACAACATGCTATACACAATCAAGTTTACAGAGCATGTTTTGACACCCGAATCCTATGACACAGGATATATAGTTGATTTCTACCTGATAGTCTGGATATAATTGGTGTATATGTCCCACATGATATCGCTGTCGGCTAAGGAATTGATTCCAGTTGCGAGTCTTACACCGTCCTCACGTCCTTCGTATATGCACCATTTGCCGCCCAGCTTGATGAGTGCAAGCGTAAGGCGCTCTGTTTTCTGTGTAGTTTCATTGTCTTTGTTGTAGAGCACATAGCGGCCTGTTATATAATAGCCTGATGTGACGTTGAACTTAAGCTTGCTTTCACAGCGTGAGCGGATGATTGAACACAGTGATGTGGCTCTCTTGTATGAAATGCCCATTGAATCGGCAAGAGTCTGGTAATCTTCCTTGCCGAGATTGTCTATAGCATCGATTATTTCCTGATAATAGCTGCTCTTTGCTTCAAGTTCGTTGTAGATGATTGCGAGCTGGCTGTCATCCATCTTCTCTTTGCTTCCGGTTATATCGAACTTCATTTTAATATTGCTTCCGCCGGATGCGGCATTGTCGCGGTAGTAATCCTCAAGCTGGGTCGGGATGCTTTCAAAATAGCTGTAATAGCTGTCGGAATTTGCGATTATTTTGTAGGCGGAATTGTAAGCTTTTTTGTCAGAGCCGGAATAGATGAGCTTAAAAAGCTTGTCCGTGTCAGTTTCGCGGCTATTGTATATGCTGCATATGTCTTTTACGGGGCGCATATAGTCGATGTTCTGTATGAAACTGAATATCCCGAAGGCAGCAGCGCATACACAGATAACTATTGCAGCAGATATAATGATTTTCTGTGCTTTCGAGAATTTCTTTTTATTCTTTTCTTTGGAATGGCGTGGCGGCTTATTGGCACCGGCTTCTAAATTATCGGAAATGTCAGGCGTAATGTTATCTTTGTTCATTGTTATTCCTCCGTAACTGCGTGGCTTTCAATAATGTAATTAATTGTATTATATAGATATGGCTTAAGTCCGTCAATGTCCAGCGGGTCACTGTATAAAATGGCGCTGTACGATATGGAGCTTATTAGCTCGATTATCATGAAGAGCATTATCTCAGGCTCCTTAAACTGTATGCCTGAGCGCTCTATAAGTGAGTAGAAGGCTTTATTAAAATCAATGGAATCATCGGAGCCGCTGCTTGAGAGAGCCTTTTTGAATATAGCCCAGCTAAGATTCTTTGATATAAAAGTTAAAAGTGCCTTGTTCTCACTGAATTGGTCAATTATGTTGTCGGCGATGAATATAAAGGTCTTTTTAAAGCCTTCAAGTCCGCTGTACTGCGCCTCAATTTTGGATTCCTTTAAATCTTCAAGAGCTTTTTTTAGTACAAGCTCTGACTGGTGGCTTATAAGCTTGTTTCGGATATCATATTTATCTTTAAAATACAGATAGAAGGTTCCTTTTGCAATACCTGCCTGCTCTGATATCTCGGAGATACTTGTCTTGTTGACACCCTTTGTTGTGAAAAGTTCGAATGCTGTGTTAAGTAAAGACAATCTCTTATGCTGTTTGTTTTCTTCAGCTTTTCCCATTACGATGTTCCTTTCAAAATTACCTATTATGGGTCGGGGGTCAAAACATGCCAATTTAGTGTATGAGTGTATAACGAGTTATATTTATGCATATCGCTCTGTTGTCCGAAGCAAGATGTTCTAAGGACTCTGATAAAGGCTTTCTATACGTCCGCCACCGAAGCAAAGTATACATCCTTGTATACATTGCTTCTAAAGCAGCATCCATGCTGCTTTTGGCTGGGAAGGGAGCAGAGTCCTAAGAACATCTAAGCTTCTCCCAAAAGTCGTGATATGCATAAATATAACTAGTTATACACGGTTAAGTTAAAAGAGTATGTTTTGACACCTTAATCCTGATACAAAATAGTCTCATATTATTTTAACGCATTTTCGGAAATTTTCAAATTAAAAAAGTATAATATAAAAATAATATATAAACAGAATTATTCTTAGCTGTAAAATAGCTGGAAAAGTTTGCATAATAGTGTTACAATTAATCAGATATTGTATTTTTATAAGTACATAAAATATCAGGAATGAGATTCAAATAATCTATTTCGAATGTTTTGGAATTGCGAGAGCTGTTTTTATTATTATACGTTGAATGGAGAAAATTATGTCAGCTTACATTTTTGTGCATTTTACCGGAGAGGATACGCCGGATGGAGAACAGATTTATTTTTCAGTGAGCAGGGATGGTCTTAATTGGAATGACCTGAATGGAGGAAAGCCGGTTCTTATTTCCAGGCTTGGCGAAGAAGGTGTAAGAGATCCGTTCATTGTCAGGCATCCGCACACAGGAAAGTTTTATCTTATTGCTACAGACCTGCGTATGTACACGAAAAAGGACTGGAATGCAGCAGTGCATGAAGGAAGCAGGGATATTATTGTATGGGAATCGGATGATCTGACAGAATGGTCCGGTGCAGCAAGCTATACAGTCGGTATTGAAAATGCAGGCTGCGTGTGGGCACCGGAGGCTGTATATGATGAAAAGAGTGGCAGATTTATGGTATTTTTTGCGTCATTTACAAGAGCGGACGGAAAAAAGCCTGTGTGCGGCGCTGATGAGCCGGGGGACAAGCATATAATATACAGATGCTTTACGGACGATTTTAGGAGCTTTAGCGCGCCTGAAAGATATATTGAGCGTGGGCAGAGTATAATAGACACAACTATAATAAATGATGGAACCGGATATTACAGATTTTCCAAGGATGAAGTGAGCAAGTGCCTTATTCTTGAGCATGGAGACAGTCTTGACAAGGATGCATTTTCAGTTATAGGAAGTGAGACACTTGACAGCCTGTATGGTCTTGAGGGACCGGAGTGCTATAGGCTGCCGGATGGACATTTCTGCCTGATTGCGGACAGATTCGCAGAACATAAGGGATATATGCCGATTATAATAGATGATATTGCGGCGGGAAAAATGCATGTGATAGATGATGACAAGTACGATATGGGTGCATCAAGGAAGCGCCATGGCGGAGTTATGGAGATAACGGATGCGGAGTATGACAGACTTGTAGAACATTTTGGAGTGGTTGAAGGAAGGCTTATATAGGATGATTGTACTTAAGAGCACAGCGCAGCTGCGGCTTGTTTTTAACAAACTTATAAAGACGCTTTCGGTTCCGATTGACTGGAACGGAAACTTCATTGTCTCGGGGAATTTTCTTATTCTGCCGGGAAAAGAGCGTTCTGTTATATTTAATTATGATACAAGAAGAGTTACAACCAACCTTTCGGATGACAAGCTGGGAAGAAAAAGCGCAGAGACTATTGAGAATGATTCACAGCTTGTAAATATTTTTAACCTTGTATTGTACGCGTTTGGAAAATGGGGAGCATTAAAGGGTATAACGGTTGAAAAGGATTATAAGAAGATTAATTCCCTTTTTGCCGCTGTTTTTGGCGAGTTCGGCGTTGCTGCCGATTATACTGCACAGCACTGCTTCTGGTACAAGGATGGAACAAGAATCACTTATGAGGACGCTATACAGTTGGCAATCGACAGTGAGCAGCAAAAGGTCATTGATGAAGAGCTTGCACAGGAGGAGATGGGTCTGTGGCACAGCACTGTATGGAAGGTTGAGGAAGAACAGTTCAAGTTTGAAAAGCTGCCTATGTCACAGAGAAGAAAAGGCAGGATAGGGCATAATTTTTATAAAGTCGGATATGACTGCCCACATTGTAATGGAAAGCTGTATATGGCATCTTTTTCAAAAAAGGAGAAGCCGGTTATAGATACAGTTGAAGGACGTGTACAGCTTGCAAGAGCATTCTTTTGCCCGGAATGTGTAATATTCTATACGCCGCTGCCGGATGCCGGGCTTGAGGATGAGGAAGTATATTGTCTGGATTTTGATGGCGATACAACGGCGGGCAATGACTACATGGAAATGTTAGGCAGGCTTGGAACTAAGGAACCTAACAGTGAATTTAACAGATATGTTGACCGTGTAAAAGATGATGCGGATTCTAAGAAAAGAGAGAACCTCAACGATATTGACAAGGGAATCCGAGACGCTAGAAGAAGCCTTAACGGAATCGACAAGGGAATCTATGATGACGATAGAGACCTTAACGGAATCGACAAAGGAATCCGAGACGACAGAAGAAGCCTTAATGGAATTGACAAGGGAATCCGAGACGACGAGCGGGACTTGAACGGAATCGACAAAGGAATCCGGGACGATGAGCGGGACTTGAACGGAATCGACAAGGGAATCCGAGACGACAGAAGAAGCCTTAACGGAATCGACAAGGGCATCGGAGACGAGAGAAGAAGCCTTAACGGAATCGACAAAGGAATCCGAGACGACAGGAGAAGCCTTAACGGAATCGATAAGGGAATCCGAGATGACGAGCGGGACTTGAACGGAATCGACAAGGGCATCGGAGACGAGAGAAGAAGCATTAACGGAATTGACAAGGGAATCTATGATGACGAGCCGAAAAGTCTTAATAGTACAGAAAAATCCGATGATGAAGAATACGCTTTAGACAGCAGTTATGATGAAGCAGGAGCATCACCAAAACGGTGGGAAAAAGAAATTAATGCAGGCTCATCTGAGGTATCAAGGTCAGAAATGAACGATGAATCAGATAGACGCTTTGGCGGGCATAATACAGAGAAAGACAAAAAGAATTCCGGCATAAGACTTTTACGCAATATGCAGAATTTGTTTAAGAAAATATTTGCTGTGACAAAAATTTTTGCAAACATAAAAAGCGATAAAAACGACAATCCGGAGGAAAAATCATTCGGAGCTTATTCTGATAGCCGATGGCAGAGCGAAGAGATAGGCGATAACAGCCCGATGTACGCAGATGCGAACGAACAGGATGAAAATTCGGAATATAATGACGACACTGAACAGACCAGAGCTGAGAGACAGAAGGCACAGGAGCTTGTCGAGCAAAGCGAGAAGAATACGAGAAGTGATTTGTTAAGTCTCATTGCAAGGATAAAGGACAGGCATTTTAAACCGAAAGTCGAAAAGGAATATGTCGATAAAATACAGGATGAAATAGCCGGACTTGACAAAAGACGTATAGATGAGGCATGTGAAGGCTACCTTGATTATAATGGCGATGAGCTTAAGGAACTCTATGACAGGATAGATAATGAGGATTTTCTTCCGGAGATTAAAAAGAATGCGCTGTATAACATATCAAAAAGGCTCTGGAAGATAAGAAATGAGGAGGCGGAGCTTCTTGTCAAACGTCTAAAAAAAGCGCTTGAGGAAAACGGAGTGAGCGATGATAAAAGACTGTATTTCTATCCGGCACGCGAGGTTCTTGAGAATCGTGAAGATACGCTGTTAATGAACCATTTCGAATGTGCGAAGACATCATATGCGCCGGATATAGAGCAGTTCGAATATCCGATTATGATGGTTGATGTGACTAGAAAACAAAATGGCAGAAGAGGCATGTTATTAACACCGGATGCAATATATTATGGAAATCTTTATACTTATGGCAGGCTTAGTGTCGAAGATATTGAAAAAATTCAGGTAAATACCGGATTTATGGGCAGGCATGTGGCAGCATATCTTGCCGGTGGCAGCAGAAGACGGCTTGCTGATATAGCTGATTCTAAAGAGTCAGAAGCGTACGCTAAGACACTTGATGATTTTGCAGCTTATCTTAAGGAAAAACCTTTTTCAAGAAAGGAGAAATATCTTGTAAAGCAAAAACATGATGTTATATGCTGCTTCAGATGCGGCTATGTATATAAGAATATGAGGGAATGCCCGAAGTGCGGGTACAAGTTTAATTCATAAGTATAAACACTTAAATGAATTATGTTTGAAGTATGGAGGAAGAAAGTATGAAATCCGGTAACAGCGGTGACATAAATGAGAATACAGCACGATGTGTCAGTATAACAGATATAAAGAACGAGTGTATAATTCTTTATTGTGCGTGTGTGGTATTACATGTGGTTATGGCTTTATTTTTTATGAAGCTTAGAATAAAGGTTATGATGTATGAGAGCATTGCGGCAGCATTTTTTTACACTGCAGGTGCAGTAAGCATGCACAATTCCATGCATACAAGAAGTTGGATATTTCTATTTGTAGCAGAGTTTCTTGTTGATGTGGCTATGAGCAATATCACAATCGGATGGGGATATGGATATATACTGTACGGTGTCATGATTGTTCCTATAGTATATTATTTCTTTTACCTTGACAATCAGAGTGTAAAATCAAGAATACCACATGTCATTGCTATTATAGATTTATTGGTAATTACATCTACGGCGGTGCTTGGATGGGAAGCTAATCTTATACCAAATGTGAAAATAGAGTCGGTGCTTGGCGTGTTCATGGCTAATGCACTGTTTTCGGTTGTGGCACTTATATTCTATTCCGGAAGATTTATAACCGAAATAGATAATAAGACTAAGCATCTTGCGTACAGGGCTGACCACGATATGCTCACAGGCGTGTTAAACAGAGAAGGATTTATAGCAGAAGCCGGGAATGTTTTAGAAAGCCATCCTGACACGGATTATATTATTGTCTGCTCCGATGTAAAAGACTTTAAGATGATAAATGACATCTATGGCGATGAGGTAGGCGACAAGGTTCTTGTCAGGGAAGCCCAGCTTATTACAGATATGCTTGAGCCGGGTACTGTTGCAGGAAGAATCGGTGATGACAGGTTTGCGCTATGCATGCCCAAAGCCAAATTTAATGAAGAGCAGTTTATAGACCGTATAGTTGCGATGAAAAAGGAATTTTCTACAGGATATTATCAGATGTTCATATATGTAGGTGTATATGACATTAAAGACAAGTCAGAGCCTGTAGGAAACATGTGTGACAAAGCTAATATGGCTATCAAATGCATGAAAGGCAATTACCAGAAGGCTGTTACATATTATGACGAGGCTATTCTTGAGAAGGAGCTTGAGCAGAAGAAGCTTATTGCAGAATTTGACCGCGCACTTGAGAATGACGAATTCTGTGTATATTTGCAGCCACAGACAGATGCAGATGGTGTATGCCATGGTGCGGAGGCTCTTGTAAGATGGATACATCCTAAGAGCGGACTTATGTCGCCGGGAGCATTTGTGGACTGCTATGAGAAATGCGGTCTTATTCATAAGCTTGATGAGTATGTGTGGGAGCAGGCGGTAAAGACATTGAGGCGTTGGATGGACTTAGGACGTAATGATTTACATATTTCAATTAATATCTCTGCAAAAGATTTTTTCTACCTTGATGTGTATGAAGTTATCACAGGGCTGGTCAAAAAATATGGTGTAGATACCAGGAATCTGCGCCTTGAGCTTACGGAGACGGCGGTTGTGAATGAGAATGAGAACATGGAGGTCATCAGAAAGCTTCATGATGCCGGATTTATAATCGAGATTGACGACTTCGGAAGCGGATATTCATCTCTTAACATGTTAAAGGATGTGTGCAGTGATGTATTAAAGATTGACCGTGAATTTCTTCGCGAGACTGAGAACGCAGTGCGAAGCAGAGATATCCTTGAAGAGATTATAAGACTTTCTAACAGGATGAACATGACAGTAATAACAGAAGGTGTCGAGACTAAGGAGCAGGTTGAGATGCTTACGGATATGGGCTGCCGGGTTTTTCAGGGCTTCTATTTTTCAAAGCCGATTTCCATACAGGAATTCGAAGACAAATATAAGGTAGTATAATATTTAATGTCCCCGGACAGGGTTGTCCGGGGATTTTTTTACTTTATAGGGGTCGGGTGTCAAAACATGCTAATTTAGTGTATGAGTGTATAACTAGTTATATTTAT
>OGFG01002876.1_pt1 | contig 13379 bp, 11 predicted proteins | sample 1570761 | NCBI WGS metagenome assembly OGFG01 (sample SAMEA2581938, study PRJEB24529) | metagenome | biome: Human gut stool | place: China | collected 2011 | reverse complement strand
GTGCGTCGCAGGCCACGGTGGTGTAGCTGTGGCCGATGTGCAGCTTGTCGCTGGGATAATAAATAGGTGTGGTGATGTAGAATGTCTTGTGCTCGCTCATGAAAACGATTCTTCCTTTCTTTTGGCGCTAACAGCGAAAAACGCCCCCGCCCTGCCGGCTGTGCCGGACAAGGACGAGAGCGTGTAACTTCCGTGGTACCACCTTGTTTCGCCGCACCCTTGCAGACGCGGCCTTGCGCCGGAACTTCCGGCGAGCGCAATAACGGGCGCACCCGTCGCAGGCTGACATAACGCTTCGCCCACGCAGCTCAGAGACCATGTTCCGCTCCGCGCGGCCTGCCCGGTTCCATCCTTCGGGCTTTCTGTCAGGCGCAGACGAGGCGTACTCTTCTCTTCACAGCCAATTTACATTATTACATCTAATATACGCAAAATCGGTGGGTTTGTCAATATAATAATGTGGAAACCTCTCCGTCATCGCTGCGCGATGCCACCTCCCCTACCGAGGGGAGGTTTTGGCATTCCGGAAAGCTTTATCTCTTCGCCAGAGGCTCCCCTACTAGGGGAGCTGTCTGCGAAGCAGACTGAGAGGTTGTACGGAGACGAGCCTTTTCCGAAAAGGAAAACTTCATCTAAAGGTAGGAGAAACACACTATGACCGAAAAAGAACAAACCGCCCGCGAGGCGGAGCTGGCCCGGCGGGAAGCCGCTCTGGCAGCTCGTGAAGCTCAGCTGGAACAGGAGCAGGCCAAGTTCGAAGCAGCCCGTGCAGAGGCTCCGAAGGGCCGCAAAACGCTCCTCAACAACAATGACCCCGATTTCGTCAACCCGAAAGAGAAGCTCTACGATAAATTCCCGCTGACGGTCCACCAGATGGACATCATCATCGGGGTGCTGTTCGCCCTCATCGTCCTGTTTCTGGTGCTGGGATTCACCCATACCAGCTTTTTCGGGCTGTTCGGCGGCTAAGCCCCCGCAGCCGCCCCCCTGCAGCAGACAGCAAAAAACCAGAGCCTCCGCACAAGGGCAGGAGGCTCTGGTTTTGTTTTTGGGGATGGTCCCGGGTTCAGAGCAGGTGCTTACAGCAGGACGTACTTCAGGATGAAGAGAACGGTCAGCACATACATGAGGGGGCTGATCTTCTTCTCCTTGGCCTTGCCGGTGACCACATTGACGATGGTCCAGGAGATGACGCCGATGGCGATGCCCTCAGAGATGCTGTAGGCAGTGGGCATAGCCAAGATGGTCAGGAAGGCGGGAATGCCCTCGCTGGGGTCGGAGAAGTCGATCTTGATGGCAGAACCCATCATGTAGAAGCCCACGATGATGAGGGCCGGAGCCGTTGCAAAGGAAGGAATGGTCAGGAACAGGGGGCTGAACACCACGGCCAGCAGGAAGAGGATACCGGTGGTCATGGAGGTCAGGCCGGTGCGGCCGCCCTCGGTGACGCCGGAAGCGCTCTCGACGAAGGTGGTGGTGGTGGAAGTACCCAGCACAGCGCCGGCGCAGGTGGCGATGGAGTCGGCCATCAGAGCGCCCTTGATGCGGGGCAGCTTGCCCTCCTCGTCCAGCATATCGGCCTTGGAAGCAACACCGATGAGGGTACCCAGGGTGTCGAACAGGTCAACGAAGAGGAAGGAGAACATGACGGCGAAGAAGTTCAGGATGCCCACGCCGGAGAAATCGGTCTTGAACACCTGACCAAAGGTCTTGCCCAGAGCGGAGAAGTCGAAGCTGACGAAGCTGGTGGGGATGACGGTGTACATACCGGCGTCGGGGTTCGGCACATAGATGCCGGTCAGCTCGCAGACGATGCCCAGCACCCAGGTGATGAGGATGCCGTAGAGGATGCCACCCTTGACCTTCTTCACCAGCAGGATGGCGGTGATGGCCACGCCCAGCAGTGCGAGGATGGCGCCCACGCCCACAGAGGAGAAGGTCTCGCCCTTGAAGTGCTGGTAGGTGACGAGGGTGGAGTCGCTGTTGACGATGAGCTTTGCGTTCTGCAGGCCGACAAAGGCAACGAACAGGCCGATGCCCACGCTGACTGCGCTCTTGAGGGTCATGGGAATGGCGTTGAAGATGCCCTCACGGACGTTGGTCAGGCTCAGCACGATGAAGATGATGCCCTCGACAAAGACGGCCATCAGGGCCAGCTGCCAGCTGTAGCCCATCGTGAGGACGACGGTATAGGCAAAGTAGGCGTTCAGACCCATGCCGGGAGCCAGCGCGAAGGGGTAGTTGGCCAGCAGAGCCATCAGGGCAGTGCCGACGAAGGATGCCAGAGAGGTGGCGATCAGGACGGCATTTGCATCCATGCCGGAAGCGGAAAGGATGCTGGGGTTGACCGCAAGGATGTAGGCCATCGTCATGAAGGTGGTGATGCCTGCCATGACCTCGGTCTTGACGTCGGTGTGGTTTTCTTTCAGGTGAAAGATTTTTTCGAACATGAAAGTTCCTCCTGTTTGTGTGTGAAACTCCTGCCGCCCGCAAGCGGCCGGGAAAGAACAAAGACTATTGTAGCACTCCCGCCGGATACTTGTCCACCGAAAAAATACAAAAAATCCACAATTTCGCAAGATTCGACGAATGAGTATGACTTTTCGGATGGAGCTTTTGTGAAGCGTACATGAAAAAATCAATCATTGTATTGACAAAACGCAAAACGAGTTGACATTAAAAAATTTCGGTGCTATACTGTAAAGACAGAAGTCAGTTTAATGGAGCATTGCGCCGGACGACGCACTTTCGGGGTGTGACGAAAGAAAACAGCATAGTGCTTCAGGAATGGACTCTGAAAACAGAATCGTTGTTGGCAAACCTGATGTGAGTCAGGGACGCAAAGCTAGGAGCTTTCTGCTTTTATTTCCTGCAAGCAGAAGGTAGTTCGGCTGCAATAGTTTTCCCCGCAAGGGGTGGCTGTTGCAGTCTTTTTTTGTGTCTATGGCTTTTTCGGGCTATTGAAGGAAAGGAAAATAATGACAGTTAAGGAATGTTACAGCCAGATGGGCGGAGACTATAACAATGTCCTGAGCCGTTTTTACGATGAGGCAATGATAAAGCGCCTGCTGGGCAGGTTTATCGACCACACCAGCTTTCGTGCGCTGGAACAGGCGATGACCGAGGGTGACACGCAGGCGGCGTTCAATGCGGCGCATACCCTCCGGGGCGTTTGTCAGAGCCTGTCGTTTACCCAGCTATGCGGCACGCTGGATTCCATCACCGAGGCGCTGCGGGGCGGCAATATCGCTGCTGCCGCAGCCGACATGGACAAGGCAAAGCGGGAGTATGACGTGACGCTCAGTGCCATCCGTGCCTGCATGGAAAACTGAATCTGAAACAGGAAAAGCCCGGGAAGCTGTGATGACACGGCCTCCCGGGCTTTTTATACATTATAGCAGTTTGCATTTTTAATGCACAAGCAACATCCGCAAACTGCATATCGCAAAGATGCCGTTTTGATTGGCACTATTTTTGAAAATTGCGATAATGCGAAAGGCGGTGTAATGACCGCCCTGATGGGCGGCGATGGACGGATGCGGTAAGCCGCAGCCAAAAACAAAAAGGTCGCTGTGCCGGAGAAGTGCTCTGCGGTACAGCGGCCTTTTGCAATTTACTCGCACCCGTATAGACGAAAATATTGCTTTGCTGGGTCACTTTTCGTCCGGGGCGGAGTCCTGGGCGCTGCCGCTGCCGGAGTTCAGGATCGCCACGAACTGCTGCAGCTGCTTGAGGGAGCTGACACCCAGTTTGTCGTAGATGTTCTTGTTGTGGAAGCGCAGGGTGCTGTCCTTGATGTCCAGCTGCTCCACGATCTCCCTGGAGCGCAGCCCGGCGGCATAGCCGTCAAAAATGCGGCGCTCGGTCTTGGTCAGGCTGGGAATGCCCGCCACGAAGGTCTGGAAGGCATCGGGCACCGACTCGTTGCGGCACACGTCCGCCAGCCGGGACAGCTCAGTCTGCATCTGCTGGCGTTCCAGCTGCAGCTCGTCCATCCGCCGCCGGGACTCCCGCCGGTCCTCCTCGAACTGCCGGAACGCCGGCGAGAGGATGCGCCGGTGGAAGTTCATGCAGCAGAACACCACGAAAAAGGCGATGAACAGGCCGATGAGCAGCATCTGCAGATTGCCGGAAAAGACCAGTCTCCGGTAGTCTGCCATGGGGATGCACACCGCCAGCCGGTAGGACTGGCTCTCGCTCAGGCGGCACAGCTGGGAGATGCCCGCATAGGCGCTGTCGGGGCCGGTCAACTGGGTCAGCCCGCCGCCCATGCTGCGCAGCACCAGCGTGTTCCGGGGGGCATGGTAGTAGCCGCCGGTGGTGCCGCTGCTGAGGGCGGCATCGGCGGCAAGGCCGTCCCCCGCCGGGGCCAGCAGGCAGCTCAGCCGGTCAAAGCCGGTGGGCTGGGCAAAGTTCTGCTTGAAGTAGCTCTCGCTGATCTCAAAGCCGCACAGCCCGTACATCGTGCCGTCCCGCCCCTGCAGGGGCAGCAAAAACAACTGCACCTCCTCCGAAGTGCCGGGCAGCTCGAACCGCTCGGTCAGCGTGTAAGACTGGTACAGCGGGGTGCTGCCGGGGGTCATCCAGCGGTCGTAGTCCGGGAACTGGTCGGTCTGGAACTCCATGCGCCATTTGCGGTGGGGCATCACGCTGCGGGCCTTGCCCACCTGTGCACTGCCCCGGTACAGCAGCAGGGGCACGGTGGGGGTGTCGGCACCGCTTTTCTGCACATACAGCCCGGCGCGGGAATGCTCTGCTCCCTCCATGCGGGTGTTGACGGTGGCATCCAGCAGCACAAAAGCGCCGGAACAGCCGGTCTGGCGCAGACGGCGGCACAGCGGCTCGATCATTTTCTCCTCCAGCGCGTTCAGCACCTCGGGGGAGTCGTTCAGCTGGGCAAAGGACATCTGCCGCAGAGCAAGCTCCTTGTCCACCTCTGCGCTCATGTCCTCGGACAGGTTCACACCCATGACCGCCAGCTGGTCAAAATAGCGCTCCATATCATTCTGGAACACCGAAAACTGGATCTGCAGACTGCGGCTGATATCCTTTTTGGTGTTGTGCAGGCTGGCAAACAGGAACAGCGCCGCACCAAAGGTCAACACCAGCAGCACCACCAGCAGCAGGCAGGCCCACAGCAGCCGGCTGCTCATGGGGCTTTGGCGGATTTTTTCACGGTGCCGGTCAACAAAGTGCATCAAAGTCCCTCCTTTCCGGCTGAGCGGCAGGCTCAGGCATTGTCACACAGCAGCTGCCATGTTTCCTCGGCAAGGGCTTCCAGCGTTTCGCCGTCCGCAAGGCGCTGGGGGTAGTCCTTCTGACGCTGGCGCAGGCTGTCGTACAAGGCTTTGGCCTTGGCGTGGTACCCCACGATGCCCGGTTCGGACAGGGGGGTGTTCTGGATGCGCATTTCGTTGTAGACGTTGTACAGCCGCTGATAGCTCTGCTGCTCAAAGGGATAGTCCGCGATGGCGTCAAAGGCGGCGCTGGACACCGGCATGTAGCCGGTATCGGCGGCAAATTCCAGATTGCGCTGCTGTTCGGTGAGCCAACGCAGGAACACGGCGGCGGCTTCGGCTTTCTGGTCGGTGGTCTTAAAGGCGCACAGGCCCACACCGGCCTGCGGCATCAGGGGCGTGGCGGTGCCTGCGGCGTGGGGCAGGGGAGCCAGCAGCAGGTCGGTGGGCTCGGTGGTGTTGTCCGGGTAGGTGACGAAATCATTGTAATAAAGGATGGCCGCAGAGCTGCCAAGGCCTGCCAGCGTCTCGCCGGTCATCACCTGCGTGTTGGAGTACAGGTCCGACACCAGAATATCGCCCTGCACCAGCGCCCGGGCAAACTCCATCCACGAAGCGCGGAAGGTCTGGTTGGTCAGATCGTACCAGCTGCCCTTGTACAGCTTGCCGCTGCCCTGCTCCAGCGCGTTCAGCTCCACCAGACGCAGGGGGTAATCCAGCGCGCAGAAGGGCTTGCCCTGCGACCACTGCCGGTAGGCACCCGCCATTTCAAAAAAGCCGTCCCATGTGGCAAAGGTGGAAAGCTGCGCCCCGGTGTCTGCCGCAAACCGGGCGTACTGGGAGCCGTTCAAAAAGATGAGCTGGGTGGATTTGGACACCGGGAACACCACCTGCCGCCCGTCAATGATGCCGTCCTGCACAAAGCCGGGCACATAGGCCGCCATGTCCTCGGCGGTGAACCAGTCGTTCCAGTCCACAAGGTTCTCAATGCCCAGAGCGCTGGCGTCCGCGGGGTGGGCTGAGAACAGGTCCGGCAGGTCCAGCGCGCCGGGCTTGCCAGCCTTGGCGTCCTGCAGCTGGCCGCCGATGGCGGCACTGTTGGTCATGTTGGTCACGTTGAGCAGGATGCCCTTCTCTCTGCCCACCGTGTCGTTGAACTCGGTCAGCAGGCGGTTCATGGGCGAGTCCGCCTGTTCGCCGTACACATGCCAGATGCTGAGCATGGTGGGGTCCTTGGGAGAAAGCAGGGTCTTGCTGCCGCCGCAGCCCGCAAGCGCCAGACCGGGGACAAGCGCCGCAAGCTTTAAAAATGTCCTTCGTTCCATTTTTCATGACTCCTTTCCGCACATTGCAGCCAGAGGGGGGAAACCGGCACAGGCAGGGCTGCAGCTGCCTGTTTTGGTGGGAAACCACCCCAAAATCCCCCCAATTTTGGGCTTTTTGGGGGGATTTTTTGAGGGGGAAGCCCAAAACCCAAAAAATTTTTTTGGAATAGCCCCCCAAAAACGGCTTTTCTGAGGGGGCAATTTTTTCCCGGGTATGATACAGTACAAACAGAAGAGGTCCCGCGCCGGTGCAGAAAGCCTGTCGCTGTGCACAAAACGTGTCAACGGGCAACTGCGGATTCTATTCATAAGGATAGCATAAGATGGAGCGGACTGCAAGTGCAGAGAATACCAAAACCAGAGCCCCCTAAAAAGCAGGGGGACCAACAGAAAGGAGCACCCCCATGAAAAAGATGAACAGACGCGAATTCCTCACCCTCTCCGGCGCAGCCGTTGTGGCGCTCTCGCTGGCAGGCTGCGGCGGCGGGCCCTCCACACCTCCGGCACCTCCGGCCTCTGAGAGCAAAGAGCTGGCCCTGTTCAAAGCCATCAACGAGGTCTGGTATGAAGTCAACAAACAAGTAGCCCCCAATCCCAACCTTGATATCTGCAAGTCTGTGGTCTACTGTCAGGAGGCTGCCGACCTCGCAAAGTTTACAGCCAGCCCTTTTGAAACCTATGACCCTGAAATGGACGAGGAGGATTTCCGCAAATGGAACCTGCCTGATGATGTATTCTACGAGTACAAAGACCGTGAGGCTGAAATGATAGCGGAAATCGATAAAAAATATGGAAGCGGAAGCTATCGGGGGACTGGGGGAGTTTCTAACAGCACCCATGACGGTATGCAATTAACGAAACTGTATCCTCGTAGTCAGAGCGAGGTCAGGGAGTTTGTGCGGTATCTGGCCGGGCCTGGACTGGTGAGTCCGCATCCCGAGCAGTGGATGATCGGGCTCTACTGCCCCACCATTAAGGGCAAGACCTATGCGGTGGCGGTAATGGTAAACTATTCACAGCACTGAACCGGGGCAGTGATGCACGGACTTCCCGCAGATCCCGAACCGTAATCTATAATATACTGTATTGAAAGGAGCACCCCCATGAAAAAGATGAACAGACGCGAATTCCTCACCCTCTCCGGCGCATCGGTCGCCCTGCTGGCACTGGCTGCCTGCGGCGGTGCACCCTCTACGCCCGTAGTGCCCGCAGGCAGCAAGGAAGCCAAGGTGCTGGAAGCCATCAACCTTTTCCGTAAAGAAAAGGGATGGGGTACGCTCAATCAGGATGATGGACTGAATGCTCTGGCAGAGAAAGCCGTTAATTGCGCCTTGGGCAAAATTGGGGCCGATGAATTGGTCGCTGAAATGGTTAAAAACTCAACGTTGGTCAACGGCCCGTATCAGACATTTGGACAGCCCATCGGTGTGGTCGAGAAAGGCAAACCTACTATGCACTATGACGAAGATGTCAGCGAGATGAAGAAGGCACTTCTGGCGTTGAGTATGGTAGATATAGAAGATAATCTCGCGCGGCCAAATCTCAAGATCATCGGCATCAAGGTGTTTACCGGAAATGATGGCATGCTCTACTGGGTCGCAGTAGCCGCCAACGGCAAAAAGTAACCCCTTAACCACAACCATTCCCATTTAACCCCCTATTGGCCCCGGGCACACTCCCCCTGTGTCCGGGGCTTTATAGAAAGGAGCACCCCCATGAAACGATACGACCGACGGACTTTCCTGAAGCTCTCCGGCGCATCGGCGGTGATGCTGGCGTTGGCAGCCTGTGACGATATCTGCTCCTCCGGCTCCACAAGTTCCGGCTCTGCCACAGAAACGCCTCCCTCGCCGCCGATCCCTGTGATTCGGGACGGGCAAAAGATTTTGACCATTTTCAACGCAGAGCTGGCCCGGCGAAAGGTGGAGAACATCAAGTTCGAGTACAGCAAGGGTCTGGAACACGCCATTCAGGCAGATGTGCAGATGTTTGTGGATAACGGCAGCCCGGAGTTCCCGTCGGACGAAGGGCTCAGGCTGCGGATGGAGGGCGACTATTCCGCAAAGATGTGGGAAGGTCTGAACGAAGCCGGTTACAGTGCCGGCTCCACGGCTATCTTCGGTATGCTCAATCAGTACCGGGTAGGCGTGGATTTTGACCACGAAGGAAAGCACCTTTACAGCATGGATCGCCTTTACCCCGCCACAGAGGCCCAGTTCCAGCAATTGGTGGATGAACTGATCAAGGGCTACGGCGGTGTGCCGGGGCTTCATGAGGACGACCCGGTGGTGAATAAGGTAGGCATCACTGTGGTGGATATCAACGACAAGACCTATTGGGCCGCCTACATCATCGACAAGTGGCAAGGCATAGGAGACGGCTGAACCATACCATAGAAAAGGAGCCCGCCATGAAATACCAACACCTTGTAAGCCTTGCTTTGGCTGCCGCGCTGCTGACCGGCTGCGGCGGCACCCAGAGCAGCCCCAGCGCCGCTGCCGACCAAAGCTCCGACAGCAGCCGAAGCACCCCCGGCGCGGTGACGCAGGCCGCCCAGACAGACCGCATCACCGACCAGTACACGCTGGAAAAGAACGTTTCAGGCGTGTGGGGGGAGGACGCGGTGCAGTACATTTCCGTCCATGTGCCCAAGCTGGAATGCGACAGCCCGGATGCCGCCTACATCAACGATGAGCTGAACGCCATCTATGCGGCGGATTTCCGGGAGTTCGAGAACAGCGAGGAGGCCGAACTGCCGGACGGTGAGGTTCTGCAGATCGGTGTGGGCTGGGATGACTGGTGGTACGGCGACTGCGTCAGTCTGGTGGTGCGCAGCCGCTACGGCGGCACCGCCCCGTGGCGTTACAGCGGCTGGTGCTTCGATTTTGCCACCGGCCAGCAGATCACCGTGGCTGAAATGCTTCAGCGCATGGGTCTGGACCCGGACGAAGTGCAGGAGCAGGTGCAGCGGCTGGCCATGCAGGCCTTTGACCGGGAGATGGCGCAGGGCGCGTATTACGAGGGCCTGCGTCTCGGCGGAGAGCTTTCGCAAATGCGGATGGATACGCTGGAATACAATGAACTGGAAAACCTGTGCCTGCTTTTGCCGGAACAGGATCAGCTGGTGCTCCGGGGTAAGTACAGCTGTGAAGAAGGCTGGCAGCAGCTGGATATGGAGCTCTCTCTGCCCCCCGCTGACACCCCGGTGCTGACCGATACCTACGATGGTGTGCAGGTGCAGCTGGAGGGAACGCAGGCAACCATCACCCTCCGCCCCGCGCCCAAGACCGATCAGTGGGGCACAGACCTCAACGTCTGGGTGGAGCAGGAGCACAGCTACCCCATCCTTGGCGCTTACAATGAATATGTGGACGTGTGCATCGGGGAGCAGGAGGACGGCTTCTTCCGCCCGGTGGTCTATCTGCTGACCAAAGACGGCGTGGTGGAGTATGTGGACGTGCTGCGCTGCCTGCTGTACGGGGATGCCATGGTCTGCCAGGACCCCATCTACATTGCCAACAACGGCGTGGCGCTGGAACTCTGCGGCAGCGAGGTGAACCTGCGCCGGGCGGATGGCTCTGTGCTGGAACTGGCTCCCCTGTCGGCAGAGTGGAGCACGCAGGAGATCCCCTATTCCGTCACCGGCTCCTACAACTACACAGCCGAAAACGGCTGGAGCTGGATGGACCTGACCAGCGACGGCAGCGTTCAACTGGGCGTGCAGGACAACAGCCGCATGGATCAGGGCGACGCCGCGTATCTGGGCGTGGTGCCCGAGGGCGTGGTGCTGGGCATCGCTGCCGATGAGGAGCTCGAATTTGTGGCGGCGTTCAAGAACGACCTGTACAACGAGAACCTGACCATGACCATGATCGCCGGGCAAAACCCCTTTGCCGAGGGCGAGACCCAGCTGCAGATGACCCGCAGCTACGGCTGAGATCACAGGAGAACGACCATGAAATACAAACGCCTTGCCGCTGCGGTGCTGGCGGCGGCTCTCTGGCTGACCGGCTGCGGCGGCGCGGCGGCTCCCGCTGCCCCCGCAGGCTCCGGCGCAGCTTCCCAAAGCGCCGCAGACACGGCGGTGCAGACGGCACAAAAAGACCGCATCACGGAGCAGTTCACGATGGAAAAGACCGTCCGGGACGAGTATGGCATCACCCAGAAGCTGACTGTCCATGTGCCGCAGCTTGTGTGCGACAGCCCGGATGCAGCCTATCTCAACGATGAGCTTGCCGCCATGTATGCGGCAGACTTCTGGCAGTACGAGGACAGCCCGGAGGTCGAGCCGCAGCAGGACGAGTGGCGCCCGGAGACCTATATCAACTGGGACGCCTACTGGTACGGCGACTGCGTAAGCCTTGTGATGTTCCGCTACGACGGAGGCTCCGACCCGGGGTATTCCCGGGGCTGGTGCTTCGATTTTGCCACCGAAAAGCAGGTCTCCGTGACCGAAATGCTGCAGCGCATGGGGCTGGACCCGGACGCCGTGCAGCAGCAGATGCTGCGCGGGGCCATGCAGACCTTTGACCGGCACATGGCGCAGGGCGGCTACTACGAGGGCCTGCGCAGCGGCGGCAATCTGGCAAGTATGCGGCTGAACACGATGGAAAACAACCAGCTGGATGACCTGTGCCTGCTGCTGCCGGAACAAAACCGGCTGGTGCTCCGGGGCGGGTGCAGCTCCACCGCCGGCAGCGGCTGGCGGCAGCTGGATGTGGAGATCCCGCTGCAGGCTGCTGACCCGCAGCCGCAGACGGTGCTGACCGACACCTACGGCAGCGCTTCGGTGCAGCTGGAAGGAACGCAGGGCACCATCACCCTCCGCCGCACACCGGAGACCGCCGCATGGGACGCGGATTACGGCATCCGGCTGGAACAGGACCGCACCTACCCCATCCTTGGCATCTACAATGAGTATGTGGATGTGTGCATCGGAGAAATCGGCGCATCCTTCCACCCGGTGGTCTATCTGCTGACCAAAGACGGCGTGGTGGAGTACGTGGACGTGCTGCACTGCCTCATGTTCGGCAGCGCTCTGGTCTGTCAGGACCCCATCTATATTGCAAATCAGGGCGTGGCGCTGGAACGCAGCGGCAAAGAGGTAATTCTGCATCAGGAGGATGGCTCTGTGCTGGAGCTGGCTCCCCTGACGGCAGAGTGGAACGCGCAGGAGATCCCCTCGGAGGCTGTCGGTGCCTTCAACGACATGTCTGACAACCAGTTCGACTGGATGGACGTGGAAAGCAGCGGTTCCGTCCAGATGGGCGTGCAGGACAACAACGTTTTCTATCAGGGCTACGCCGACTATCTGGGCGTGGTGCCGGAGGGCATGGTACTGGGCGTCTCTACCAGCGAGACGGCGGACGGGATGCCGGGCATCACCTTTGTGGCGGCGATGAAGTACGACCTGTACAACGAGACCCTGACCTTGACCATGCTCGACGGGCAAAACCCCTTTGCCGAGGGAAAGACCCAGCTGCAGCTGATCCGCTGCCCGGATTATTGACCCCGGCACGACTATTGAGAACACAGGAGAACCACCATGAAACACAAAGCGTTCCGCTGGATACCGGCAGTTCTGCTGGCGGCGCTGCTGGCAGGCTGCGGGGCAGAGACCGCACCCCCGGCAAGTGCCGCGGCCCCGGCCTCTGTCTCCGCCGCTGCTTCCACCCCGGAAGACCGCCCGATGCAAAAAAAGCCCGGGGCAGACGGGCGGCGCACTGAACAGGCTGCGGCGGAACCTCCGGCCCTGCCGGAAGACTGGGAGCAGCAGGTGCTGGCCGAGTGGATGGCAGTCACGGCGGTGACGCAGGGTGAAAGCTATGTCCCCGCCGACCGCAACGAAAGCTTTACCCTGCGGCTGGAAAAGGCCGAGATCACCGGCACGGTGACCGTCTCCTTCATCCGGGAAACATACGTCAGCCCGCAGATCCAGTCCGCTGCCGAGACCCGCACCGGAGAGCTGAATGCCGGCGCTGTGACCGGCTGGGACGGGGAAAAAAGTCAGGGCTGGAACCTGACATGCCTTAGCGAGGACGGCAGAAGCCGATGGACCATCTCCATGATGGAGGACGGTTCGCTACGGATGCAGTCCACCGGCCCCCAAAAGGGCCGTGAGGTCTGGTACGTTTTTCAACGCACCGAGATATGGGACGACATCGGCTTCACCGCCATTCCCCGCAGGCTGTGGGGAACATACCGCGCCGGAGACGAGTCCGCAAAGGGCATCCGCTGGATGACCTTCCTGCCGGACGGCAGCTGCTGCATGAGCGTGGAATGGGTCGGGTGGAGCGGCATTCTGACCGGCACCGCAGAGGGAACGCAGGGCCGGACCGAGGACGGCACCGAGCTGCACTTTACACTGACCGACACGGACGGCAGGCCCTGCGAGTTCTGGGCCATCCTGCTGAACGATGACGGCAGCCCCAGCGGTTGCAGCCTGAAATACCGCGCCGGAGAGCAGTTGTTTGACCGGGACACACGTCCCGCTTACTGGAAAAACGACTCCCCGGAACTTACCCTTGAACCGTGACCAAGACCGGAAACCGTGCGATAACAGAAAGTTATCGTTTGCACAAATAAAACATACAGGAGGAAATTACTATGGGTCTTATCAAAGCAGGTATGGGCGCACTGGGCGGAACCCTTGCAGACCAGTGGAAGGAATTTTTCTACTGCGATTCTCTGGACAAAGATGTGCTGATGGTAAAGGGCCAGAAGCGCACCTCCCGCCGCAGCTCCAACAACGGCGAGGACAACATCATCACCAACGGCAGCGGCATCGCCGTGGCAGACGGACAGTGCATGCTCATCG
>OGFG01002872.1_pt1 | contig 13387 bp, 14 predicted proteins | sample 1570761 | NCBI WGS metagenome assembly OGFG01 (sample SAMEA2581938, study PRJEB24529) | metagenome | biome: Human gut stool | place: China | collected 2011 | reverse complement strand
CAAACTTTACGGTAGCCGAAAACGCTGACCAGAGTGCAAAATCTCCAAAGACAGGCGAAGATTTCAGCATGGCACTTTGTACAGCACTTCTGATGGTTTCATGCGCAGGACTTGCAGGAATCTTTGCGAAAAGAAAAAGAAACCATGCCAGATAAGGCATTGCACAAATAATTTTTAAAATGAAAAATAAGCTGATTACAGAGATAAAAGTGGGCAGGAAATTTACAAAAAAATTCTATTTTTATCAAAAATATGAATAATAGAAAGAGGAGATTCAAATGAAGAAAAAGTTATTAACAGCATTACTTGTTGGAGCAATGGCTCTTAATATTACAGCATGTGGTGGTTCATCAGATGCAGCAGCACCAGCTGACAATGATCAGCAGACAACTACAACAGACACAGCAGCTGATGATGCAGCAGATACAGAAGAGGATGCAGTGGATGTGGAAGATGCAGCAGAAGCAGCAGACACAACAGAGGAAGAAGGATTTTCCCTTCTTGATGTAACAGCAGATCTTGTTGATGCAGCATTATATGCAGTGGATGATGATAATACAGAGTATGTGATCACACTCTTTAGAGATCCGGATGGATATAGCTATGTTTCATTAATGATCGTTCCACAGGATGGACAGGGAGATGTCCTTTGTGGAGCATATGATGATTCTAATGTAACAAATGTTACAGATGAAGATAACATTGACTGGACTGAGATCAGCACAACAGATGTTTACACAGGTGATGATTTCTCAGCAGTATTCGTAGAAGCAGACGATGGTTCCGTTGCAATTGCAAATTCAGATTTTTCCCTTGTTATGGAAGGTCAGTATCTGACAGCTGATGAAGCAATCGATTATATGGGAGCAGCAGCTAACTACATCAATTAGTTTTTTTGAGATATGCGGAGTACTGGAAGAACGGTTGCTTCGCATATCCTTACATAATGTAATTCAAAAATCCTGCACACTTTTATCTCTGTAATCAGCACACATTTATATAGAAGCTGTAAAATTCGCATTGAGTTTTACAGCTTTTTGCGTAAAAAAGTTGCTGGATTGGAAGAATTCTCCCTACCGCAAGCCTTTAATCTTGAAGGGGGCATGCGTTAAAATAGGACTAAATCAAGAGAAACCTTATAAATAAAGGGTTTTGAATGATTTAAGTCCTATTTTTTTATCCAGTGTGTCGTAAAACTCTTGCTTTAGTTATGGGGATATAAGACACTTCCATCGAATTTACGCAAGTAATTGAAGATGGAACAAAATATCCTTGTATTAGATTTAAAAAATGGCATATAATACATATATGAATATTACATATAAATCCAATAACAATGTAGTCTATTCTTGTAAATACCATGTTGTTTGGTGTCCTAAGTATAGACGCAAAATCTTAACAAATGGAATAGATACCAGATTAAAGGAACTTCTCCTTGAATATGCTGCAAATATTTCTGTAGACATCATGGAAATGGAAATCATGCCGGATCATGTACACATATTCATGGAAGTAGACCCTCAGTTTGGTATTCACAAAGCAGTTAAATCATTAAAAGGATATACTTCCAAAGTTTTGAGAAGTGAATATCCGTCATTGAAAACAAGAATGCCATCACTGTGGACAAACAGCTATTTTGTATCAACTGTTGGTGGTGCTCCGCTTGATGTAATCAAGCAATATATCGAAAATCAGAAAACATCGCAAAGACAAAAGGATAAATTAGGATAATGCAAAAAGGTGTTAAATTTAGAATCTATCCGAATAAGGAACAGCAAACTATCATCAATCAGACTTTAGGGTGTTGCAGACTAATCTACAACAAAGGTCTTGCCATGCGCAATGAAGCGTATCAGAATGGTAATAAAATTGGATATTCACAGACTTCTGCAATGCTGACAGACTTAAAGAAAAGTGATGATTTTGCATTTCTTAAAGCGGTAGATTCTATTGCTTTACAACAGTCCTTGCGTGACCTTGACAGAGGTTTTGTAAACTTCTTTCAGAAACGTGCATCCCATCCGACATTTAAAAGTAAACATAATCACCACCAGTCCTACAGAACAATCAATCAGGGTGATAACATCCGCATTGTGGGAAAATATATAAAACTTCCCAAGTTAGGATTTGTGAAAATCCGTCAAACTATGGGAGTGGAGAAAATCAATAACGTAACCATTGAGCATACACCGACGAATAAATATTTTGCTGTTCTGAATGTAAAATTTGAACCACAGCCAATGAGTAATAAAGGTAGTAAGATTGGCATTGATGTGGGTATTAAAGAGTTCTATTCCGACAGTAACGGAAATGTAGTATACAACCCTAAATACCTTGAAAAATCAATGCGTAAGCTCATACGTGAACAACGGAATTTGTCACGCAAAGAAAAAGGTTCAACCAATCGCAATAAACAGCGTGTTAAGGTTGCCTTAGTACATGAAAAGATTACTAATCAGAGAAACGATTTTTTACAAAAACAATCCACTATGCTGATTCGTGAAAACCAAACTATCTGCATAGAGGATTTAAAAGTAAAAAATATGATGCGTAATCACAAATTAGCACAGCATATAGGTTCTGCATCGTGGTCTAAGTTTTTTGATATGTTGTCCTATAAATCTGTTTGGTATGGGAATGACATTGTAAAAGTGCCTACAATGTACCCAAGCAGCCAAACATGTTCCTGTTGTGGATTTAAAAATCCACTTGTAAAGAATCTTGCAATCCGTAAATGGGAGTGTCCGGAGTGCCATACAAAGCATGATAGGGATACCAACGCAAGTATCAACATACTGAATAAAGGACTGCAAATGCAGTCAGCATAGTAAACATAAAACAATAGAACATATGAACTGCACCGTAGGGCATACGGGAACAGTATAATCTAGCTTGTGGACACTGTGTAAGACATTGAGATACCGAATGGTATCAGCCAATGCAGTAGTGGTTGAAGCAAGAATCCCCCTGCTTTAGCTGTGGGGAGTGTCAAAAAGTCTTGTTAAAATGGCAAAAATGGAATTGTGACACCACTGGTGTCACAATTCGGAAGGTGGAATATTTGTATGGGTAATGATTTGATATCAGCAGCTGGATTAATTCATATAATTGAAGAATCACGACAAAGTGCATTGAAGAAAGTGAATGAAGAGCTTATCAAAATGTATTGGAAAGTTGGTGAGTTTTTAAGTAAGGAAACGGAACGGGCTTCGTATGGTGATGCATATATCGATGAAATTTCAAGGGAAATACAAGAGGCGTTTCCCGGAATAAAGGGATTCAATCGAAGAGGTCTTTATAGAATGAAAAAATTTTATGAAACCTATAAGGATAATGAGATTGTGACACCACTGGTGACACAAATTAGCTGGACGAATCACTTGTTGATAATGTCAGGCTGTAAGACTGATGAGGAAAGAGAATTTTATATACGCCTATGTATCAAAGAAAACTATTCAAAACGTCAGTTGGAGAGACAGTTAGATAGCGGATATTATGAAAGGTATATGTTATCAAAGGAAACTTTATTACCAGAGTCGGTTAAGAAGCTAGGAGAAAATCCATTTTTGGATTCATATGTTATGGAATTTCTGGATTTGCCAAATGAGTTTCATGAGAATGACTTACGAAAAGCGTTAATTAGAAACATGAAGGATTTTATTCTGGAATTAGGAAAAGATTTCACATTTATTGATGAAGAGTACAAAGTTCAGGTTGGAGGAGACGATTTTCGTATTGATTTGTTGTTTTATCATCGGGGATTACAGTGCCTTGTTGCAATAGAACTCAAAATAGGTAAGTTTAAACCAGAGTATATTTCTAAGTTGGATTTTTATCTTGAGGCATTGGATAGACAGGTAAAGAAAGAGAATGAAAACCCGAGTGTTGGCTTGCTTCTTTGTGCATCTAAGAATGATGAGGTGGTAGAATATGCTATGAGCAGAACGATGTCACCGATGCTGGTATCTCAGTATCAGTTACAGTTACCGGATAAGACTATTCTTGAGAAGAAGCTGCAGCAGTTGGTCAATATTCCGCAGATTGAGGATTAAGGCTTATGGGTAAGGATATGATATTTACTCTGGAAAGAAGAGTAAATGGAAAAAGGAATTATAATCAGATAGTATTTACAGCCGTTAGGGATAACTTCCTTAGCGGCTATTTTTAATATTAGGAAATTTCTCCCTTCGGAGAAAACACTAATATAAAAGCCCGTATTCTGAATCACTCATGTTTTTTACAAGCTGTGCAGTCACTCCTTCAGGTGGATCTTTAATGTATTTTTCTCTTAGTTCCTCTATTACTTTTTGTAGAAAAAATTTCTCACTATCTCATATAAAAGTGTGATTGATAAGCATTAAATCTTAATAATTTTGTGATTTTGGTTGTGATTTTCATAGATTTCGCATATAATAAAAGTGTGATTATAAAGCATAAAACTCCAATAAAAATGTGAGGAGTGATTCTATGGAACGATTTATCTTAAAAAAGTTGCTGGATTGGAAGAATTCTCCCTACCGCAAGCCTTTAATCTTGAAGGGGGCATGCGTTAAAATAGGACTAAATCAAGAGAAACCTTATAAATAAAGGGTTTTGAATGATTTAAGTCCTATTTTTTTATCCAGTGTGTCGTAAAACTCTTGCTTTAGTTATGGGGATATAAGACACTTCCATCGAATTTACGCAAGTAATTGAAGATGGAACAAAATATCCTTGTATTAGATTTAAAAAATGGCATATAATACATATATGAATATTACATATAAATCCAATAACAATGTAGTCTATTCTTGTAAATACCATGTTGTTTGGTGTCCTAAGTATAGACGCAAAATCTTAACAAATGGAATAGATACCAGATTAAAGGAACTTCTCCTTGAATATGCTGCAAATATTTCTGTAGACATCATGGAAATGGAAATCATGCCGGATCATGTACACATATTCATGGAAGTAGACCCTCAGTTTGGTATTCACAAAGCAGTTAAATCATTAAAAGGATATACTTCCAAAGTTTTGAGAAGTGAATATCCGTCATTGAAAACAAGAATGCCATCACTGTGGACAAACAGCTATTTTGTATCAACTGTTGGTGGTGCTCCGCTTGATGTAATCAAGCAATATATCGAAAATCAGAAAACATCGCAAAGACAAAAGGATAAATTAGGATAATGCAAAAAGGTGTTAAATTTAGAATCTATCCGAATAAGGAACAGCAAACTATCATCAATCAGACTTTAGGGTGTTGCAGACTAATCTACAACAAAGGTCTTGCCATGCGCAATGAAGCGTATCAGAATGGTAATAAAATTGGATATTCACAGACTTCTGCAATGCTGACAGACTTAAAGAAAAGTGATGATTTTGCATTTCTTAAAGCGGTAGATTCTATTGCTTTACAACAGTCCTTGCGTGACCTTGACAGAGGTTTTGTAAACTTCTTTCAGAAACGTGCATCCCATCCGACATTTAAAAGTAAACATAATCACCACCAGTCCTACAGAACAATCAATCAGGGTGATAACATCCGCATTGTGGGAAAATATATAAAACTTCCCAAGTTAGGATTTGTGAAAATCCGTCAAACTATGGGAGTGGAGAAAATCAATAACGTAACCATTGAGCATACACCGACGAATAAATATTTTGCTGTTCTGAATGTAAAATTTGAACCACAGCCAATGAGTAATAAAGGTAGTAAGATTGGCATTGATGTGGGTATTAAAGAGTTCTATTCCGACAGTAACGGAAATGTAGTATACAACCCTAAATACCTTGAAAAATCAATGCGTAAGCTCATACGTGAACAACGGAATTTGTCACGCAAAGAAAAAGGTTCAACCAATCGCAATAAACAGCGTGTTAAGGTTGCCTTAGTACATGAAAAGATTACTAATCAGAGAAACGATTTTTTACAAAAACAATCCACTATGCTGATTCGTGAAAACCAAACTATCTGCATAGAGGATTTAAAAGTAAAAAATATGATGCGTAATCACAAATTAGCACAGCATATAGGTTCTGCATCGTGGTCTAAGTTTTTTGATATGTTGTCCTATAAATCTGTTTGGTATGGGAATGACATTGTAAAAGTGCCTACAATGTACCCAAGCAGCCAAACATGTTCCTGTTGTGGATTTAAAAATCCACTTGTAAAGAATCTTGCAATCCGTAAATGGGAGTGTCCGGAGTGCCATACAAAGCATGATAGGGATACCAACGCAAGTATCAACATACTGAATAAAGGACTGCAAATGCAGTCAGCATAGTAAACATAAAACAATAGAACATATGAACTGCACCGTAGGGCATACGGGAACAGTATAATCTAGCTTGTGGACACTGTGTAAGACATTGAGATACCGAATGGTATCAGCCAATGCAGTAGTGGTTGAAGCAAGAATCCCCCTGCTTTAGCTGTGGGGAGTGTCAAAAAGTCTTGTTAAAATGGCAAAAATGGAATTGTGACACCACTGGTGTCACAATTCGGAAGGTGGAATATTTGTATGGGTAATGATTTGATATCAGCAGCTGGATTAATTCATATAATTGAAGAATCACGACAAAGTGCATTGAAGAAAGTGAATGAAGAGCTTATCAAAATGTATTGGAAAGTTGGTGAGTTTTTAAGTAAGGAAACGGAACGGGCTTCGTATGGTGATGCATATATCGATGAAATTTCAAGGGAAATACAAGAGGCGTTTCCCGGAATAAAGGGATTCAATCGAAGAGGTCTTTATAGAATGAAAAAATTTTATGAAACCTATAAGGATAATGAGATTGTGACACCACTGGTGACACAAATTAGCTGGACGAATCACTTGTTGATAATGTCGGGATGCAAGATAGATGAGGAGAAACTTTGTTACCAGAATCAGTTAAAAAGTTGGGAGAAAACCCATTTTTAGATTCATATGTTATGGAATTTTTGGATTTGCCAAATGAGTTTCATGAGAATGATTTGCGAAAAGCTTTAATAAGAAACATGAAGGATTTTATTTTGGAATTAGGAAAAGATTTCACGTTTATTGATGAAGAATATAAGGTACAGGTTGGTGGTGATGATTTTCGAATTGATTTATTGTTTTACCATAGAGGATTACAGTGCCTTGTAGCAATAGAACTTAAAATAGGCAAGTTCAAGCCTGAATATATATCTAAGTTGGATTTTTATCTTGAAGCATTGGATAGACAGGTGAAAAAAGAGAATGAAAATCCTAGTGTAGGGTTGCTTCTGTGTGCAGCTAAGAATGATGAGGTGGTAGAGTATGCTATGAGCAGAACTATGTCACCGATGTTGGTATCACAGTATCAGCTACAGTTACCAGATAAGGCAGTTCTTGAAAAGAAATTGCAACAACTGGTTAATATTCCACAGATTGAGGATTAAGAGAAAATTATAAAATAATAAGTTAAGAAGCCGTTAGGGTTAAATACCTTAGCGGCTGTTTTTTTACCCATTTTGTGGTAATGGATGTAGAAAGGAGGTGAGAACATTGAAGATAGAGAGCTTGTCTATGCGGATTATGAAGGTATGGAAGAAAACCCAAGCAATTACGATGACATATATTATTGTGGTGGCTGCAGGTCCATTTCAATTTGCAAAGATTAATCCGGTAATTACAACGAAGTCCGGAGCTTATCAGACAGAGGAAGGATGTCTGTCGTTGGAAGGGGCTCGTCCATGCATCAGATATCAAGAGATTGAGGTGGATTATCTAGATCAGAACTTTAAGAAACAGCATGGGAAATATTCCGGTTGGACAGCACAGATTATTCAGCATGAGATTGACAATTGCAATTGAATAGTAATATAAAGTACGGATAGGCAGCTTTCTGAAATTGCGAGAGGAATATTTTAATGAGCAGAGCGGATAGAACTTATAAAGATTTAAAACAAAAACAGAAAAGTGCTATTGCTTGGAAAATGTACATTTGTATTTTCTATTTTTTGACCATTTTTATATTGACATTTACAGCAGTGTTTGCTTTTCTTGATTAGTTAAAGGTTTTTAACTTTCCTGATTTTAAAATAATACCGATCAATAATATCCTGCAATGTAATGGATTTCATTTTTTCATCTATCATATTTTGAATTTCATGATAGAAGTCCCCAATAGCGAATTGAATGTTGATACCGATTCCACAATCCGGATTGGTATCTGTGTCCAGGTGAAGCAGCGGCTTATCGCCCTCTACAGCTCGGTAGATGTCATACATATTGATTTTATCTGCCGATTTTGCAAGAGCGGCATTCGCATGACCTTGTGTGTTGACAACAATGCCTGCATTTTTCAGGGTTGCCATAAGCTGTCTGACATAAGCCGGGTTTGTCTTGATACTTTCTGCAATTTTTGTGCTGGAGAGTTGTTCGTCATCTCCAAGAGCAATAAATATAAGAATATGAATGGTGTCACTAAGTTTTGTGGAATATTTCATTTGTCACCTCGAATTTTCTTCTTGCAATTTTTAAACTTACATGATATTATGATTTTAATGTTTGATGTAAATTTAATTTTAACAAGTAAAAAATAAAAGTCAAGCAAAATAAAAAGTGTGGAATCTGATATAAAAAAGGAGATAAAGTGGTGTATGCAAAAGGAGGAACAAGTCAGTTTTCTGGCAGAAAAAATCCGTCAGGCAGATGCCGTTTTGATAGGCGGTGGTTCTGGTCTTTCCAGTGCGGCGGGATATAACCATTATCATTGGCTACCCTATATGGAGGAATGTTTACAAGATTTCAAGGAGTGGTATGGACTGAAATCTCCCTTTGACGGTTTTTACTACTGTTATTCATCGCCGGAACAACAGTGGGCATATTATGCACGTTACATACAAAGTATGTGGGATGCACCTACAGGACAGCCATACTATGACCTGCGTGATATTGTGGCGGAAAAAGAAGTCTTTGTTTTAACAACCAATATAGATATGCAGTTTGAACGGATTTTTCAGAAAGAAAGGATTTGCGATTATCAAGGTAACAGTGGCTATGTTCAATGCAGTCAGCCTTGTCATGACCAAATTTATTCCAATGTAGAAATGATTCGCAGGATGAACGAAAATATCCGGGAGCTGCGTGTTACTTCCGAGCTTCTGCCAAGATGTAATGAGTGCGGGAGAATCATGGTTCCCTGGGTAAGGGATGATACATTTTTGGAGGGGAAAGACTGGAGGGAAGGTGTAAGGCGATATGAGAATTTCCTAAAAAAATATCTCATGAATGGAACAGATAAGAATGTTGTACTGCTGGAGCTGGGGGTTGGTGAGATGACACCCAGTATTATTAAACTTCCTTTTTGGGAAATGACATACAAAAATGAAAAGGTGTTTTATGCCTGTCTGAATCAGAAGAAATCCTCAGCTCCAGAGCATATAAAAGACAAAGGCATTTATATAGCAGGAGATTTGGCAGAAACCCTGCGGGATTTAAAAGAAAACATAGCGGGAAAGGAAATGTGATGAAGATGAATGTATATCAAGAGATAAGTCAAATCATCAAAGAAGCAGATGGTATTTTGATTGGAGCCAGTAATGGTTTGTCTATCGCAGAGGGATATAATATTTTTGCAGATGACGCATGGTTTCAGGAAAATATGGGAGATTTCAGAGAAAAATACGGACTGCGCTGTGTTTTACACGGATTTTCGGTGCCAATGAAGGTGGAAGAAAAGTGGGCGTTTGTAAGCAGACTTGTTAAGGCAAAATCTATGCAGGATGAGCCGAGTGAGATTATGAAAAACATCTATGCACTGGTAAAGGATAAAGAATATTTCGTAGTAACTTCCAATGCGGAGGATCATTTTGTGCCGGCAGGTTTTGAGGCAGATCGTGTTTTTGAAATGGAAGGAAAATTAACCCAGATGCGGTGCAAGAACAGATGTCATGACGAGGTCTATCCTAATCAAAAAGCAGTTCTCGCCATGACAGAAGAGGAAGTAAACGGAAGAGTACCCAAAGAGTTACTGCCGAAATGTCCAAAATGCGGTGGAGATATGGAAGTAAATTGGGGTGAGGTGTCCTCGTTTACAGAAACGAAAAATTGGAAGGAAAAGGCTGCCCGCTATCAAGAATTTATTCAGAATTTACATGGAAAGAAGCTGGTAATTCTGGAATTTGGCATTGGTTGGAGAAATCAGATGATTAAAGCTCCTTTGATGCATCTTGCAGCAGTAGAACCACAGGCAAGATATATCACATTTAACAAGGGCGAAATTTACATTCCAGAGGAAATCAAAGAAAAATCCATCGGTGTGGATGGTAATCTTACGGTAGCGTTAAAGGAAATCAGAAAGGAAATCTAAGGAAAATGACAAGAGAAGAAAAAGCAGTATATTACAAACATAATGGATTTAATTGCTGTCAGTCGGTTATCAAGGCAATGATCAATTTATCAGATTCTGATAAGGAAATACTGACGAATGCGGCATCCGGATTTGCGGCAGGTATGGGAGGTATGGAAGCAACTTGTGGTGCATTGATTGGAGCAACCATGATGGCGGGAATTGTAAAGCCAGGGAAGAAAAGTGCGATAACGGCACGGGAGATATTAAACAAATTTCAGGAATATTCAGGTGCAACCATATGTAAAGACCTAAAGGGAAAGGATACAGGTGTTGTACTCTGTGAATGCGATGATTGCATTCGCAATGCAATACGGGCTTTTGACGAGGTGTTGCCAATGGAATCAGAAAGGGAAGGATAGACTAAGTAAGGTGGTTAAAGATATTACAGTTGTGAGATAGGAGAATGAAAAAAATGAGCTGTTATGAAAATTTGGTAATGAAAACACAAATGAACTATTCCAGACACTATAGTACCTATGCATCCGGCGGTACTGCTGTAGTGTTGAGCAAACAAAAACCACTTCCTTATGAGGAACAGATTCAGGAATTTGTTCGCAGAGTGCAGGAGGCAGAGTGTATCATAGTAGGCGGAGCATCCGGTTTATCAGCGGCTGGAGGTGGTGACTTTTATTATAGTGATACCCCTTCTTTTCGTGAGCATTTTGGAAAATTTGCAGATAAGTATGGATTCAAAGGTGCTTTTAGCGGAATGATGCATCGGTTTTCTACAAGAAATGAACACTGGGGATATGTGGCAACCTTTTTAAATACTACACAAAATGCTCCTATCAGAGAGCCATATCTGGATTTGGATAAAATTTTGCAGGGAAAGGATTTTCATATCTTAACGACTAATCAGGATACACAGTTTGTAAAGATTTATTCGGAAGAAAAGGTCAGTGAGATTCAGGGAGATCATCGTTTCTTCCAGTGTTCCCAGTGTTGTCAGGATGAAACATGGGATGCCGTACAACCTGTGGCAGATATGATTGCGGCTATGGGAGAGGGGACAATGGTGCCGGATGAACTGATTCCTCGCTGCCCTCATTGTGGTGCGGAAATGTTTCCGTGGGTAAGAGGATATGGGAATTTTCTGCAAGGGAAAAAATACGAAGAAGAATATGAGAAAATCTCAAAATACATTCAAAAGAACAAAGATAGAAAAATTCTCTTTATAGAACTTGGAGTAGGGCGCATGACACCGATGTTTATACAGGAACCGTTTTGGGAACTGACAAACAGCTTGAAAGATGCATATTATATCTCCGTAAATTCAGAATATCAGTTTTTGCCGGAATTCATTGAAGATAAGGGGATTGCTATTTTGGGAGATATAGGAACAGTGTTAAAAGATTTGCAGAAAGCAAAAGAGGAAAGTGCATTTGTATAGGATACTTGTTCTTGATATTCCACTTAATGGAGAAACATTAGAATATTGATTGATACAAAACTGCACTCAGTGATGTGTGGGTACAGTTTTGTATTAAAATTATTGATTCAGCTTATTACTAAGCAATGATGAAATGAAGAGAAAAGTACTTGGTATTTTCTCGGATGAAATATATAACAGCTTGAAAGAAGCAGAATAGAAAAATGCAGGTTGAAATATACCTGCTTTTTTTATACTTGAAATATACCACAATATATAGTATTTTCTAAAATAGAGCAACCACAATATGGTGTATAGTTTTAAGCTGGAAGCGATAGAAATATTTTTTGTTAGTAAAACATCATAAATAAAAAGTTGTCCTATATGTCACAAAAGAAAGTATTACTATGGAGATATAAACAATGACAGGAGGTAAATTATATGTCAGCAACAACAAGTGAATTATTAGATTCATATACAAAAATGTTGGATAGTGAATTTTATAAAAATCTAAAAGGTATAACAGCAGGAATAGAAGCACTACAAAAATCACTTATAGGAAGTGATTTACATAAGAAGATGCAAGCATGGCAAACTGTATTAAACGATCCAGAAAGTTCTATTAATAAATCCATGCGTATGTGGTCTGAATTTTCAATAAATATTGATTATGGAAAATTGACTGGATTACAGGCAGGATTACAACAATTAGCTGATCAGATGCCTAAAATAGACATGAGCTCATTTGCAGGCTTACAATCTCATTTAGGCGAATTATTGAATACAGATAATATAATTAATTCCAAATTTTCAGAGGTTATTGATTATGCATATGAAACAGCAAAAGAAATTGAAGAGCCAGATATTGGAAAGGAAGAATTAAAAAATAATATCATAGAAGAAATTGATAATAAGGATGCTAAAAAATCTACCATAAGAAGTAGTGAATTTCAAAAAGCTGTATGCAGAATGATATGTTTTATTTTGTTGACAGCTTGTACATATTTATATCAAGCTGGTGGGATTGAAAATGCATCAGTAAATGATTTTATCAATTATATAATGGCATATATAGTGCCCTCGCTGTTATCAAGTGGTTTATATAATAATGGTAGTATGATAGCAAATACATGCGTTGAAAACTACCATTCAGTAAAATCTATTCCATTTTAGTAAGTCTTGAGATAAAATATGTTCTGTGAATTATTCACAAGATAATATTTTAAGGAGGCTTGGCAATGAACAAGGATTTTGAACGCTGCTGTAGCTTTCTTGCAGACATGATTATTAAATATGCACCAGAGATAAAAGAAGAAGTAGAGGTGTGTATGATGATCAAGGATTCAATTGATGACGAGAAAGTAAGCAGGCAGAAACAATTTGACCGGTTCTGTTATTACTTAGGTGGGGTAAAACAGTTTCTGGACAAAAAGGCTGCATAGGCAGCTGGCATCCTGTAGATAATATGCTACGGGATGTATACATATATTACGGGACTTCATTCATAAGAGTGGAGTCTTTTTGTTTTATTCTTTCATCTTGGAAAAAGTTTTGGTTGAACAGAGGTTGGAATGATGATAAAATTTAGTTGGGACAATAGCGAACGCATGCGTTCACATTTCATAACTAAGAAGTAATGGATTGGAGAGGTGCTTATGGCAGATAAAATTG
>OGFG01002871.1_pt1 | contig 13388 bp, 11 predicted proteins | sample 1570761 | NCBI WGS metagenome assembly OGFG01 (sample SAMEA2581938, study PRJEB24529) | metagenome | biome: Human gut stool | place: China | collected 2011 | reverse complement strand
TTTCGAGTGTTGCACTTGTATTATAAATCTATCATTGAGAAATTCGCCCCTTATCCAGTGATTATAAATGTTTGAAAACACCACCATGTCCGTATCCGCGGCAAATGCCTCCTCGGCTATTCCGCATATAATATCCTTCTGGGTGCGGTCATCGGCTCTTGCAGTTATTACGGCAATTTTTTCTTGACATTTCGTTCGTCCTTTCACGCGTTCATAAAAAAGCCCGTTCACGCAGCCGATCAACTCCTGTTCTGCGGTAAATTCTGCCGCTGACGGGGAAGGATTTTTGACGCGTTCGGCGACAGAGTATGCCGGAAACAAGCTTTCGTATATATTATAACTTATTCACGCGGTTATGCCAACCGAAAAGGTGCATATTATGATTAAAAGGTGGACAAAACAGATATCGGCTGTTGACTTTGTGGTGTTTATCGGTATAATAAATTTAAATGTGTCTTTGAGCACGAGAAACAAAACGGAGGTTTTAACGATGAAGATTAAAAGTAAATCAGCGGCTATTTTGTGCGCGGCGGTCCTGTTTATGACGGTGGGCTGCTCGAACGGCGGCGAAACAAGCAGCGGGAGCTCCGAGCCCGACACTTCCGGCATCTCCGGAACCGCGGACGTTTCCGGCGCTCCGGATGCCGAAACGAATGAAAGCGGCGCGGTATCAGAGGAAGATATTATGAACAGTCTGAACAACGGCATAATTATCGACAGCGTAAGCGGTAACGTTTATAAGAACGAAATGAACGCAAATCCCATCTCGCCGAACATATTCTGCGCCGATCCCACCGCGGTGGAATATGACGGAAGGCTTTACGTTTACGGCACGAACGACCAGCAGCAGGCGGAAGAGGGAACATCGAATGACTACGCCCATATCAAATCGCTTGTGGTATTTTCCACCGACGATATGGTAAACTGGATATATCACGGCAGGATAGAGGTCGGAGAGATCGCGCCGTGGATATATAACTCGTGGGCGCCGTCGATAGTTTCCCGCGTTGAGGACGACGGACTTACGCATTTTTACCTTTACTTCTCAAACAGCGGCGCGGGCGTGGGTGTGATAACCTCCACCAACCCCGTGGGACCGTGGACAGATCCGCTCGGCGAGCCTCTGATTTATCAGGATATGCCTGGGCTGGAGAATTGCCCCGCGCCCTTTGACCCGGGCGTGTGCATTGACGAAAATGGCGTGGGCTGGCTCTCCTTCGGTGGAGGCACACCGGCGGATGGCAGCACTATGCACACCAAGATTCCGAAGATAGCAAAGCTGGGAGAGGATATGCTGTCCTTTGACAGCGAATTTGTTTCCATTGACGCTCCCTACTTTTTTGAGGCGAGCGAGCTGAACTATATCGACGGGGTATATTACTATACATACTGCACCGACTGGCAGGATCACAAGATCGGCTGGGAGGAGTACGAGGGGATCGACGTTATGCCCGCGTGCAGCATGGCGTATATGACCACCAAGACCCCTCTCGACGCGGATAGCTGGGAATGCAGAGGAGCCTATTTCTATAATGCGGGAGAGAATGCCGACGGGTCATCCGGACTTCGCTGGGCTAACAACCACACTCATTTCATTGAATATAAGGACGTAAACTACATCATTCACCATACGCTTCTTCTGGAGGAGCTTATGGGAGGAACAGCGGGCTTCCGCAGTATAATGGCAGATTATCTGCCCATGGACAAGGCGACGGGCGATATCCCCATAACTGCGGCAAGCAAGAAGGGCGTAGCGCAGATAAAGCCGGTCGACCCCTATACCTATAACAGCGGCGCGCTGATGTTCACCTGTGCGGATATCGGATACGACAAGGTAACGGATCCTGCCGCAAAAAGCACCGCCGACGGCGCGTGGATATATGTAAGAGGAGCGGACTTCGGCTACGGGGCATCAGAGTTTATCGCCGAGGTCAAGGGCAAGGGAAGAATAGAGGTTCGTCTTGACGATATCTCCTCCGAAGCCGCCGCGTTCGTCGAGTTCGACTGCGCGGATTATACCAAAATACGCTCGGACGGCTTTGCGCAGTTTGACGGAAGAAACCATAACGTTTATTTCGTATTTTCCGGCTCCGATATAGAGCTTAAGTCGTGGACGTTTTCAAAGGGCGACGAGCAGCTTCGTCCCGAAGAGAGCATAGCCTCCACCGATATACCCTACAAGACGCTGGTATTTTCGGGACAGTCCGAGCCCGGACCGAGCCCCTCTGCGATGCTCGACATTCCGAAGGACGGGGACTATTCCATAAAATCCTCTTCTTTTGACAAGGACAGCGACATACTCAACCTCGGGTTTATTAATACCGATACCGACGCGAAGTATAAGGTGCTTGTGAGATCGCTGACGCTGACAACCGAAAACGGAGATGTTGAAATTCCCGTAAATAAGGAACTCGATCCCGCAAGCTCGACGGAAAACGGGCTTGAAAACGGCTGGGGCGACTCCGAGGTCGGATCGCTGATTTACGGCACGGAGGAATGTGGAATATTCGCGGCGGAAACAGACATAGAATGGATAAGCTATCGTCTGGCGCTTAAAATAAACGGCGAAGAGACACCATTCACATCCATCACCTACAATGTCACCGTAAGCGGTCTTGAGCTTGACGGCTGACGGCTGACGGCAGCAGCGGAAAATCAGGAGGGAAAAATGAAAAGACTTGTTCAGTTCGCCGCGGCGCTGATGGCGGTATTGTCGCTGACGGCATGCGCGACGGAAGTGGGCACGGGCATCGTGACGTCGGAGCCGCTACCGGGCGTCACCACCGAGCACGAAGAAGAGGAGAACCCCATAATGCTTGATAAGGATATCATAAAATCCACGATAACTTCAACCGACGACGGCAACGGAAACTACACAAATCCCGTTATTTTCGCCGACGTGCCCGATATTGATATAATCCGCGTCGACGACGCGTTTTATATGGTTTCGACGACCATGCACCTGTCTCCGGGGTGTCCCGTAATGAGATCCTACGACCTTGTAAACTGGGAAATTGTAAATTACGTTTTTGATACACTGGAGGACAGGGATAATCTTGCCTTAAGAAACGGGGAAAACAATTACGGCAAGGGTCAGTGGGCGACTACCCTCAGATATAACGACGGTGTGTATTACGCCGGCTTCACTTCCTTCTCCACCGGAAGAACTTATATCTATCATACCGACGATATAGAAAACGGGAAATGGGACAGGTTAGTGTATGACGAGTGCTTCCATGATATGAGCCTTTTGTTCGACGACGACGGCAAGGTGTATATTGTTTACGGCGGCGGACAGATATGGTGCGTTGAACTGGAAAAGGATCTGAGCGCGGTCAAGCCCGGAACCAAGAGAAAACTCATCGACGACGCGGGACTTGTCAAGGGCTGCCTTGCCGAGGGCTCTCACGTCTATAAGATGAACGGATATTACTATATTTTTATCATAACATGGCCTCCTCATGACAGAAGAACGCAGCTTTGTTACAGAAGCGAAACGCTCGACGGCGAGTGGGAAATGAAAGTGATAATCGACGATAATATCGGCTTCAGGAATGACGGTGTCGCACAGGGCGGTATCGTCGACGATAAGGACGGCAACTGGTATTGCTTTGTATTTCAGGATCACGGGGCGGTGGGCAGAACTCCCGTTTTGTCGACCATGACATGGGAGGACGGCTGGCCAGTCGTCGGCGTTGACGGAAAGGTGCCCAGGACCGCCAAGATTCCTGTCGCGGGTCACGAGAAAAAGAGCGTCGTCACAAGCGACGAATTTATCAACTCACAGATAGTGAGACCCTATCACAACTTTGCCGACACGCCCGAGGAAGCGGGCGAGAACGATTATAACGGCTCTAACCTCGCGTTGGAATGGCAATGGAACCACAATCCCGACAACCGCCTCTGGTCGCTCACCGAGAGAGAAGGCTATCTGAGGCTGAGAACGGTCGATGTCTGCGGCACTGTTGCCAATGCGAGAAACACCATTTCGCAGCGAACCTTCGGACCGGAATGCGGCGCATATATAAAGCTCGACGTTTCGGGAATGAAAGAGGGCGATACTGCGGGGCTTGCCGCCTTCGCGGAAAAATACGGTTATGTCGCCGTAAAAATCGAGGACGGGAAAAAATATATCGTAACGGTTTGGTATGACGATAACGACGACGTTGAACAGGAATTTGAAACAGAAAGGGTCGAAATAACGGAAAACGAAGTGTATCTGCGGGTCGACTGCGATTACAAAAACGCGACGGACAAGGCGTATTTCTATTACAGCCTCGACGGCGAGAACTGGACGGAAATAGGAAACACGCTGCAAATGAATTATTACGGTCTGCATTTTATGGGATACCGTTACGCGATATTCAATTTCCCGACAAAGCAGTCGGGAGGTTATGTCGACGTGGACTATTTCAGGGTGGAAAACAAGCTGCTCAAATAAACTGATACATTCAATACGTTTCAGCCGCGCAGGGGTCAGACCTTGCGCGGCTTTTTCTTTTTCGGGCTGCTGTTTTTTCATCTTTCGGGAGGAAAGAGTTTTTTCCATGATAGATTTATAATACAAGTGCAACACTCGAAAAAAGTAATGACACATAAGGCAACTCGTGTTATAATGGGAGTAACCACACAACCACAAACAGGAGGAGCAAAATGTGTCATTACACTCATTTTACCACAGAAGAGCGGGAGTTGTCAAGAGTTTTGAAAGCTCAGGGGTTAAGCATTCCGGCAATTGCCCGAATGCTTAACCGGTCACCGTCCTCGGTGAGTCGAGAGTTCCGAAGAAATAGCTATTCAAACGGTACATATGCAGCGCATCACGCAGACAAACTGTACCGAAAACGACGAAAAAACTGCGGCAGAAAACCAAAGCTAAAAGCTAGTGCTGTCCGTGATTATGTTCTTGAAAAAATGGCTTTACGGTGGTCTCCCGAACAGATAGCCGGGCGTGCCAAGCGCGACAATGAACCATTCAGCATATCATTTCCAACGATTTACCGTGCAATTGACACCGGCATTTTACCGCCACAACTAAAGAAAATCATGCGTTTCAAGTGGAAACACAAGAAGTGCAAAACCGAGGACAAACGTGGCAAAATCCCAAATACAACGCCAATCAGCCAACGTCCGGCAGGTGCGAAAAACCGCACACGTTTCGGTCACTGGGAAAGTGATACGGTTTTGGGCCAACGGAAAACAGGTTGTTTCGGTACTCATGTTGGCGACTATGTATGTCTATAAGCCTATGAGTGGTTATCGTGTTCCTCGACCGAACTTCCGCTATCAGCCAGTTCACGCAGTTCCTGATCGTATCCCATGCCGAGTCCTGCGCCGCTGTGAATATCTCCGTCAGCTGCTGCTCCCTCATTTCGGTGTTCGGGCTGAACTGCGTTCTCTGTTTCAGCGCCTCCAGGGTTTCGCTGCGGCTGCGCTCCGCTTTCTGGGCTATCTCCTCCCATATCGTGCGGTACAGTCCGCTCATGTTTATGCACTGAAGCACTGTTCTGTCCAACTCCGCCATCAGATCGAGGGCTTTCAGGGCGAGTAGAACCATGATCAAAGAAATCGCAAAATACATTGTTGACGCGGGAACCAGCAATACCGAATCCGGAAACTGGCATAGCTCCCCGATTCCGTATGCGTTTCCACTCTCCTGCGGACAAAGCCAGCTGACAGATATGTTATCTGCGCTCCGAAATGTACGCTATCCGACGAATACCTGTCAGAACACAAAATTACATTTCTAAAAACAGATGAAGATGTCATATTTCCCAATGTTGGATTTGATTCCGATGAAAAGCTGCTTGAACAGATAAAGGCTGCCCTGCACCAAACAATAGGACATGATGTCTCATTGCTGGAGGAAAACAAATCTGACCATAAGCGCAGACTGTATTTCAGCGAACTCTACGAGGCTGTCCGCAATGGCGATGAGATACCGCTTATCGACAGCCAAAAGCATCGCACAGATGATGTTTCCGTTCAGGATGCCAGTGTGATTCAGTTTGAGAACTGGAAACTTGTCCCCGACGGCATGAGCCTTATTCTTACAGCAGACCGCATAGCTTTCGGTGGGGAGAAAATACCCGACTGCTGCATTCAGTCTTTTTCGGAAATCGACAATGCGATAGATTATCTTTTTGAGAGAGGTCTTGAAATAGAGATTGCTGAAAAAGAAAATGATTCTGAAACAATGGGACATGATGTCTCATTGTTGGAGGAAAATCCACCTATCGAGAAGAAGCCCGAACCTGCCGATTTTGTGATCCCTGCTGATTTTGAATACTCACACGGCAAAAAAGCAAAGTTTCAGGACAACATAACCGCCATAAAGCTGCTGAATCAGCTTGAAACGGAAAAGCGCTACGCTACTCCGGAAGAACAGACCACGCTTGCCAGATACAGCGGCTGGGGCGGCATTCCGGAAGCATTCGACAAGGATAACGACAGTTGGAACAGCGAATACACCGAACTGAAAAATCTGCTGTCGGAAACGGAATACCGCAATGCTCGGTCGAGTACAAACACCGCGTTCTATACGGATCCAGTCATAATCCGTTCCATATACAAAGGTCTGGCGCAGTTCGGTTTTAAGAGCGGTCGCATACTTGACCCGTCAATGGGAACGGGTAACTTCCACAGCATTATGCAGCATGTAATGCGGAAAAACAGCCCTCTTGACGGCGTGGAAATCGACACCCTGACAGCAAGAATAGCGCACTACCTTTATCCCCGTGCCAATATTCAGAACAAGGGATTTGAGCGTGCAAAGCTTGAAAAGCCTTATGATATCGTAAAAGCAGTATTTGGCTCTTCACATTATAATACTGAAGGGCAAGATTTTGAGGAAATTAATATAAATGGGCATTATGGCGTGTGCTTGTATTTCGATTTACAGAGTTATATATACGCTGGCGTTGTATGGGATAGTGAAGATTACATACTAGAATTGTCGGGGGATTTAACCAAAAAAGAGTTAATTGATTTGGCTAAAACTGCCAAAGTTTTTAAAGATTAAAAAAGTGGCATAGTAAATTTCTTTCTAAAAAAGATTTATATTATAGAGAGGGCTAAAAACCTATAAATTTATCGAAAGGAGGCAAAACAATGATTTACAGCAAAGAAAAGACGGTTTAAAAAACGTTAACTTTACCGTTTTTATCAATATTATTAGGAGGAACAATATGAATAAAACAAAGTGTAGTCTTACAATGCTGCTTATAGCTTTTTCGTTATCTTTGTGTGCTTGCCAGGCTGGCGACAGCGAGTCAGTTAGTTCGACACATAACAATTCATCCAGTTCTGATATGGAAGCAATAGTCCACGATACAGAAATTACCACAAAATCCAATGCCGACACAACAACAGCTACTGTAAAAGGCTCTGAAAGTAATGTTATAAAGCCGAATAACGCTGCGTCTGATGATGAAGTAGATTTTCTGGAAAACGCTGAGCAGTTGGTTAATTCTGTTGAGCAAATTGAAGAATTAAAGCGGTCGCTTTTGGAAATCGAAGGCGTTACAGACGTACAAATCTATAACAGCGATGACGATTCACAAGACACAGAGCTTCAGATTACTGAGGGCAAGGCTGTAAAAGGAATGGTAGTAAAAGTATTCTATGACAATGGCGGATCTTGGGCAAAGTACACGAAACAATAGGTATGTTACAAGTCATTATAAAACATAAACTAGGAGGATTTATCATGAAAAAGGCATTTAAAACAATTATTACTGCGTTAGCATCAGCACTTTCAATTTGTTGTTTATCATTGCAATCTTTTGCATATGATTATTCTGAAACAGGTATAGAACAAGGGAAAATAGAGGAAAAACTATATTCTGAAAATATCAGCAAAGATTTTGATGATGAAAAATTTAGCGGATATGTTTCGTCATTAGTTGAATTGATTGATGAAACGGAAAACATTAGTGGTTTAATCGAAAGCATAGAAGCTTTAGGTGATGATATGGAAATCAGTGATGTGCAAGTTTACGATTCTGTTTCGAATTTGGCAAAAGGAAATCGTGTTTATGATGGCTACGCATCAGAAGGCATAGTTGTAAAAGTTTTTTATGATAACGGTAAGTCGTGGATAGAACATAAAAAAATGACAAAATCTAGCACTTTGGATTCAAGTAAAGAATCAAAGTCCGAGCGTAATTTTCATGGTTTTATATTACCTTTAAGCGATATGAACTTGCACACTCACATTAACTGTCTATTTTATTGCTCACCATATAGCGGCTGTATCAAGTGTCAGTTAGACGGTAGTGGTACATGGCGCAATAATCAGCATAACGGCATAGATGTCAGTTGGAGCGGGATAAATGGAACGAATATACTTGCCGTCAGAGCAGGAACGGTTACAAAGGGATATTCTGCCACAGGCTGGGGATATTGGGTTAAAATAGCACACAACAATGGATTAAGCACATTGTACGCACATATGCAAAATGAATCATCCGTTTCGGGTACTGTTAAGCAAGGGGCGATTATAGGCAAAGTTGGTACAACAGGAGCTTCATCCGGACCACATCTCCACTTTGAGGTATATAACTCTAGTAACGTTCGTATTGATCCTATGCCGTATTTACATGGCGTTAATCCTGCGGCTACCAAAAGTTTTAAAATCGTTGATGGACCTCTGACAATTAGAGCCTCTGCAAGCACCTCGTCCACTTCGTATGGAACTCTGACAAATGGCACATCTGTTTCGATTACTAATATTCAAGTCGAAGGGAGCTATATCTTCGGAAAGATTTCTTCAGGAACACATAGCGGACGATGGATTGCAATCGGAACTATTGCTGGAGAAGTTTACGCAACTGATTTAAGCAGCACTTGGATGGTGATTGATGGGCCTTTGACAATTCGTGGTTCCGCTTCTACTTCTTCTACAAGTTACGGCACAATTGCTAATGGCACTACATTTACTATAAGTGATACCGCTTTAAGCGGAAACTACATATTCGGGAAAATATCTTCTGGAACACATAACGGACGCTGGGTTGATTTAGGAAACGGTTCTTCAAGATATTGTATGACTCCTAATTACTAATCATTGTATTAGTCAAAGGTGCCGGAGAACATCAAGGATTTCAAGAAGTAACTTGTTGTTTTTCCCTTGAATGGCAGATTGCGTAAAAGTGATCTGCCATTCAAATTTTAGGGTAAATTCCATTCTTAATTTGTTTAGTTTCCTTAACATGAATGAAACTTGTTATGTCAGAATAGCTAAAGGAAGCGTTTCTCATTGCGAAGCAAGCAGGCAGAATTGGAATATGAGTAATTCGTACATTTATTAAAAATTGGGGGGGTACTTTGATTAATCAGAATACCACCTTGATTATAATTACATTGGATTATTACATTGATTTCAGTAGCAAAAAGATAATGGATGGCAGAAAAATATGTCGCTATGATGAAAAATGTACTCCCTCTTTGACACGACTTGCGCTTTTACCATAAATGTGATATACTATTCTTATAAAATAAAATTGAGGTCATATTATGATTACTGCCGCTTTAGCCGTACTTCAAACCGATGAGCAACGGACCATTATTTCTGATTTCTACCAGAAGAACAAGAACAGATTTTATGCTATTGCCTATGAGCATTTACATAATCCTCAGGATTCCGAGGAGGCAATACAGGAAGCTTTTCTCAGGATCGCAGTTGATCCAGATAAGTTTTTTTCACTTTCAGGTGATGGACGCATATATTTCGTAAGCGCCATTATAAGGAATGTGTCAGTTGATATGTATAACAGGAAAAACAGGTATCAACTGGAAGAGCTCCCTGAAGATCTGATTTATCAATCAGATTCTGATTTCCTGGAAAACTCTCTTTTAGAAAAAATTTCACACAAGGAACTGCTTGATTTCATAAATGATCTGCCAGGGCTTCAGCGCAATGTTCTGATCCTTATCTGTTTATCGGAGTTTTCCATATCAGAAACCGCAGAAGCGCTCGGGGTGTCTAAAACTGTAGTTAACCAGCGGCTGTATCTTGCCAGAAAATCCATCAGGTCTTTTATTGAAAGGAAACGACATGAGTGAAAGTGTACTGAAATCTATTCTGGAGGAATCAGCGAGGCTTGAATGGGCTAAGTATGAAAATGCTCCGGAGCATGTTTTCTCCAAAAAGCATGAGCGTAAGATGAAATATGCTTTTAAGCTGTTTGAAAGAAACGATTGCAAGCTAAAACCGTATATAGGTTCTAAGCCGCATTATCATTTCAGATTTTCGAAAAGGAACATAATAGTACTATTCGCTGTTATTTTCTTGGCTGCTCTTGCGGGGTGTGGCGTCACATATTTTACATCTAAGAATTTTTATGGAAAAGTAAACGCTGATAACACAGAACTTTTTGTGATCAATACCGAAAACTGCCCGGCAACTATTGAAGATAAGTATTATTTACCTTGCTTACCTGATGGCTATGAAGTATCAGGAACTGATTCAACTCCTTTTTTCGAGCATATTAGTTATCTTAATAAGGTAACAAATCAGAGCATTTCATTTAATCAGTGGGTTAAAACAGAATATGGTTCTTCTCATTATGATACAGAAAGTCAAAACTTTGAGGAAATAAAGGTAAATGAACATTATGGATTGTGCTTGGCTTATAGTTCACAGGATTATAATTATACTAATATCGTATGGGATAATGGAGACTACATATTAGAGTTGTATGGAGAAACTTCCAAAAACGAACTGTACGATTTGGCTAAAACTGCCAAAGTTTATAAAGATGATAAATAAGGCATAGTAAATCGCTTTTTTAAACAGATTTATATAATAGAGGCAAAATCACTATTTGCAATTTTGGCGGCTACTTCTATTGCATTTTCGTCCATAACGGTTTGTGCATCTGCCGAAGAAACCACAGACATTTTCGATAACACAACTGAGTATTCTGAAGAATTTACTGAGGAAGACACAAACGAAGAAGCATCTTCCTCAGCTCGCAGAACAGCTCTTTGGGTAGTTACGGAAGACAATGTAAGAATGCGCAGAACTCCCTCGTTGTCCGGTGAGGTACTTATGCTTCTATATAAGGGAGAGTATCTTTATGAAGGTACACCCAAAAAACATGTTGATGCTGACGGATATACGTGGATCCTTGTTAGTAGCAACAGAACAGGCTGGTCCGGGTATGTTGCATCTGATTATATAGAATGTAACGATTATTAAAAACATGGCAATTTAACCTAGCCGCCACGGCATTGACTCTTCAAATGTGCAGTGGCGGCACTTTTATGTTGGGGAGGGTATTCATCAATATGAAGAAAAAGTGGAATGCAATAATGGCAGTCTTTTGTATTTTGCTAACTGCTTGCACAAACTCAGATAATACTGATACAAATCAAATAATTGCAGAAACTATTAAAACCGAGAGTGTGAATAGTGAAATACCAAGTAACCAAACAGTCCATGACTTTGAATCGGAATCTAGCGTTCACAAAGTGTATCCAGCCAACGGATCAGTCAAGAAACTCCTATCAGAATTTGCAATAGAGTCCAGGCAGATCAGTGAAAGTGGACGAGATAATGCAGCAAAGTTCATAGTCAACAAGTTGCAATCCAGCGGATGGAATGTTACGCAGGAGGAGTTCCCTGTATATCGTTATAAGGACATTTTTTCCGAGCCATACAATATCAGTGAAAATGGCGATCCTGTCGGAATTGGCAATAATATTATCGCAGATCTGCCCAACTTTGACAGGAACAAGCCCACTCTTATACTTTCAGCGCACTATGATACCACAAAAGATAATGTCGGAATAATAGACAACGGGAGCGGAACGGCGTTTCTTCTTTCATCAGGAGAATGGCTCTCTGATTTCGACAGAGATTTTAATTTAAGGCTTATATTCTTTGACGTTGAAGAATCAAGGATGTATGGTTCCAAATATTATCTTGAACAGTTATCTGATGAAGAACGCAGCAAAATAATAGCCGACATCAACTTTGATGTGATCGGTGGAAATCATCTGAGTGTTGGCACAGTAAACGGTTTTGAAAATGCGCTCTCGATTTATTTGGAACGGCTGGCTAAAGTTGAATCTGATCTTTCAGACAAAGGCTCTAGCTCCGACAGCGACCCTTTTATGCATTGGCAGATTCCGGCGGTGACATATATTGATTTGAGCCTGCCTATTGACCCATGTGAAAACAGCTCATATATTGATCATGTTTCAGATGAATCGTTTGAAACTCTTGCTTCGCAGCTTGCCGATATTATTAATGGATTTGATATCGATGAATTTACAGCAATGAAACACAGTCAGATCAAAACCGACTACAATGGAAAAAATATAGATAACATATACAAGGCAATGGCAAACATTTCAATTAAAGGTTTCAGGACTGCCAAGTTGTATACTGCTGTGTATGAAAACGGAATATCATCTTGTTTCTGCTGCGATTATGCTTCGGAAGATGGACGTAGTTTTACAATACGCTCGCTGTCTGAAGTGGGAAATGAGGATTTTTCCCCTTTGACCGGAATACCAAGTTTTAAAGATTGCATCAATCAAGCTACCAATGGGGAATTACTCGTCGATAAATATGTTCAGTATAGTATCATTGGAAATCTTTCAAATGATGAATTAATGGACGTATGGTCACAGATGAGGCAATGAAATAAATGTTAATTTACGGTACTCTTTATTGTTCTATAAAATACCATCTAAAAAACTAAATATGCTGTACTGTCAGACTTTCAAAAACTCAGAACACGCCGTTTTTTGTCATAAACGACTTGTTGACATTAGACAATTAATACGAAATAGCATTTTACTAAGTTATTGAAGCAGTTATGGCCTGAGATGGAATATTGTTTCTGATTATACAAGTATCATTAAACTGGCGCTGGACTCCGTAATCTAGGTTTGTCATAAGTTAAAATATGAGTTGTCTGGTATAGAATAGGAATGCGGCATTGCTTAGGAAAGCAATGCCGCATTTGTAAAAGGGTCTATTCAATGAAAAAAGCTATTTTATCTGTAGTGAATGCGGTCGTAGCTTTGTCAGTATTTTCAAGGTGTTCACCAAGCGCAGAATGGTCACAGAACAGCGATGGAGAAACATATCCCATATGCCCCGGGCTTCCATAATATAGAATGTAAATAAAGAAAATACCATTATAAAAACGAATCTATCCTACTGGGTAAAGCCATTTTGGGTCTGAAAAAATAACTGTGTAAACGCGAATAAACCCGAAAAACGTACCAAAGCTAAAAATTCAGCAAAACAGGGCAACGCTGGAGAGCGACCCGATGCGGCTGCAAGATATACGGTGAAGAGCAGCAGAGTCAATTTGCTGCTTTTCTACTTCACCGGTATCTTCCGGCGGATAAACTCCGGGGTTCGGGGC
>OGFG01002866.1_pt1 | contig 13420 bp, 13 predicted proteins | sample 1570761 | NCBI WGS metagenome assembly OGFG01 (sample SAMEA2581938, study PRJEB24529) | metagenome | biome: Human gut stool | place: China | collected 2011 | reverse complement strand
TGTTGCTCAGGAACTTATAAATAAAGTTAAATTATAGTGTTGCGGAATTAAGGATTACATATAATTTTTATTCTTGCCGTTAGATTTATGCGAAAAACATCTAATTTTGCCGTGAGTTAAGAACAATCCAATCAAATGAACCTGATGAAACGATATTTTTTCTTCTTTCTTCTGAATTTTTTAGGAGGTCTTGGTCTGTGTGCGCAGGATCTGAAGCAGTCCATTCAGCACTATCTGACCGACAAACAGGCCGAAGTGGGTGTGGCCGTGATCTTTAACGGTACAGACACGCTGACCGTCAATAACGACAACCGCTATCCGCTGATGAGTGTGGTGAAATTCCATCAGGCGCTGGCTGTGGCCGATACCCTTACGGCCCTTTCCGAGACTGTGGACCATGAGGTGCTGGTTACCCCCGAGGATCTCAAGCCCAACACCTATAGCCCGATGCGCGACCGCTATCCCCAGGGCAATGTCACCCTTCCTTTGCGCACCCTGTTGGAATATACGCTGCAGCAGAGCGACAACAACGCCTGCGACCTGCTGTTCCGCCTGTATGGCGGTCCGCAGGCCACCGACCGCTATATCCGTTCGCTGGGTCTGACCGATTTTGCCGTTCAGGTCACCGAAGACGACATGCACCGCGATACACAGACCTGCTATGACAACTGGTCCACACCGCTTGAGGCCGTACGCCTGCTGGAGATCTTTCTCAAAAAGCTGCTGTTCGCCCAGCCGATTCAGGACTTCCTGAAAACCACGCTGATGGAGTGCAAGACCGGCACCGACCGTCTTCCGGCTCCATTGGCCGGCACCGGTGCCCGCATCGGGCATAAGACCGGTACCAGCGACCAGGACGCTTCCGGACGCTGGACCGCCATCAACGACATGGGCTTTGTGCTGCTGCCCGACGGCCGTTATTATACCATTGCCGTATTTGTGAAACACTCCCGCGAGTCGGCCGAGAATACCGCACGCATCATTGCCGACATCTCCCGGCTGGTTTATTCCTCTTTCTCAAAGAATCGGTGAAAGAAGAGCCACTGATATTCGATGGAGTTGTTCCAGTACTTCAGATTGTGCGCTCCCGGGCGCACAATATAGTCGTGTGCGATGCCACGCTTCAATAACTCCTCGTGCAGCTGCCTGTTCACTTCAAAGAAGAAATCCTCCGTACCGCAGTCCACAATCAGAGCCAGATCGCCGTTTTTCAGGCTGTCCAGCTGGGTGATGACTGTATGGCTGTCCCACACTTTCGGGTTCTCCTTCATTTCACCGAGCTGCTTTTTCATGTCCCAGTTGTTCGGAAAGGGACGGATATCCACGCCTCCGCTGGTGCTTCCTCCGGCGCCGAACGTATCTTTATGCCGGATGGAAAGCCACAGTCCGCCGTGGCCTCCCATGCTCAGACCGGTAATGGCCCTTCCCCGGCGCGACTTCACCGTATTATATTTAGAGTCGATATACTGCACCAGTTCCTGAGACACGAAGGTTTCAAACTGGCTCTCCTTGCGTATCGGACAGTCCCAATACCAGCTCTGTTCCCCGTTGGGGCACACCACGATCATGCCGTCACGGTCGGCCATTTCCGGCAGTTCCGGTTTGATGGTGATCCAGCTTTTCGCATTTCCGCCGTGTCCGTGCAGCAGATAAAGCGTAGGGCAGGGCCTTTGGGCGGCCTGATCCGGGATAATGACCACAGTTTCGATATACCGGTTCATCTTGTTGCTTTTGATGAGCAGGGTGTCTACTATGGCCGCTTCCATGCTGTTTGCGGCAAGGATACCGGCGCAGAGCGTAAAGAACAGTTTTTTCAGTGTATTCATCTTAGGTAGGTTTTTTATAGGGTTTGCTGTTTTGTTGCTGTTTCAAGGGTTCCCGTGCAAAAGTATACAGAAATTCCTGAATTCAGACTTTTGTTCTTCATAAATAATTCTTGTTGTTTTATTCTGTTATTATTTTCTGTTTATTTCTGTTAGTTTGAAATTAATCCATCCATAAATCAGGAGATATTGTAATTCTTGTCTTTTAATTCTGCAAAATGGAATTAAAATCTTGTCTTTTCTTTCATAAAGAAAGTAATTTTGTCGTATAGAAAACACAAAGACAAAATATATAGCGAATTTAAATTGAAATGTTATGAAAAGAAAGAAAAGATGGATTGTGATGATGAGCCTTATGGTGCTCCTCAGTATTTGGGGCGTTCTAACACCGGAGAGTCCGGAACTCTGGATGCCCGATCAGTATTTCGATGCGGCCAATGTTGCCTGGATGATTACGGCCACAATCTTTGTTTTGATGATGACTCCCGGCCTTTCCTTTTTCTATGGCGGTATGGTGGGCCGGAAGAATATCATTTCCACCATTTTGCAGAGCTTTATCGCCATGGGCGTGATCAGTGTGATTTGGGTTGCGGTCGGATTCAGTCTGGCTTTTGGAGACGATTTGGGCCATTTTATCGGCAATCCGCTGACTTTTCCCATGTTTACGCATGTGGGAGCCAAAACGGATCTGTTTCTGGCTCCGACCATCCCTTTGGCGCTGTATGCCCTGTTTCAGATGAAGTTTGCCATTATCACCCCCTCCCTGATTACCGGTTCTTTTGCCGAGCGGGTGCATTTCTCGGGTTATCTGGTGTTCCTGGCACTCTTTTCCATTTTTGTTTACTGTCCTTTGGCCCACTGGACCTGGCATCCCGACGGTTTTCTGCGTCAGATGGGTGTGCTCGATTTTGCCGGCGGAATCGTGGTGCATGCTTCGTCGGGAGTAGCAGCCCTGACCGGAGCGCTGTTCTTGGGCCGGCGTAAGAATGCCGCCACGCCCCATGTTCCGGCCAACATACCTTTTGTGGTATTAGGTGCCGCCATGCTCTGGTTAGGCTGGTTCGGTTTCAATGCCGGTTCTTCTCTGGCGGCCGACGGAATTGCGGTGAAGGCCTTTCTGAACACCAACACCGCTTCGGCCACAGCCATGATGACCTGGCTTTTCTTCGACTGCCTGCGTGGCCGTAAGCCGTCCGCTATGGGAGCAGCGGTAGGAGCGGTGGTCGGTCTGGTGGCCATCACCCCTTCGGCCGGATATGTCACGGTGGGCGAGAGCATTATGATTGCGTTTCTGACCACCCTTGTGTGCAATATTGCCGTGTACTGGAAAAACAAGACCCATGTGGACGATGTCCTCGATGTGTTCCCGACTCACGGTGTGGGCGGTATTTTCGGAACCATTCTCACCGGTGTGTTTGTGCACGGACTGCTTGACGGAAACATACACATGTTCCTGATTCATCTGCTGGCCGTGGTGATTGTCTGCGGTTATACCTTTGTGGTGAGCTACATCCTGTATTGGCTTACCAACAAGATGATTCCGATGCGCGTTTCTCCGGAAAGCGAGGCCGCCGGTCTGGACAAGAGCCAGCATGACGAGTGCTATGGAAACGGATGATATTTCCCGATTTATTCCGGAGTATGTGAAGGCGGTTTGATAAAAACCGTCTTTTTCTTTTTACAGTTGTAAAGTTTGCTTATTTTTGTAGGAAACAAACCCCAAGTCAGGAACCTAGAAACATAAACCAGAAAATTGTTATGGAAGACTTTTTTAAAAATGCCATGTCCCTTTTTGAGAATAAGGATGTCTGGCAGAAAGCACGCTATATTTTCGAGTACGAAGCATCATCCGCTTCTGATGAACCCCAAAGTGTGGTCTTGAGACTTCAGGGAATTTCCGATTTTCCCCTGATCCAGCTGTTGCGGAAAACGGGTGCAGACCTGTCGCAGGCTACGGTTACCCGGTGCTATTCCGTGGTAGAGACTGCCGGGCAAAAAGAGATGCATGCCATTACCGACATCCGGAATTACCGGATTTTTGAGGATTTTCCTTTCGTGGCTTCCGGTGAGCTGTTTGACACGAATCGCGAGTCGCGCACCGTAATTCTCTATATCGGCTATGAACTTCATGGTCAGCAAGCCTTTACGCTGGTGCATTTCCAGCCCTGGGGGCATCGTGACACCTACGCCACCGTGATGGCCAATGTGTCCGTCTATACGGCGGTCGAGGGCAGTGATTCGCGGTTGAGCCGGTGCCTTCTTGTGTTTGACGAAGACACCTCTCTGCGTGTTGCCGAGGAGTTTGCACAATGCCAGAAGACGGCGCTGGAGAAGCTGCGTTCCGAGCAGGAACTTACCGAAAAGGAAGAACTCAGTCTCAATGTCTCTCGTTCGATGGACTATTATTGGGCTTCTGCCAAGAGCAAGATGGAGCGGAATCGTTGGCGCGACGCCCTGCTGCAGCTGAATCAGGTTTACGACATCTGTAATCAGTCGGCGCATGAAGACTTTCATAAGGAACTGGCCGAGCGCCTGTTTCTGGTAGCCAGTCAGATCGGTTTTTGCCATTACCGCCGGGGACAGTATGAACTGGCCAAGAGCTATCTGGATTTTTCGGAATACGACCAGGTGGAGAATCCTGAAAGACAAGCCTGTCTGGAAGCGTGTTATAACCAGCTCAACCGGCCTTCGTCTTCCCTGCTTCTGGAACGCCTGTTTGCCGATATCCTGCAGGTGATTCCCGGTGAACTGTCCGATATGCTTTGGGTAGACAACGACACTTTGGATTGTGATTTGATCAGCCGGCAGTCCGAAATCTGGAATTTCGATTTAATCGCCTTTATGAAGCAGCACCATCATGCTTCTCTCTATCTGTCCTACAACCAGAGAGGCAAGCGACCGTTTGAGCAGACATCCGATGAGGCTTCGGGAGCACCTATCGAAGACCGTTCGATTCTCAACTCCAATATGAGCATCTTGATCCAGCTCACCCGTCAGGAAGAAATTGTCCGTCTCTCGGCCGTAGTGCCTCCCGGTCCGCTTTTCGACAACAACTTCTGTAATGTGGCCAAGACCGTTTCTCTGGATTTTTCCTTGTATGATGAGTGGCCGACGGAGCAGTTCCACCAGTTGCGTGCCACTGCAGAGAGCAAGCAGGAGCAAGGAGAGGAACTCACTTATTATGAGTATTATTCCATGGGACGTTTCCCCGAAGTGCGCAAGTACTTTATCATGGGAAGCATTGCCTTCAATCATCATGTGTTTGGTGATGCGCTTGTTTTTCTGACTCGGGCCTACCGTTCGTTGACAGATTGCTGGAACCGGATGGATTTTGACGAAGCAGAAAGAGATCTGTTTGGCGAACTTTCCTATATGCTCGGCTACATTTACACCGAACTGGAGCAATATGCCTATGCCCTTCATTATTTGGAGGCATTGAGTCGGACGAACGATTCCAGATGGAAGATTGAATATATCAATGCTCTGGTCAATTCCAAGGATATCAGAGCCTACTCCTTTGTTGCGCAGGAGCTGGAGCAGATGAAGGCAAATGAAAATCCTGAAGAAAAGGAATATCTCAATTTCCTGAAAAGACGCTTCGGCTATCTGCTTATCGAGTTCCATGAGCTGGATGAGGCCAGAACGTATTTCCGAAGCCTGTTGGATGATCCGGATTGCAGGGAGTTTGCACAGAGAGAACTGGATTATATAGAGCATAGTTTTTAGTTCCCTTTTTAGTATTGCATCTATGAGCAACAATGAAATGGAAAGGTTGAGATTTACCTATAAAAATATGAAGGCAGAACGGTCAGTTCTGCCTTCATGATGTAGGGGTATTATGTTTCGTATCGTTCTTTGTGGCTCTTTTATTGAAACTTTTTTGCTAGCTTCCTAAGAAAGGAACAGGTTGCCGCTACTTCGTTTTTCCAGAGAAAGTTCCACACCGTTTTGTTCCACAATGGGAATCAGGTTGCTTCGGCGCACGTACTTGAATGTACCGTTATCCAGACATGCTTCGATAATTTCTTTCAGTTTGTTGTAGACCACTTCACCCAGTGCCTTTTCTTCCGGCATTTCGCTATTGCGCAAGTAATCTGACTGACAAATATAAATGACAAGATCAATGTTACTTTTTACACAGCTTATTGCATTTTTCAGCACGTCACGATGATCAATATTCATCATATTGCTTATCTGGAAAGAACCGGTAGGTGTTTTAGCCGACCAGAAATCCACAACCTAAGGGCGTACTTCATCTGATTCGTCATAGCCATCACGTAATGCTTTGCAGATTGTAGAATCAATGACTTCCATACTGCCGTTTAATCCTAATGGATGGTCGGTGTCTAATGATGAAGTGAAGTAGTGTTCTTTTTCCCTGTTTTCTTCATATTCCATTTTAATTTGGTAATCTTTCTCATCAGCAATAATATCGCGCTCTAAAATACTCATTCCGCCGAATACTGCACGAATGGCATCAATTAAGATAGACTTCCCTGCACCATTAATACCGGTAATGATTGTTACAGGTTCTACAGTTTCCTTATTGAATTCTGTCTCGAAGTCTAAAAAGGCTTCTTGGAATGGACCAATATTTTTAATATGAAGATTCAAAAATTTTATGAGAGATGAATTTTATTTAGCAAATATTGCGTATGTTTTTCATTCAACCTAAAAATGCCATTATAACGAACGTCATTTCTGTGATAATTTTTAAAAGATTAGCGAAAAACCTACAAGATGGAAAATAAAATTATATGTTTCTTTTTTAATTCATAAAAAATAAGTATATTTGTGTAAATATATCTTTAAGCTTATCCTGCGAATAAACTGTTTTGTTAAGTTGTTGATTTGAAATATTTACCAATAAGTAATATAAAAAATAGAATATGAGAGCTTTACTTCTAGTTACATTATCCTGTTTTAGCTTTTTAGAAATTAAGGCCCAGACTTATGAAGTTGATTTGAGTGCTGAGGCAATTAAGAGTTATGAAACTGTTAAGAAAGGTGAGATTATACAGATAGATAGTGTCAAAAAGGAATATGTTTATAATGGTACAATCGGATGGATTTCACCTGGATATCAGCTTGTAACTAGAGAAGGAAAAAATATTGATATTTCAAAATCGATAGGTGAAAAGCTAAAGTTCAATTATAAAACAGTTCAGGATATCTGGGATACAAAAATTATAACAAACGTTTTGCATGAACTGAATAAAAAAGGTATGCAAAATGAATTAAGATCCGAGATGGAAGAAGATGCATTGGAGTTTATAGATAAGGTAAAAACTTTAAATGTAAATTTCAATGACCCTTATTTGGAGAGCTATATATATAGTTTGATTGCGAAGATAGCTCCTGTGAATCTTATAGACGGTCGTCCTGGAAATATTAATTTATTGCTATTGAGCAACCCTTCTTTAAACGCATCAATGTATCCCAATGGAACGTTGGTTATTAACTCCGGATTAATTGCAAATTTACATACGGAAGACGAACTTGTTGCCATATTGAGTCATGAAATTGCACATTTTGTTTGTGATCATAGCATTCAAAATATAAATAAGGAAGTCAGTCGCCAAAAGCGGGCTGCTTTTTGGGCTGCATTGGCAACGGGATTAACCGCTGTAGCAGAAGGGTACGCAGCATATAACAACAATTATTATATACCTGGAGGGGCTACATTAGGTATGGCTGTTCTTTCATCAAGTATTGCTTCTCAGGTTACTGAACGTTTGGGTATGAAATATAATTCAGATCAGGAATATGAAGCGGATCAATTGGCTGTGGACATTCTTGGCTTGTTAGGATATGATAGAAATGCCTTGTCTACAGCTTTGAATCGTTTAAAAAGTAATCAGGAAGCAGAGAGATCTGTATCTATGTATTTTTCATCATATACTCATCCTGCTTTAATGGAACGAATTTATAAAGCAGGTTCTCCCCAAAAAGTTTCAGATATTCATTTTGAAAGAAAGATTTCTTTTGCTGTAACAAAAACTGCACTGATGAAGTATCAGGATCGGCGCTTCAGACAGGCATTGTCTCTTGTATCACAGAATATTGAAAATAATGTAGGCACAGCAGAGGATTATGTTTTAAAAGCTAATTGTTGTTTATCATTATATAATACTCAAGAGAGTAATCAGGAGGTTTTGCATGCTTTGAATAAGGCCAAGGAATTAAATCCTGAAGATATAAATATTTATAAATCAGAAGTCTTAGCTCTTTTAAGACTTGATCGTCAATCCGAAGCTTTAGAAAAATTAAAAGAGTATCAGACTAAGCTTGATGTTATGAGACAACAGACTGACGCTGTAAAAAGTGGTCAGACATGGGATTATATTATAAATTTTATCAATACGGAAAGAGACTGGTCCCGTGATATGATTGTTAAATTGAATGGAATGGCTGGGTGATTGAATATTGAAGAAAAACGGTTCTTTTGTTGCGCATGTGCATTCTCAGGTCATCTTTATTTATTGGCTTGTTTCTTTCGGGGGTATTGTCCATTGATTTCACAAATAAATTGGAGTTATTTCTAGTATTATTGAAAAATGTTTGTGTGAGACCGTTTGACGGTGAAATTTTGAATAGTTTGAGTATGGTGAATATGATAATATAAACTTAAAACAATGAATAAATTTTTTCTATCTTTTTTACTAGTTCTTTTTAGTGTCTCAGTTCAGGCTCAATATACATCTCAAAATTCTTTTATGAGAAAGGCACTTGTATCTTATTTTATGAATTCAGATGGATTTTATGAAAGAGATTCTGATGTCATGATGAATAGGGTGGACGATGTAGAGATTGTTTATGCATATGATAAAAAAGCTCATAATCTCTATTTGTTGACTAGTAATAGTAATGTTGTGGTAACTTTGAATAAGGATTATGCCAAGGTTGTTAAGAAGAATAAGTCTATACCTCAATTAAAAGATGAGGAATTGGAAAAATGTATAGATTATCATTCGTTTTTGTTAAATGAAAAATATTCCCGATTAAATAAGGAGAGAGAATTGCATCTTAAGGATTCTGTAGCAAAGGCTATTGCTGATTCTGTCGAGAAAGTTCGACAACATGAAGAGATGATAGCTGCTAAGAACGCTAAAAGAAAAGCATATCGAAATCAACATGACTATCATTTTGTACCAACTGGAGGCATTTCACTTTATTGTGATGTTTGCGATAATTCCTTTAAAGAGGATTCGGTTTTGGCATTTGGTATAGCTAATGACACTATTTATTTTATTACAAAAGTTGAAGGTGCATTAGGATTATCCTATACAGAGCCCCATATAGCTGCTCTTCCGTATTTAATGGTTAATGACGAGGTGTTTAAATATCACTATGAAGTGTTTAAGGATAGTTTAACAAAGGAACCGTTATTCTGCAAAGAATTATTTGCATATATGGCTTCAGGGGGATGTCAAAACTATTTACTAAATTTGAGAAATGAGGCTCCATATGGATATATTGATGATTGGGGATGGAATGATGAATACTCTATGGTGACATTTCATTTTAGTTTTGTTAATACCAATCCGAAGACAATAAAATATATTACTGTTTACTTTAAAATTTCAAACGATGTAGGAGATGTAAGGAAAACAGGATATTTTAAAGGTACTGGTCCATTGGCAGAAGGTGAATTGGCATCATGGAATTGGGATTCTTCTTCATATTTTGTATCTGGCGATGCTACAAGTATGAATATAACCAAGGTGATTCTTACTTATATGAATGGAATGAAACAAACATTAACTGGCAAAACTTTACGTTTTAATTAATAGCATATTTGTATGCTGCTGCGCTTGTTGATGACTATTGTTTGGGTGTTGAGTGCTTGCACCAGTTGGCTTAGAGGCCCTATACTCAATGAACACGAGCCCTAGCGGTTGACTTGCGCCTTGAAAGATTCTGTGTCTGCTTTTTTACAGACAGATGAACTTCTGGGTGTCTTTTCGTTTGTTTGGATGAGGTCACATTCTACTGTCGACGGAAGAAAACCCAAATACGTAACTTTAATGAATATGGTAATAATTTTCTATATCAATATCGGAAAATCAAGGAAGATGCAACCGTTTTCGAGGTACTTCGGGCGATGAAAAAGAAGATTGATTCCTTAATCCGAAAGCGAAATTAATAGGTTATTTAGCGAATACCACAATCCGAACAACTGACAACCAGATACCTGAACCGCGTGTTTGACAATACGGTGGCCACCTATAAATATTATTGGTTTCTGAGCATACTGGACCTGTTTGTGAAACAGGGAAAAACGCGGATGAATGTATGGGACATCATGATTCACATGGTGGCCCATGCCTGGTATCCCGTGAACTATTTCCGTCTTTCTTTCGGAAATTCCGAATCGCTCTATCGGGCTATTCTGACCTTACACTTACAGCGGGAGAATCAGATACCGATAAACATGCGTATTCCCGATCTGATCACTTTGTTGGAACAGTTGGTTCAGCGTCCGAAAATTCGAAAACAACTGGATTTTCTGCAACAGTATGTTCCTTATCGCTTTTTGCGCCCGTGGATTAAAACTTCTGAAAACCATGAGACGGTGCTCCGTTCGCAGACCTATGAGAACGGTTGCCTGTATCGGTTGGAGCGTGTGGACGGTACCTTGTGGGTAGAACTGAATCCCGTATGGTTGACTTATCTGCAAGAAAACTACGACATTCTGACTTCCTTTGCCTATTGGGGACTGACGAACTTTTTGCAGAACCGCAATCCGAATGTGCCCAACATTTCCGGAAAACTGATCCGACAGGAAGAGAGAAGTCCGCTAACTGCACAGCGGAAGTTCTGGAACACGGCCATGAACCGTGGGGTAGAGGTGCGTTGCCTTTATACTAACCAGTTGTTAGTGCCCGGCCATTATGATCTGGACCACTTCATTCCCTGGAGCTTTGTTTCTCATGATCTGCTCTGGAACCTGATGCCGGCCGATTCCAGCATAAACAGTTCGAAGAGCAACAAGCTGCCCGACCTGAATCTGTATCTTCCCCGGCTGGCAGAAGCACATCAGAAAGCCATAAAGGTCAGCCTTGGCGAACCCCGGAAAGACAAGATTCTGGAAGATTATCTTTCTTTGGGACACACACCGCAGGAAATAGCCGATATGGATCGGGAACACCTGTTGGACTGCTTCTCCCAGACTTTTACCCCGATGACACAGATTGCTTTGAATATGGGCTTTGAAATCTGGAAATACTGATTCTATGGAACCTGAAAAAATAAACCATCCCCATCTGACCGCCATCAAGCGAACCGCCCTTTCCGCTCCGGCACGCTATCTGTTGCAGCATTATCTGCTGCAAGGGCGCATTCTGGACTTTGGTTGCGGTTTTGGTTATGATACCGACGAACTGCGCCGTATGGGCTATGACATCACCGGTTATGACAGCTACTATCGCACCGAACTACCCGAAGGTAAGTTCGACACCATTCTGTGCATTTATGTGCTCAATGTGCTCGAACCCTATGCACAGGCTGAGGCTCTGATGCAAGTCTCCCATTTGCTTTCTCCGGGTGGGAAAGCCTATTTTGCCGTGCGTCGTGATTTGAAGGAAGAAGGTTTCCGCTTGCATGCCATTTACCGCCAGTACACCTATCAGTGTCATGTCCGTTTGCCTTTCGAAAGTCTGGAGTGTAATTCCGGTTTTGAACTGTATCAGTATCAGCATTTCAACCGTTTGCCCCGAAAGGAAGGTGAGACCTGTCCGTTCTGCCGTTTGTCGCGTCGTGTGGAGATTATTTGTGAATCGGCCACCTGTGTTGCTTTTTATGATGGTTACCCAGTATCGCCCGGCCATGCTCTGATCATTCCCAAACGGCATGTGGCTTCATATTTTGACTTGACGCACCGCGAGCGTGAGGCCATGAATGTGATGCTTCAGTTTGTCCGCAGAATACTCGATGAACGCTTTCATCCGGATGGTTACAATATCGGTGTGAATGTGAACGAAGCTGCTGGTCAGTCGGTCTTTCATGTGCACATGCACCTGATACCGCGCTATAAAGGCGATGTTCCTAATCCGAAAGGGGGAGTGCGTGGGGTTATTTCGGAGAAGCAGAAATATTGATTATTCTTGCACAAGTAATTTACAATAAGAAGGAACTGATTCTCAAAAAATAACCCCATAAGTCTAATGAATATGTGTTACTTAGACTATGGGGTTTTTGTAAAATTAAATTAAGTCTTTACAGAGAATTCCAGTGGTTGGAGGATTTTTCCCTCTACATCCCTCGCAATAACTTTGTGGACCTTCTGGGTGAGTTGCTGTTGAACGTTTTAATGTAGTTCCAAAATCGTCAGGGTATAAATGAAAAACATGATATTCTCCATTTTTATCAGAACAATTAGGACATGATTTATACCTTTGTCCATTAAAATTTTTCCATTGACTGTCAGATAATGGCTTTCCGCAAAATTTACAAACTTTCATAATTACTCCTCGATTAGATTTATGATCCAATTAAGCCATGCAATAATAGTTGAAGCTCGTCGGACAAATGTAGATTCTGATTCAATAGTGTTCAAAAAGTGTCTCATAATAGATACAACTTCTGTTTTTGAGGGAACCTCAGCTTTGTCCAAATATAACTTTAATGTTTCATTAAATGGTGCATGTCTTAAAATTGTTTCTACAAATTTAATTTGTCTAACGTTTAGATCCAAATTAAAAAAAGATTTTCCATATTCAGTTAGTGAGTAATAAATATTATTTAACCTATCTTTTTCTTTTGTTATCAAATCTAAGTAAATTGCAGCATTAGTATAATAATCAACCTGTCTGAGATCAAATGAATTTTGCTCCGTAAAAGAATAATTCTCTTTTAAATTCTCTTTGTAAATTTTGTTGTCATCAGAATTATTGATAATTTCACAAAGATTGATGATTCGTTCGAATGAGTCTGCTTGTGGAAATGGAATATTTATGGGTTCATTTATTATTTCTATCTCTTGGAGTAAAATGTATAAAGTTTGTATATTGATTTTGGGAGCGTTTTCCGTTGTTAATCTGTACTTTTTTTCTTTTACTAAAGTTATGGAGCTGTAGTTGTATTTGTTTGTGAATTTATATTCCTTTAAATAAAAAATCCCATTAGTATATATCATAAAGATAGGTTTGACTTTTTTTGAGATTTTATCTGTCCATAATCTATACGGATAATATAGTTGTCGGATAAGAAAATCATTATTAATGGAATTTTTTGCTTCAATTATACTTAATGATGTTTTACCTTCATAACCTCCATCAATTTCAATTTGTGAGTTCTCTACAGAAATTTTAAAAGAACCACATTTAAGAGGAATGTTAGAGGTGATCTCAAAATTGAATTTCTGAGAACTCATTCGTCCGCTTATAGTTGGAAATAATTCAGATTCTTCTGTAAAATCAGCTATTATTCCTGATGCGTAGGCACAGTTTATTGCCATAGCTTCGTTTGTTATATTGTTATAATTAAGGCTTTCTAAAAATGGAGGAACTATAATATCATGTAGTCCAAGTTGACTATTATATTCCTTAATTCCGCAACACTATAATTTAACTTTATTTATAAGTTCCTGAGCAACA
>OGFG01002858.1_pt1 | contig 13435 bp, 10 predicted proteins | sample 1570761 | NCBI WGS metagenome assembly OGFG01 (sample SAMEA2581938, study PRJEB24529) | metagenome | biome: Human gut stool | place: China | collected 2011 | reverse complement strand
CCCCTTACGGGGGGGCCGATTTTTCTTTGCAGTTCTGCAGCGGTTCCACTGAACGTCAGCCGAGCAGCATCTTGTCGGAAACGCCGTCGCCGGCCTTCTCGAAGAACTGCAGGAGGTCCACGGCAGTGAGCTTCGCCTTCTCCTCGCCCCTGACGTCAAGGATCGGACGGCCGTCGTGCATCATGATGAGGCGGTTGCCATAGCGGAGAGCGTCACGCATGTTGTGCGTGATCATGAGCGTCGTGAGCTGCTGTTCGGTCACGAGCTTTTCGGTAAGTTCAAGCACCTTGGCGGCGGTCTTCGGGTCGAGTGCGGCCGTATGTTCGTCAAGCAGCAGGAGCTTGGGACGCACGAGCGTGGCCATCAGCAGCGTGAGCGCCTGACGCTGGCCGCCCGAGAGCAGGCCCACATGGGCCGTCATGCGGTTCTCAAGGCCGAGGCCGAGCATCTTGACGAGCTCCGTGAAGTATGCCGTCCTGTCCGCACGGTCGCTCCAGCGCAGCGTCTGGCTGCGGCCGCGGCGGTCGGCGATGGCAAGGTTTTCGGAAATCATCATGCCTGCGGCCGTGCCGCGCATCGGATCCTGAAAGACGCGGCCGATGAAGGCGGCGCGCTTGTACTCGGGCATTCTGGAGACGTCGACGCCGTCGATGAGAATGGAGCCGGAGTCGATCGGGAACGCGCCCGCGATGGCATTGAGCGTCGTGGACTTGCCCGCGCCGTTCGAACCGATCACGGTGCAGAAGTCACCGTCCTCGAGCGTGAACGAGACGCCTCGCAGCGCCTTCTTTTCATTGGCCGTGCCGGCGAAGAAAGTCTTGGTGACGTTTTTGAGTTCGAGCATTTTTTCTTTCCTTCGTGTTCAGTTCACAAGTCAGGCGCGGGCGCGCAGGCCGGCCATCTTTTCCTTGATGAGCGGGAGTGCCAGCGCAATGGCGACGAGCACGGCGGTAAAGAGCTTGAGGTCGTTGGGCGGCATGCCCATTTCAAGCACGAATGCAATGACGAGTCGGTAGATGATGGAGCCGAGAATCACGGCGACGAGGCTCGTCTTGAACGTCTTAGGGGAGAAGAGCACCTCGCCGATGATGACGGAGGCAAGGCCGATCACGATCGTGCCCACGCCCATGCCGACGTCGGCGAAGCCGTTGGCCTGAGCGACGGTGGCGCCCGAGAGAGCGACAAGGCCGTTCGAGATGACGAGGCCGAGAACGACCATCGTGTTGGTGTTGATGCCTTGGGCGCGGGCCATCTGCGGATTGAAGCCTGTGGCGCGCACGGCGGTGCCGAGCTCCGTGCCGAAGAACCAGTAGATCACCACAGCGATGGCGACTGCGAAGACGAGGCCGACGACGAGGCCGCTCATGGCGACGGAAAGGCCGAGGCTGTTTTCAAGAATCGTGAAGACCGTCTCATTCTGCAGAAGACCGACGTTGGACTTGCCCATCACGTGCAGGTTCACGGAATAGAGGCCGATCATCGTCAGAATGCCGGCGAGCAGCGCGGGAATGCGGAGCTTCGTCGTCAGCAGGCCGGTGACGCCGCCCGCGAGCGAACCCGCGACGAGCGCCAGAACAAAGGCGGCGGGCAGACCGAGTCCCGCCGTGATGGCGGTGGCGGCCACGGCCGCGCCCAATGGGAACGAGCCTTCGACCGACAGGTCGGCGATGTCGAGAATTCGGAAGGTCAGGAAGACGCCGAGCGCGAGAACGGACCACTGAAGTCCCTGGCCGACGGTCGAGAGAATGAGATCAAGCATGAAATTTCCTTTTCTAGGTACGCTCGGCGGTTCGGGTTGCCGATTGTTTTTTAAGTAGGAGCGCCGGCGGAATCTGTTCCTGCCGGCCTATTCAAAAAAATGCGGAGCTCCGCAGACGCCGTACCGGCGTCCCCGACAAGCTCCGCTCTAGGCGCGGCCTCCTTCAGAGGCTACTGAAAGAGCACTGCGCCCTTCTTGAGTTCGTCCGGAATCGTGATGCCGATCGCGGCTGCCGTCTTCATGTTGAAGACCGGCGTGCCGTTGGCCACGTGCTGGACGGGCATCTCGGCCGGCTTCTTCTTGCCGTCGAGAATGTCGGCGCCCATCTGGCCCGTCATGCGGCCAATTTCGTAGTAGTCGACCGAGATCGAACCGAGGCAGCCCGCTTCGGTCATGCCGCGCTCACCCGCAATGACGGGGATCTTGGAGGGGTTGGCGACTTTGGCGAGGGCGGGAATGGCGCTGGCAAGCACGTTGTCCGTCGGCAGCCACATGCCCTGCACCTTGCCGTTGAGGCTGGCAGCGGCCTGCTGGATGTCGTTGACGTTGGAGACCGTGGCCTCGAGCACCTGCACGCCGCGCTTTTCGGCGGCCTTCTTGAAGATGTCGACCTGGTACTTGGAGTTGATTTCGCTGGAGTTGTAGATCGTGCCGACGGCCTTGGCGTCGGGGACGAACTTGAGAAGAAGTTCGAGCTGGGCCTCGATCGGACCGAGGTCGGAGACGCCCGTGACGTTGCCGCCGGGCTGTTCGTCGGACTTGACAAGCTTGGCAGCGACGAAGTCGGTGATGGCGGTCGCAACGATCGGCGTGCCCTTGGCGGTCGTGGCCACGGCCTGGGCGGCGGGCGTCGCGACGGCGAAGATCAGCTTGTCCTTGTTAGAGACGAAGCGGGTGGCGATGTTGTGCAGATTCGACTGGTCGCCCTGGGCGTTCTGGAAGTCGATCTTGATGTTGACGCCGTCCTTGTAGCCGCGTTCGGCAAGCGCGTCCTTGACACCCTTGGTGCAGGCGTCGAGGGCGGAGTGTTCAACGAGCTGGACGATGCCCACGGGCACGAGTTCGGACTTGGCGGACTCCTTGTCGCCGCAGCCCGCGAGTGTCAGCGCGGCAGCGACGGAAAGCGCGATGGCGCTGCGGCGCGTAATCTTGGAAATCTGCATGGGGTCACCCCTGAGTAATGAAAGTCGAATGCCGGGGCTTGTAGCCCGAGGATGTTAATTTCGATTATACGAACCGAAATTTGCCGTCTTCCGCCCTCTAATTCCTTTTACTTAAAGCAAATCCCCTAGGCACATGAAGCTCGCTCAAAAGATGCGCAAATCTTTTTTCCCACCCCGCCCGACGCTTCGAAGTCGCATAAAAAAAGGCACCCGTCCGAAGGCGTGTGCCCTTTTCGGCGATCGCATCAGGGAGGTCCCTGACGGCGCCTTACTTGAAGAAGCTCTTCATGCGGTCGAAGAAACCCTGCGTCTTGGGATTGTGCTTGTCGCCGCCTTCCTTGAGGGAGGCGTCGAACTCGCGGAGCAGGTTCTTCTGCTTGGTGGAGAGGTTGACGGGCGTCTCCACGGAGATGTGCAGGAAGAGATCGCCGGGCTCGCCCGTGCGCAGGTTCTTCACGCCCTTGCCACGCAGGCGGAAGGTCTTGCCGGACTGCGTGCCTTCGGGCAGCGTGATGCGCGATTCGCCCTCAAGGGTCGGAACCGTGAGTTCGCCGCCGAGCGCCGCCGTCACGAAGGAGACGGGAAGCTCGGTGTGAAGGTCGTCGCCGTCGCGCGAGAAGATGTCGTGCGGCTTGACCGAGATCTCGATGTAGAGGTCGCCCGACTCTCCGCCGTTCATGCCCGGCTCGCCGCGGCCCGACATGCGGATGCGCTGGCCGTCGTTGATACCGGCGGGAATCTTGACCTCCACGACCTTGGTCGTGCGGATCTTGCCCACGCCCTGGCAGTTCGGGCACGGATCGGAGATGATCTGGCCGGAACCATGGCACTTCGGGCAGGTCTGGTGGACCTGGAAGAGACCGTTGGAGACGCGCACGGCACCATGGCCCTGACAGGTCGGACAGGTCTTCCTAGACGTGCCGGGCTTGCAGCCCGTGCCGTGGCAGGACTGGCACTCGTCCCAGGCGGGCACGCGGATCTCCATCGTGCGGCCCATGGCGGCGTCCTCAAGCGAGATTTCAAGCTCGAAGCGCACGTCGTTGCCGCGGATGCCCTGCTCGCGGGCGGCACGGCCGCCGCGCATGCCGCCACCGCCGAAGATGTCGCTGAAGATGTCGCCGAAGGCGCTCTGGAAGTCGGCGCCGTTCATGTTGCCAAAGCCACCGAAGCCGCCGGGACCGCCCGCAGCGCTGGGATCCACGCCCGCCTTGCCGTAGCGGTCGTAGGCGGCGCGCTTCTGGTCGTCGGAAAGCACGGCGTAGGCTTCACCGATTTCCTTGAACTTCTCTTCGGCGACCTTGTCACCCGGATTGCGGTCCGGATGGTACTTCATGGCCATGCGACGATAGGCCTTCTTGATGTCGTCGGCGGAAGCGTCCTTGCCGACGCCGAGCACCTCGTAATAATCGCGATCAGACATTACCCAATCCCTGCGGGGAGCTACCCCGTCTTCTTTTTGATTTTTTCAAAACTCGAAAAGGGCCGGCATCGCGTGAGCGAACCGACCCTTCGTTTGATGCGCTGACTCAAGACCGAATCAGCCTGGGAGCCGGGGCTCCCGGATTGCCGTCACTCACGGATTACTTCTTGACGTCCGTGAAGTCGGCGTCGACCACATCATCGTCGGCGGGCTTGCTGCCGGCGGCGTTGCCTTCCGGAGCGGCCTGCTGCTGGGCGGCGGCCTTGTTCATCTTTTCGCCGATCTTCTGAGCGGCGGCCATCAGGTTTTCGACGGCCTTGTCGATGGCGGCCTTGTCCTCACCCTTGACCTTCTCTTCAACCGTGCGGATGGCGTCTTCGCAGGCGGCGCGGTCGGCACCGTCCACCTTGTCGCCGAATTCCTTCAGGGTCTTCTGGACCTGGCTGACGGCGGCGTCGGCCTGGTTGCGAGCCTGAGCGAGCTCGGCGCGGCGGTGGTCCTCTTCCTTGTTGGCTTCGGCGTCCTGCACCATGCGTTCGATCTCGTCTTCGCTCAGCCCGGAGCTGGCCTTGATCGTGATGGTATTTTCCTTGCCGGTGGCCTTGTCCTTGGCGGCCACGTGAAGAATGCCGTTGGCGTCGATGTCGAACGTGACTTCGATCTGCGGCAAGCCGCGCGGAGACGCCGGAATGCCTTCAAGGTTGAACTCGCCGAGGAGCTTGTTGGAGGCAGCCATTTCGCGTTCGCCCTGGTAGACCTTGATGGTCACGGCCGGCTGGTTGTCTTCAGCGGTCGAGAACACCTGGCTGTGCTTCGTCGGAATCGTCGTGTTGCGCTTGATCATCGGGGTCATCACGCCGCCGAGCGTCTCAATGCCGAGCGTAAGCGGGGTGACGTCGAGCAGGAGCACGTCGCGGCGTTCGCCGGTGAGGACGGAGCCCTGGATGGCGGCGCCGATGGCGACGGCCTCGTCGGGGTTGACGTCCTTGCGCGGATCCTTGCCGAAGAATTCCTTCACGACGGCCTGAACGCGCGGCATGCGGGTCTGACCGCCGACGAGGATGACGTCGGTGATGTCGGACGTGGACGTGCCGGCATCGCGCAGGGCCTTGCGGACCGGCTCGATGGTGCGCTGGACGAGGTCCTCGACGAGGGCTTCGAACTTGGCGCGCGTGACCGTAACGTTGAGGTGCTTCGGACCCGTGGCGTCAGCCGTGATGTACGGCAGGTTGATTTCGGTTTCCTGACGACTCGAGAGCTCGATCTTGGCCTTTTCAGCGGCGTCCTTCAGGCGCTGCAGGGCGAGAACGTCCTTGGAGAGGTCGACGCCCGTGTCCTTGCGGAACTCGTTGATCAGGTGGTCGACGAGGCGCTGGTCGAAGTCTTCGCCGCCGAGGAACGTGTCGCCGTTCGTGGAGAGCACTTCAAACTGCTTGTCGCCGTCAATGTTGGCGAGGTCGATGATCGAGATGTCGAACGTGCCGCCGCCAAGGTCGTACACGGCGATCTTGCGGTCGCTGCTGCCGCCCTTGTCCATGCCGAAGGCGAGCGCGGCAGCGGTCGGTTCGTTGATGATACGCTTCACTTCAAGACCGGCGATGCGGCCGGCGTCCTTCGTGGCCTGACGCTGGGAGTCGTTGAAGTAGGCGGGAACCGTGATGACGGCTTCCGTAACGGCTTCGCCGAGGTAATCTTCGGCGGTCTGCTTCATCTTGCGAAGGATTTCGGCGCTGACCTGCTGCGGAGCGAGCTTCTTGCCCTGAGCTTCGACCCAAGCGTCGCCGTTGTCGGCGCGCATGATCGTGAACGGCATCAGGTTGATGTCCTTCTGGACTTCGGCGTCGTCGAAGCGGCGGCCGATGAGGCGCTTCACGGCAAAGAGCGTGTTCTTCGGATTGGTCACAGCCTGGCGCTTGGCCGGGGCGCCGACGAGCACTTCACCGTTGTCCATGTAGGCAACGATGGACGGGGTCGTGCGGGCGCCTTCGCTGTTTTCAATAACCTTGATGTTGTCGCCTTCCATCACGGCAACGGCCGAATTGGTGGTGCCAAGGTCAATACCAATGATCTTCGCCATAGTGGTTTAATCCTCTAAAAGAAAACCTTTCGTCCGAAACGTCGTCATCTTGAGGCGCGGCACATGGCACACGCAGGAGCGTTCGGACCGTTCAAAAACTAACGTGTCCGCAAGCGGAATCTCCTCAGCCTGCGAACGACCTTAATCCCTATATGGGGATGCCCCCTTTTTTTTCAAGCCTTCTGCCGAAGGTTTGTCAAAAATAATTACATCCACCACCGCAAGGCCTTGCCCCGCAAGGGAAAAACATCACTTTTCCATTCTAAGGCCCATCAAGAAAAAAAGGCGCCCCCGATGGGACGCCTTCTGATCAGAGCGGCTGTGTTCGGGCTTCTCAGCCCTGGGCGACGCTCACCATGGCGGGGCGCAGAACGCGGTCGGCGATCACCCAGCCGCGCTGGAAGACTTCGACCACGGTGCCGGAGGCGACGCCTTCGGGAGCGGGCACCATCGCGATGGCCTGATGCTGGTGCGGATCGAACGCCTCGCCCTTCGGATCAACGGGTTTCATGCCGGAGACGTCGAGGGCGTGCATGAACTGGCGGTACGTGGCGAGCATGCCTTCACGGACGGGGTTCTCCTCCTCATTCTTCGTGACCTCGAGGGCCTTTTCAAGGCTGTCGACGACGGGCAGCAGGTTTTCGGCAAACTTCTCGATGCCGAACTTTCGGGCCTTCTGAACCTCCTCGGAGGAACGGCGGCGGGGGTTTTCAAGCTCCGCCATGGCGCGCACGTAGAGGTCGTAGTGCTCCATCACCTTGGCTTCGGAGAGTTTCAGAGCCGTCTGAAGCGTTTCGATCGTCTGCTCGGGCGTTTCGGGCTGCTTGGCCTCTTCACCCGTACAGGCTTCCTTGCCCTCGCAACCGCAGGCCTGGCCCTCTTCGGCGCACTTGCCCTGGCAGCAGCAGCCGGCTTCTTCCTTCACTTCCTGGTTCTGAGTATTTTCAGTCATATGTCACTCCGTATGAGCGTCGCCAGACGCCTGGAAACTGGGTCGGCCCGGGAGTCCGCTCCGTGGGCCCAATAGATTGCTTCTTATATGGGGACGGTGCGGCGTTTTTCAAGTCCGCTCATGCGCCGTCCGTGCGTCAGATCCAGCCCGCAGCCTCGCGCCTCACGATCGAGGCGTAGGCCTTCACGGCCTCGGGCGAGTCGTTGAGTGCGGCAATGTAGTGGAACTCCGCCCCTGCATCGTCCCTGAAGGCGGCCAGATACTCGCGGCGAAGCTCGTCATCGATCTCCTCGATCGTCTCCAGACAGTCGGCAGCGAAGCCCGGACACACGACGTCGATGCGCGGCACGCCGGCTTCGGCCAGCTCCCTGACGCTGTCGATGGTATACGGACGAAGCCACTCGTCGCGGCCGAAGCGGGACTGGAAGCACACGCTCCACGCGCCCTCCTCAAGGCCGAGCCTTTCGGCGAGAAGCGACGCAGTGCGCAGGCACTGCGCCTCGTAGACGTCGCCGCGGTTGCTGCTTGCCTGTGGGATGCCGTGGAAGCTCATGACGAGGCGGCCGCCCGTGCTCACGGGCGAGCCGTGCTCGTCCCAGTAGGCGCGCACGTGCGCGGCAAGCGCGTCGATGTAGGCGGGATCGTCGTGATAGTCGTGAATCGTGCGCACCGCAGGCGCATCGACATGAGAAAGCTGGTATTCGCTCACGCCGTCCAGACAGGCCGCCGTCGTCTGGGAGGCATACTGCGCGAACATGGGCATGACGAGGACGCGGCCGACGCCGTCGGCCTTCATCCTGTCGAGGACGGACGCCGTCGACGGGCTGCCGTAGCGCATGGACCAGTAGACCGGAATCCCGAGCTCAGCCTCAAGCGCCCCGGCCGTGCGCCTCGTGTGCACGATGAGCGGCGAGCCTTCGTCGGTCCAGACGCCTCTGTATCGTTCGGCGGACTTCTTCGGACGCGTGCGCAGAATGATGCCGTGCAGAATCGGCCACCACTTCCATCGGGGAAGCTCGACGATGCGCCTGTCGCCGAGGAATTCGGCCAGATAGCGGCGGACGGCCTCTTCGGTCGGGGCGTCGGGGCTCCCCGTATTGATCAAAAGAAGCGCGATTTTGTTCGAATTAGCCATGGAACGGTGAGGTCTGGAAACGGATTCGTGGTTGTACCCCATTCTGGGACGCCTTTCTTAAGGAACGCTTTTTCACGCCGCGCCGCGAAGGGCCTCGTCCGCAGTCCGTCCGCAGTCGTCATGAACGAAAACAGCCGCCTCGGGCGTACCCTGGCGGCTGCTGGAATCAGGTTGAGGTGCTTCTTCAGGCGGCCTGTGCGCGGCGGGGACTGCGCCACATGATGATCATGGCGCCCGCAATGAGGCTCATCCAGAACTTGCCGATCACCTGACCCACGATGAAGTTAAGGGAGCCGAAGGCGAGCGAGAGGAAGATCACGGAGTCGACGATCGAGCCCACGAGGCCGGAGAGCACGATGGCCAGCGTCAGATGACGTTCGCGAAGCGGCGTGTAGACGGCAAAGTCGGCCAGCTCGGAGAAGAGGAAGGCGCAGGTCGAGCCAAGAATGATCGCGGGCTCGGAGAGAACGCCGGAGAGCGCGGCGCCTGCGGCAATCGCGACCAGCGTCCAGCGCTTGCCGAGCAGGCTCTGGACCGCGTCGCGCAGAATGAGCGCAAGACCGGCGAAGAGCACGGCGGACGGCGACATGATGCCGGGCCAGACGGGAATGAGGCAGGGACTGTCGGGCGGACAGACGGTGCCGACGTTCATCACCACCCAGTTGCCTGCGGGAATGGTGAGAATGAAGAGAATGAGGCTGATGAGGCCGACGGTGCGGCCGGACATGCTGAAAGGCATCTTGCGGGTCTCCAGGGGCTACCGGTCGGAAAGCCGGCGCTTGCCCAAAAGAAGGAATTGACGAGAGGCTGACACCCGGTCAGACGGTTCAGCTGCCGGTGTCGAAGAAGCGCATTATACGTTGCGGCAGATAATTGATGTTGCCCGGAACCCGTCCTTGTGGAAATCCGATGTGTCCTCCCTCTTCGGGAAAATCTCCCGTGACGAAGGCGCTCATCTCGCCCGCCGTCGGAAGGCACCACGGCGGCAGGAACGGATCGTTCTTTGCATTGAGCAGCAGAAGCGGCACGCGCACGTCGGGGAGCACCGTCTTGGCCGAGCACTTCTGCCAATACTCCATCGCCGAGCGGAACCCGTGGATCGGCCCCGTGTACGTGTTGTCGAAGTCGAACATCGTGCGGCAGGCCTTCACGTCCTCCTCGCGGATCACGTCGGGAAACTGCTTCGCCTTGAGCTCGAGCTTCTGGCGGAGCGTGTGAAGGAACATGTCGGCATAAAAAGTGTTGACTCCCTTGCTGATGCGCTCGCTGCCCGCCACGAGGTCGAGCGGTGCGCCCACCGAAACGGCCGCCGTCAGGAAGCCCGCGTCGGTTCCGCGGTCCCCGAGGTACTTGGCGAGCTGGTTGCCGCCGAGGCTCACGCCCACGGCCCTGAGCTCCGCGTCGGGGAAGCGTTCGTGCACGGTCCTGAGCACCCATTCGCAGTCGTCGCTGTCGCCCGCGAAGTAGGCGCGCGGAAGCCTGTTCATCTCGCCGCCGCAGCTTCTGAAGTGTGCGACGACGCCGCGCCAGCCGCGCTCGGTGCAGGCCGCCATCAGCGCTTCGGCATAGTGGCTGCGGCTCGAGCCCTCGAGCCCGTGGAAGTGCACAAGTACGGGCGCCGACGGATCGGCGGGCTCGGGCACGGCCCAGTCCCAGAGCATGAAGTCGCCGTCGGGAAGCTCAACCTTCTCGCGCCTGTACTCGATCGCGGGCCTCGGCATGAACTTGGCGGGAATGACGGTCTGAAGATGACCGCCGGGACACCAGGACGGGGCTTTGTAATCAGGAACGACAATGGGCATCACATGCTCCGGTTGATGGAAAATCGATCGTCCGACAGTCTAGCGCGTTTCGGACCGATCGAACGTATCGCCCTCTCTCAGAGGCGCATCGGTCTCAAACACCGTTCTCCAGAGCTTGAGCACGGCCTCGCGTTCGGCCTCGATCATGTCCGCAGGAACGCGCACGGGCACACCTTCGCCCGCATTGAGCCTGATCTCGTGTTGCAGGGCGCGGTAGCGTCGATACGCCCTCACGGCGGGCGCCGAAACGGCGGGATCCGTCAGGCCGAGGTCGGCCGCCTTTTCAAGAAGCAGGATGTTGCCGAAGTTGTTAACCAGCTCGGGATGCTCCGCGGAGTGCGTGAGCACGAGAAGCTGCACGATGAACTCCACGTCGACCATGCCGCCTCGGTCGTGCTTGATGTCGAAGAGCGCCGTGCGGTTGGGATGCCCGTCGAGCATCTTCCTGCGCATCTCGAGCACGCTCGCGCGGGCCTCGTCCTGCGTTCTCGGCATCATCAGGATCTCGCGCCTCTCGTCCTCGAAGCGCTTGCCCACGTCCGCATCGCCCGCCACGAAGCGGGCGCGCGTGAGAGCCTGATGCTCCCAGAACCAGGCGCCGTTGCCATCGGCGTTCCTCTGATAGCGGCTGAACATGTCAAAGGACGACACGATGAGGCCGCTGTCGCCGTTCGGACGCAGCCTCAGGTCCACGTCGAAGAGCTTGCCCGACGACGTCTGAATCGTCAGCCAGCTCATCATGCGGCGCACGAGGCGGCTGTACGTGAGGTCGGCCTCCAGATCGGGATCGTCATAGATGAAGACCAGATCGAGGTCGCTGTCGTAGCCGAGTTCCTTGCCGCCCAGCTTGCCGTAGCCGATCACGGCGAACTTCGGACGGTCGCAGTGCTTCTTCGTCATGCTGACCCAGGCCAGATCGAGCACCTCCTCGAGCACGGCGTCGGCCAACGCCGAGAGATGGTCCGCCAGGCGCTCGACCGTGAAGCGGCCGTCAAGGTCAGCGATCAGCAGCCTGAAAACGGCGGAGTGATGGGCGTCGCGAAGCGCGTTCATCTGGCGCTCCTGATCGCCATCGGCCTCGACGAGCGCACGATGCAGCCTGTCCGCCCACTCGCTCCAGTCGACGGGCGTGAAGTCGTCCATCTCGTGGATGCGTCCGTCGACGAGCTCGTCAAGGATGATCGGATGGCGCACGATGTAGTCGGCCGTCCAGCGGCTCGCCGCCAACACGCGTCCGACGCGCTCGGCGGCCTTCGGATACTGCGAGAGGAGCGCCACGTAGGTCGAGCGGCCCGCGATCGCCTCAAGCAGCTTCAGATAGCGGGAGAACACCTCGACCGCCGGCACCACGCGCGGGCCGTCCTTGGGAAGCCACTCCGGGCATCCTTCGGCCACGACGGGAATCAGGCTCTGAAGGCGCTTCCTCGCCTCGTCGGAGAGGCTTCGGCCCGCACGGGCCGAGGCAAGACGCATGATGCGCGAGACAAGCTCGTCGACGTCATCGCCGTAGCCCAGAGATCTGAGCTTTCCTGTGAGCGCCTCGCTCGCGCTCGACGTGCCCGTCTCCCAGCCCGTGGGCCAGTCGGCCGTGTCTGCGGCGGGCTCATGGACCTGAAAGACGCTGTCGAAGGCGGCGGCGACATACTCGCGCACGCCCTCAAGACGGCTCCAGAGTTCGTCGGCGGGCATGCCCAGGAGGCCCGCCACGGCCGTGAGTCCCTCGCCTTCCTTCGGGAGGCGCTGCGTCTGCTCGTCGTTGACATACTGAATGGCATGCTCGACGTTGCGCAGGAAGACGTAGTGCTCGGAAAGCCTCGCGGCCATTTCGGCGGAAATGCCGCCGTCGCCCGAGAGCACCTCGAGCATCGCGAGCGTCTCGCGCCCGCGAAGAAGCGGATCACGTCCGCCGCGGATGACCTGAAGCGTCTGCGTGAGGAACTCGATCTCGCGGATGCCGCCGCGTCCGAGCTTGACGTTGATGCACGTGCCGCCGCGGGCGAGCTCGCGTCTGGCCGTCTCGGCGCGGATCATCTCGTGCAGGCGCGTGAGCGACGAAATAGCGTTGAAATCCAGATACTTTCTGAAGACGAACGGACGCACGAGGGACGAGACGTTCCGCTTCTGCTGCTCGAAGTCCTCAGGCGCCGAGAAGACGGGCTCGTTGATGATGCGGCCCTTGAGCCAGGCGAAGCGCTCCCAGTCGCGGCCCTGCGTGTAGAGATACTCCTCGAGCATGTCCGTCGAGCACACGATCGGACCCGACTCGCCGTTCGGACGCAGGCGCATGTCGACTCGGAAGACGAAGCCGGGCCCCTCGATGTCGTTCAGGGCGGGAATCACGCGCCTTGCCAGCCTTTCATAGAACTCCTGCACGGTGAGCGTGCGACGGGCGTTCGGAAATTCGGGCGTCGCCCGCGTCTCGCCTTCCTCGTCGAAGAGGAAGATGAGGTCGATGTCGGAGGAGACGTTGAGCTCTCGGCCGCCGAGCTTGCCCATGCCCACGACCATCAGGTCCTGGGGACGTCCAGACATGCCGTACGGCACGCCGCAACGCTCGGCCAGCTCTCTGGCGTTGACCTTCACCGTCGCCGTGACGGCCGTCTCGGCGAAGTCGCTCATGAGCCTCACGACTTCGAAGTAGTCGATGCGACCCGTCGCGTTTCTCCCGATGATGTTCACGATGAGGCGGCGCCTCATCTCCCTGAGCTTCATGCGCAGCGTCTGGCTGTCGGCCGCGGCCGCCGCCTCGGCCTCCATGGCCTCCCGCGGGAACGTCTCCTCGACGATCCTCTCAAAATGCGCGAGGCACGCCCGAGCGTCCTCTCCGGGATGCATGGCCGACAACGACCGTGCGACAAAGGGCGAGAAGCGGACGACGTCCTCAAGAGTCAGTGAGGGCATGAAGGACTCCGAAAGCAGGAAAGTATCGATTGAATTCATGGGGCGACCCCGTCAGCCCATTCTAGCCAAATCGGCACGATCTCAAGGAGAGTGTCGGGCGCCGCACCGCTGTTGGAAGTCCTTCGCCCTGCAGTTCAATGCCTTTGAAGCTCCCCTGTCTGAAGACAGAGGATTCACTTTGACCGTCAGACAGCTCTTTCAGGGGGCAAAGCCGCCTGAACGTCAC
>OGFG01002843.1_pt1 | contig 13490 bp, 14 predicted proteins | sample 1570761 | NCBI WGS metagenome assembly OGFG01 (sample SAMEA2581938, study PRJEB24529) | metagenome | biome: Human gut stool | place: China | collected 2011 | reverse complement strand
AAATGGTTTCGGAAAATTATTAAAAAGTGGGAATTTTGGGAAAATGGTAAATTAGAAGAGGACATCCTAAAGACAACGGAGGAAGAAGAAAAAAAGAGAGGTCGAAAGCTGTATGAGTGATTCGCTGTAAATTGCATTTAAGCTTTTCAATTCAGTTCATATATAAAATTGTATACTTTATTAAAAAAATATTTGACATACAATGATATGTATTGTATAATACAAATTAAAATAGATTCTATAATAAATAGATTCTATTAATTCTGTTATATTTATTTTCATTACAAATCAATATGAGGAGGAAATCGTATGAAAAAAACATCAAAAAAATGGTATCTGTTGTGGCTATTACATGCATGATTGCTAATGTAAGTTTAGCAGGCGCATATGAAACGAAAGGCGGAAAGTCAGGTAAGACATCAGTGACATGTTCTATTTCCCGACAAGGAGGTTCGACTACATATTCCCAAGCTTATTTAAAAATATCAGCCAGAAATAAGGTTGAGAAATTAGGAATTAAAAATATTAACATTGTCAAAAAAGACGGTGGTGGAGAGATGGGGGTAAGCAAGTCGGCGAGCAATGCGTATACCGTATCTTATGCTGGTGAACACTATAAACCAGGCTTAATAAAGAGAATTTCTGCTAAATTTTATGTTACAAGTTCAAATTTTGGAAATTTTAGTGTTAATCTTTCAGAATAATTGCAGAGAGGTTGTTGGAGAAAAGCGGTTGATTTAACAACAAAATCAACCGTGTTTTCTCTTGCGTGGACCGGATAGAGCAATAATTGTAATCTCTAAATATTAATGGAAAATAGGGGGTGTCTTTATGAAAAACAAAAAGATAATTATTGGATTGTGTTGTGGCGTAGTTATCATAATAGGAATATTTTTGGTGCTAATAGCGACGAGAAAGCCGGTGGAAAAAAATGTCCGGCAGGCCGATCATTCAACGAAAACAAAAACACCTATAGCGGTTGATTACAGCGGAATTGGAAATACTTCAGGCAATCTTCAAAATGGTGGAGATCAGGCATATGTACAAGGACGTGGGGTGGTAATAGATAACAGAGATGATAGCGGTTCGCAGATGTTATGTTTTGATGATTCCACACAAAAACTACAATTTTATTGCAATAAACGCTCCTGTTTACATAATGGGACAGATTGCATTACAAATCAGCAATTAAGTTATATGGTTAGCTATGGCGATGTTGTTTTTGCAGTCAGTGGAACAGATAATAGCGAAATTTGGAAGATACAAAATAATGAGATCACCTGCATTTACAGAAGTAAAAATCATATTGGAGGTCTATGGGGCTACCGGAAATATTTATATTTTATGAATGATTTTGGCATTTATAGAATTTCTATCGATGATCCGTCTAAAGAAGAGCAGGTGCTTGATAAACCGGTATCATATGAATATGTAACATTTTATAAAGATAAAATATATTTTTGCTTAGAGGATCTGTTACTTTATCAAGCAAATTTGGATGGCAGTGATAAAAAACGCTTTTGCGATGAAAAGGCAGCGTCGCCGCAGATATGTGGAGATTATTTATATTATCGCTGTATGGAATATGATAAAAAGGGTCGTTTTGAGGTGGAAAATACTTTAAAGCGGATTTCTTTAACAGACCATCACATAGAAAAGGTGTTGGATGAGGTATATTTATTTAACATTGATGAAAAAAACAACAAGATTTATTATCAGGTGATCTTAAATGATGAGGATGTTTCTTTGAGAGTGTTAGATCTTGCGTCAAACAAAAGCAACAAAATTACAAAGTGTGCGATGGGAGCATTGTACGTGTGTCCGGAGAGTGATTGGCTGGTAATTCAACAATATGAAGGACAGTTAAAAGAGGGGCAAGTTGGTGCGCGTCCTACGCATTTGTACTGCGTCAAGAAGGATGGAAGTGGCGAAAATCGTCTCGATTATCCGAAAAAGGTGGAGGGCTAACGATGATTAGAGATAAGATTTTTGTTAAGTTTGCAATTGTATTTGGAATAGGTGTTTTGCTGTTTGGCAGTATAATATTTTTCGTGAACAGGAATCCTAAAAATGAGAAACATTTGAACAAAGTACATAAAAGCGTAGAAGCAGAGAGTACACCTGTAAGTGATGGTTCGATAAAGCAAACTTCAGCGGGGTTTTATTTATACGATAAGGCTGAACAGCCAATTATGAATGATCAAATAATTGAAGTTAGTAGTGATGGGAAATATGAATTTAATCTTGAATGTATTAATAACTGTAACACAACGTTGAACTATATTATAGCGGTTTTTGTGAACGATTGTTATCAAGAAATAGAACATATCGAAGGAGGGGAAGAAAAGGCAGGTGCTTTTTTATTGAACCCAAATTCTTCTGAAAAGTTGAACATTAAATTTTCAGCAAAAAGTTTTAACAGAAAAAATAATCAGCTTAGAATGGTTATGATTTATTATCCGGATAATATTCCGAATGATTCGCTGGATCAAGTGTTGGTTGGAGAGTCCGCTGGTGTATATAAGATAAAGGGAACATTACCTAATATAGCGAATCCTCGCAAAAAGTTCATACATATGAAATCACGCAAGATCGATAAAGAAAATGATTCAGAAGCTGTATGGCTTTCCGAGAAAGAAGAAAAAAGTATGCCGAAATTTGATTATATATTAGATATGGGAAATTCAGATCATATTTATTTAGGGGCATTAGGAAAGTCGAAGGTATATGTTGGGATGATATTTGTAGATGGCTCTCCAATTAAGGTGGATGGCAATTATTCTTTCTTTTGGAGACAAAAACCAAATGAAATAATAAGTAAAAAAATATCTGTGAATTCAGCTAAGAGCAATGTAGTGTTTGCTTACATGTATGAACAAGGGGGCGATGTTGATAGTTCGTATGTTACAGACAAGTATAAAATTCAACCGTAAAGGTGGAGGACTAAAACCATGAAGTTAGAGATTAAAAACATTAGTAAGCAATACGGTAAAAAAACGGTGTTGCAGGGGGTGTCACAAGAGTTTTCAGGAGGAGTATACGGCTTGTTGGGCCCGAACGGTGCAGGAAAAACGACATTGTTAAATATTATCGCCACTGTTTTAAAGGCATCGGCAGGAACGATCTGTTATGAGCAGAAAAATGTGTTTGATGATCTGGCAGGGTATCATTCTATGGTAGGTTATCTGCCGCAAAAGATCGGATTCTATACTCATTTTACCGGATATGACATGATGAAATACATGCATTATCTAAAGGGGGGAGATCGTAAGAACACTCGTCAGATTGATGAATTGCTGCAAAGAGTAAATCTATATGATGTAAAAGATAATAAGATCGCCACTTATTCCGGTGGAATGAAGCAGCGTCTTGGCATTGCACAGGCTTTTTTAGAAAGTCCAAGAATACTGCTGTTAGATGAACCGACAGTTGGCCTGGATCTGGAGGAGCGCGCGGAGTTTAAGAGGATGATACAGGAAGCCGGCAAGGAGATGACAGTGATCTTATCCACGCACATTGTTTCTGATGTTGAAGAGACGGCAGATTATATATTAGTTATGAATGAAGGAAAGGTTCTGGAGAATCATGCAATGTCTTATTATATGAAGCAGATAGAAGATAAGGAACTGACCGGCTTAGAACAGTATTATTTGCATTTGACGGGGAGAAAATTACATGATACAGGGAATGAAATTTGAAAGCAAAAAGTATGTGCTTACTTGGGGAACGTTACTTATGCTGCTATTGCTGACGTTTGCGGCAATTGGCTTAATGCATTTTAATGAGTACGGATATGTTTTTGAAAAAAATACAAGGGAAATTTTCTTTACAAAGATGAAAGACCAACAGATTTCCTTAGCTGACAAGCAAAAGCTGCAGGAGGAAGTCGATCAGCTTCAGACAGAGCTTTATCGTGAGGATGGGACACCGATTAAAACAGAAATTAAGAAGCCGGGGAAATATGCCGGTACGAAGCTTGACGAATATGGATTTTTAGGAGAAGCGATCGATTGCATTGACTGTATCCAAAAGAGAAACAGTAATATGGAGCTGATGGTTTCTGATTATCAGGGAGAATTGGTGGGTTACCATAAAGAAAAAAATACAACAATTGTTGATCAAAAAAAGCTTACGGCTGCCGTTTGTTGTGAACTATATGGCGTACTGCCTTGTTTGTTTGTCATCTTTGTCCTTAGCAATTCTTTTTCCATAGAGTGGGAGAGTCATTTGGCAGATGTTGTCCATGTCACCCGCAAAGGAAGAGAGAGAATTATACTCACGAAGTTATTGCATGGAGTTTTTTGGTCTGTGATTTCCAATTTTTATTTTTGGGGTATTTATTTGGCATATCAATGGTTTGCTGTTGGTATGCGTAGTGAGGACTGGAGCAGTCCGCTCTTTTTGGTGGAGGGGTATCAAATGTGCGCTTCAGGACTAACGATCTTTGGTTATATTTTGCGACAGATCGCAGCATCTGCACTTGCCACGATTGTCATCGCAGTGATCACCATGTTGTTATCCAAATTAACGCGCAAAGGGATCTTTGCACTGTTAGCGGCATTGGTCATTTTTATACTGGGGATCATTCCGGATGTTATGGAAGTGGTACTTTATAACAGCATTTTTTTGGTGGATTCGGGAGAACGGTATTTCCTGCCGAGACCGGAATTTTATCGATTATTAAAAATCGAAAAACTTGGTAATCCGATTTCATTATTTCAGATAAAATATTTTGCGCAGCAGCCGAGGTATATTCAATTAGGACAGTATCAATATTCTATGGTGATCTTCCCGCTGCTTATCGCCGTTATTCTTATTGGGATATGTATTATGCTATTGTTGTGGACCAAAAGAGGTGGTAAAAAATGATATGGTTTGAATGGAAAAAGATCTTAAACGGTAGAGTGCTGCTATGCTTTGTCGTTATCCACCTGGCTTTCCTGATGCTCTTTTGGACACAGAATTCTAGTGTACAAAAGGGAAGAAATACTGCAAAGCAGCAGGAAATATATCAAAAGATCGGTGGCAGATTGACGGCATCTACCGCAAAAGAGATTGAAGAGCTGAAACAGAGAAAGGATGCCGTGTTAGAGGAGGAGGCGCAGAAAGAAGATGAATATGCGCAGGGGAAGATCAGCGTCGATGAGTATATGAAATATCGTGACGAATATCATATGATGAATGATAAGAATGAAGCAATTGATATGATCTATGAAAAATACGAGACAGCACGAAAAAATGGCTCTTGGATGATCTTTGATGGTTATTACGATCAATTATTTCGCATGGATCGAACGCAGTGGGGCTTGATGTTGTCTGTTTTTTTGCTGATCGTGTTGTTAGTATGCTGTGAGCCAAAAGAGTTATTGGCAACGATAAGTGTAACCAGAGAAGGCAGAAGAGGATTATGGGGTGCTAAGCTTAGAACAATCCTTATGGCGACATTGATATTTGTCATTCTGTTTGCCGTGGAGGAACTTATGGTGATACGACAGTTTTCGCCACTTTCTTATTTGGACGCACCCATTCAAAGCATTTCCTGTTTGGCAGGAAAGCATATCACGATCAGTATTGCTCATTGGTATTTGTTGACGCTGTTACTTCGAGTAGTAAATACAATGATCTTTGCAGTCGTGACCTATAGTATTCTATATTTTATACAAAACAAAAAGGTCGGAGCCCTGATTTTGGCAGTGCTCATATTTGGACCGGTATTGGCAGCGGCGTTTATGCAGTACGACACTTGGAATATAATAGCAAAATGGATCATGGTTTATCCGGTTATTTCCTAAAATATAGGATGAAACCAGTCGTTATAAAAAATATAATATCTCCATTGGAGAAAATCCTCCATGAGAGAAAATCGTCCTTGGAGAAAATCTGTCGCTAACTTGAAAAAGTAAATTCCAGTGCAGGAGAATATCCTTCATGGGAGAAAAACTTGACAAACAGAGGTGATAAGGGGTAAAGTAATATTAACTAGAGGTGTTGGTAGGGTAGCACAATAAGTTTGTGTTACTTTTGATAAGGGAGGGATGACGATGTCATTATATACAGGTAATAATAGTGGATTGATGAGTTCGTTATTTGGATCATACAAGAACTCATTGTTTGGAGGTTTGAGCAGCTCTCTGAGCGATTATTCGATGATCCGTAGTGGTGCGTATGGCAAGCTGATGAAAGCATATTATGCAAAAGAGGCTGGTACAACGCAGAAGACAGACAAAACAGACAAAACTAATAAAAACGATAAGACAGCACAGATGAGCACACAGGAAAAGGAGCAGCTTCAGCAGATGCAGGAGCTCAAGACCGGTGCAAAAAGTTTGTCGGATGCGGCATCTGCCTTGCAAAAGGACTCTTTGTATAAGGTTGAGACGGCAGAGGATGGTACGAGTGCGGTGGATCGCAGCAAGATCACATCAGCACTGAAGAGTTTTGTAGTTGCGTATAATACTTACATTGAGCAGACCGGTAAATCCTCGAAGTCAACGGTGCAGAAGCAGAATCTGTCAGCGTTGAAAGCAACAGCTGCTAATTCCAAATTGTTGGCAGAGGTTGGTATTAGTTATGACAAAAAAGGCAACTTGACATTGGATGAGACAAAGGCACAGAAAGCTTCCCTGTCAACGATCAAATCACTGTTTCAGGGTGGTGGTTCTTATGGAGATACGATCGGTGATAAGGCAACAGCAACATATCGGCTTGCCAATAGTGCAAGTTATAAGACTTCCGGAGGAACCAGATATAGCAGCCAGGGAACGTATTCTACTCTTGGCAACACCAGTAATTTACTGGATCAACTGCTATAAATAATGCGTATTTATGTGAAGAAATAGATTGTCCAACTGTTTGGTGCGGTTGGACAGTTTTTCTGTATAGCCAAAATAATGGTAGAGGTGAATTATGTATCGATTTTATGTATCTGCAGACCAGCTTGCAGAAAAAGAAGTATTCATTTCCGGGGGAGATGTCAACCACATCAAAAATGTATTACGCCTTGAGGTGGGAGACTGGATCGTAGCTTGTGATGGGAACGGAACGGATTATGTATCGCGGATTCAATCTATTTGCAGTGATGAGGTTGTTGCGTCGATCGAGAAGGTTCAGCCCACGGGAACAGAACTGCCGGTGAGGATCACTTTATTTCAGGGAATGCCGAAGAAAGACAAACTGGAACTGATCATTCAAAAGGCGGTGGAACTGGGTGCCTGTGAAATTGTGCCGGTCATGACAAAACGGACAGTTGTTAAGCTGTCTGAGGAAAAAAAGATCAACAAGCGGTTAGAGCGTTGGCAGTCTATTGCGTATGCGGCAGCAAAGCAGTGCGACCGAGGGATCATTCCTACGGTACACAAACCGGTAAGTTATGAGGAAGCACTTGCTATGGCAGACCAACTTGATTATAATGTAATACCATATGAGCTTCAGACAGGGATGGAAGAGGCAAGAAAGATTGTGGATCAGGCGTGTAAGCAGCGGTCTCTTGGCATTTTCATCGGGCCGGAAGGTGGATTTGAACCGGAGGAAGTGGAACGTGCCATGACGAGAAACATACATCCGATGACGCTTGGAAAACGTATTTTACGTACCGAAACAGCAGGAATGGCGTTATTATCCATTCTAATGTTTCAGATGCAGGGGGAATGACTGTCAGGGTGCAGCATTTGACCTAAAGTCGTATGCAGGGGCGGGGGACTTGAAGATTAGTGTTAGGATAACATGGAGGCAGCAATGGAAGCATATTTAGATAATGCGGCAACGACGAGAGTTTTTCCGGAAGTCAGAGAAAAAATGGTTCGTGTGATGGAGGAAGATTTTGGAAATCCTTCCAGTAAACATACCAAAGGAATGGAAGCGGAAAAGTATATTCGTGAAACCAAGGAGATTTTAGCAAAAGACTTAAAATGCACTCCCGGAGAAATTATTTTTACATCAGGTGGAACAGAGTCTAATAATATGGCATTGATCGGTGGCGCATATGCAAATCGACGCGCAGGCAAACATATTATCACGACGAGGATAGAGCACGCTTCTGTACATGAACCGCTTGCCTTTCTGGAGAAGTTGGGCTATCAGGTTACGTATCTGCCGGTGGATAAAAACGGACAGGTTTCACCGAGCGAGTTAGAGAAAGCGTTGACGGAAGAAACGATTCTTGTGTCGATCATGTTAGTGAATAATGAAATAGGTGCAGTGGAGGATGTAAAAACTCTGTCGGAGATCGTGCATTCTTACAATCCTAAGATTTTATTTCATGTTGATGCTATTCAGGCATATGGCAAATATCATATTGTGCCGAAACGTTTGGGGATCGATCTGATGTCTGTCAGCGGTCACAAGCTGCATGGACCTAAGGGAGTCGGATTCCTTTATATGCGCGACAAAGCGAAAGTCCGACCGATCATTTACGGCGGTGGTCAGCAAAAGGGATTTCGTTCCGGTACGGAAAATGTTCCGGGGATTGCCGGCTTGGGTGTGGCAGCAGAGCTGTTTTGCAAAAACAGATCAACCTATGTGGAACAGATGTATGCCTGCAAGAAACATTTGATCGAGGGACTGGAAGCATTAGAAGATGTGACGGTCAATGGCGTGTCAGAACTCCCATTGGAAGAGACGGCACCACATATTGTCAGCGCAAGTTTTGCAGGAGTGCGCAGTGAAGTGCTATTGCATGCACTGGCAGAAAAAGGTGTCTTTGTATCCTCGGGTTCGGCTTGTTTGGCAGATGAATTACTAGATTCTACGCTGCGGTTTAGTTTCTCGACAGATACAACGATAGAGCAGATTGACTATGCATTGGAGCAATTATGTAATTTACTTCCGATGCTTCGAAGATTTATTAGAAAGTAGGAGGTCATCAATGGCAAAACAGGCTTTTTTATGTAAGTACGCAGAGATTGGAATCAAGGGAAAGAATCGTTATAAATTTGAGAATGCATTATGCGAACAGATCCGCAGACGATTGGCAAAAATTGATGGCGAATTTACCGTTGTCAGAGAGCAGGGACGTATTTTTGTGGAAGCAGATGGAGATTATGATTTCGAGGATGCGATCGATGCCATGAGTCATGTGTTTGGTGTATCCGGCATCAGTCCGGTCGATGTCATCGAAGAGAAAGATTGGGATAAACTGACAGTCTGCGTGGGAGATTTTGTGGAGCATCAATATGGCAGCAGACCGTTTACGTTTAAGGTGAAATGCCGCCGCAGTGATAAGCATTATCCGCTGACTTCACCAGAGGTTTGTGTAGAGATGGGAAGTTATTTGCTGGATCGCTTTGAGAATGTCAAAGTTGATGTACATGATCCGGATGTATATATTTGGGTAGAGATCCGTGATAAAGCTTATGTATATTCGAAAGTATACACAGGAGCGTGCGGTATGCCGCTTGGCACAAATGGCCGCGCAATGTTATTGCTTTCCGGCGGAATTGACAGTCCGGTAGCTGGATATATGATCGCCAAACGCGGTGTGTATGTAGATGCAGTATATTTTCATGCACCGCCTTATACGAGCGAACGTGCTTTGCAGAAGGTAGTTGATCTGGCAAAGATCATTTCTAAATATGTTGGTCCGATCCGTTTGCATGTGGTCAACTTTACGGACATTCAGCTCTATATTTATGAAAAATGTCCACATGAGGAATTGACGATCATTATGCGTCGTTATATGATGCGCATTGCAGAAAAATTAGCCTATGACAATGATTGTTTAGGCCTTATTACCGGAGAGAGTATCGGTCAGGTGGCAAGCCAGACGATGCATAGTTTGGCAGCAACGAATGAGGTGTGCACACTTCCGGTATATCGTCCGTTGATCGGATTTGATAAGCAGGAGATCGTAGATATTTCGGAAAAGATTGGAACGTATGAGACATCGATCCAGCCGTTTGAAGATTGCTGTACGATCTTTGTTGCGAAGCATCCGGTTACAAAACCAGATTGCAAGGTAATTCGCAGATCCGAGGAAAATCTGACCGAAAAGATTGATGAAATGGTACAGACTGCATTAGATACGATTCAGATTATTGAGATTGATGAGTAAACATAAGTGATCGCATCCTCGTGGAGCGTTTTTTACATTATAGGAAACGTGAAGTTTCCTATAATGTAAAAAACCTCTTTCCGGCTGGAAAGAGGTGATACTGCTCACACAATATGGTATATAGAGTATTACTCTACAATGTAAGGTGCTAAAACCTTAAGGATCTCATCGGTGTCATCGTCATGGATGTTCAGATCAATGGCTTTAGACAGATCCAAACTGAAGATTCCCATGATAGACTTAGCGTCGATCACATATCTTCCGGATACTAAATCAAAGTCAGTGTTAAACTTAGTTACGTCGTTTACAAATGCTTTTACCTTGTCAATTGAGTTTAATGAAATTTTTACTGTTTTCATATTTTTTTACCTCCTTTTCTTTCTTACAGTTTTATACTAGTCACTATGGAAGAAAAAGTCAATATACAATGTTGCTAAAAAAATAATTTGAAAACGAAAAAACATAGCCAAAAATGAACAGGATTATTTTTTGAGAACAGCATTTTTACATAAAATGGATGAGAAAGGAAGAAAGAATTATGCGGATTGCCTTTTTGACGCTTGGCTGTAAAGTGAATTCTTATGAGACAGACAAGATGAAAAATAAATTTATCGAGGCGGGAGATTATATCGTTTCTTTCGAGGAAGAGGCGGATATTTATTTGGTGAACACATGTACCGTAACAAATATTGCTGACCGTAAATCCAGACAGATGCTTCATCGCGCTAAGAAAAAAAATCCACAGGCATTGATCGTTGCTACGGGATGTTATGTAGACTCTGCACTGGCAAAAGATGAGCAGGATGAAAGCGTGGATCTGTTTGTACCGAATGACCAAAAGAACGCCATTGTAACTTTAGTCAAGCAGGCGTGGCAGCAAAATGTGGCGGATGCGGTACAAAGCGAAAATGGAGTTTCCATAGAGGAGAAAGTGTGGCAGATATCCGGGGAAGAGACCGGAAGAGTTGGCGGTGGTGAATCTTTGATGGCACAGGAAGAAGAGCATACCAGAGCATATCTTACCGTGCAAAATGGCTGTAATCTGTATTGCTCCTATTGCATCATTCCGTATGTTCGAGGACCGCTGACGAGCAAGCCGATCCCGCAGGTCGTACAAGAGTTGAAACAGATGGCTGCGAAAGGTATTCGGGAAGTTGTACTTACCGGAATACATTTGTCTTCTTATGGGGTAGATGACCGCAAAGCAAGTTCCTTTTTAGAATTGAAAGGGCGTCCGCTGTTAGAGCTACTTACAGCTGCCAATGCGGTGGATGGCATTGAGCGGATCCGCTTAGGGTCGTTAGAACCGCGTATTATTACGGAAGAGTTTGTGGCACATTTGGCTGCACTGCCGAAGGTATGTCCGCATTTTCATTTGTCCCTGCAAAGCGGCTGCGATGAAACACTGCGCCGTATGAATAGACATTATACGAGTGAGCAGTATTTGGAAGGCGTGCATATATTGCGGCGTTATTATGAGAATCCGGCGATCACGACAGATATTATAGTAGGATTTCCGGGAGAGACAGAGGAAGAGTTTGCAGAGACATTGGCGTTTGCAGAGACGGCAGCGTTTGCGCAGATCCATGTGTTTAAGTATTCCAGACGCAAGGGAACAGTGGCAGACAAGATGCCGGAACAGCTTTCGGAGCAGGAAAAAGCAGGTCGCAGTGACCGGCTGTTAGCGGTGACAGAGCAGCTTTCGGAAACGTACCGCAGACAATTTATCGGACAGGTAACGCAGGTGCTGTTGGAAGAAATGACAGAAATAGATGGCGAAAATTATGTTGTCGGCTACACATCCAGATACGTTCGCGTTGCTGTGCCGATCGGTGCAGATGGGATGTTTGAAAAGGGTGCAGTAGTCTTTGTAAAGCTGGAAAAACAGGGGCCGCATGATGTTTTGTTAGGGCATTTTGCCGAATGAGCCCACAAAAAAAACTTGTATTTTTCGTTTGATTATATTACTATAGACGATAGGTAAGAGTACGTGAAAAGAGAATGGAGGTTAGAGCCTTTATGCAGGAAGTAAATAATACACAATATTTCAAAGTACAGAAGGACCAGGATATTGAGGTTAAGGATGTTGTAGAACAGGTATACCGTGCCTTGATAGAGAAAGGATATAACCCAGTAAACCAGATTGTCGGGTATATTATGTCTGGTGACCCAACGTATATTACCAGCCACAAGGGCGCAAGAAGTTTGATCCGCCGTGTGGAGCGTGATGAGATGATAGAATTATTGTTAGAAGATTATATCCGCAATAATTTTTCATAGAACGTAATAGCCGGGGATTAAGAGTGCATAAGCAGATAGAAGGAGTAGCATAGCCGTGAGAGTGATAGGACTTGACTATGGATCAAAGACGGTTGGAGTGGCATTGAGTGATGAATTGATGCTGACAGCTCAGCCTCTTACTACGATTCACCGTGACAGACCGACGAAATTGCGTCAGACATTAGCTCAGATTGAACAGATCATAGAACAATACGATGTGGATCGCATTGTGGTCGGCTGGCCGAAGAAGCTGGACAATGAAGAGGGCGAGCGTTGCGAGAAGACAAAAGAATTTGGCGATATGCTTGAAAATAGAACCGGGCTTGAAATAATCTATCAGGATGAAAGACTGACGACAGCACAGGCAGACGGTGTATTAGAGCAGGGGGGCATACGTAAGGACAAGCGTAAGCAATATATTGATAAGATGGCGGCATCTTTGATCCTGCAGAATTATTTGGATACATTGTCTCACCGGTAGAGCAGGTAGAGAGCAGCTATAAAGGTTATAGCGATACGGAGGAGACGAAACGATGACGGAGCAAGTTATCTTTACGAATGAAGACGGAGAGGACATTCGTTTTTATGTTGTAGAAGAAACGAAAATAGCTGGAGTAAATTATTTGCTTGTAACAGAGCAGGAAGATGCAGATTCAGAAGCATATATTATGAAGAAAGTTGCAGAGGACGGCAATGAGGAGCTTGTTTGTGAATTTGTAGAAGACGAACAGGAATTGGACGCGATTTCTAAAGTATTTGCGGAACTTTTAGAGGACGTTTCTATAGAAATGCAAGAATAATTCACCCGAGATAATAAGCTATATTGATAAGCTGTACAGTAATTATCGAGGGTTTGTTTTTTGTGCGCTTAAAAAATGAGAAAGGTAGGTAAGATTTTGAGAAGAGAAACAGATGATTATACGGATTTTGAAGGAGGAGTGCCACGTAAGGCGCCGGTAAGAAGGACACGCAGAACAGCATCGCCGGCAGCACAGAGAAGAACGACGACCAGACGTGTTGCAGCACCGAAAGAGAAGATTGAGATCGGTATGGGATTGAAAATCATCCCGTTGGGCGGCTTGGAGCAGATTGGAATGAATATTACCGCATTTGAGTACGAAGACAGCATTATTGTTGTGGATTGCGGATTGTCATTTCCGGG
>OGFG01002834.1_pt1 | contig 13522 bp, 9 predicted proteins | sample 1570761 | NCBI WGS metagenome assembly OGFG01 (sample SAMEA2581938, study PRJEB24529) | metagenome | biome: Human gut stool | place: China | collected 2011 | reverse complement strand
GGCGGTTACTATGGCGGTGGTTTTTCAGGCGGAAGCAGCAGCGGAGGAGGCGGATTCTCCGGCGGCGGCGGAAGTTTCGGCGGCGGCGGTGCCAGCGGTAAATTTTAAAATATAAAAATCATATCTTGCACGTTCCGGATAATTTGTCGACAGTCTGAAAGGGTGTTGTGTTAAAAACAACACCCTTTTGTGTAAATAAAAATTTTTTTAATTTAATGCAACCTTTTGGCGTGCTGAAAAGTATTATATATGAAAGGAAAAATAATCCGATAAATTTAAAAAGGAGGAAAAAGTTATGAAAAAATTATTAGCGGTAGCGTCAGCGTTGGCTCTTACTGTATCGGCAGTATCACCGGCAGTTTTAGCCGCTGAAACGTTAGCCACACAGCAAACAGAAACATCTGCAAGAGAGAATATGCAGAAAATATTGGAAAGCGTTAAACAGAGAGTTGAAATTCCGAGTGAGTGCAGTGAATTTTCGAGCAGAACAGAGGAACAGTACGGCGAAAAAGTTTATAACTTTACATGGAATGAAAAAGACGGAAACAAGAGTGTTAATATAACTTGTACGGCAGACGGAGTTATAACCAACTATTCAATTCACGGTTTTAAATCTGATGATAAAAATAACACACCGAATTTACCGAAAATTAGCGAAAGTGATGCAAAAAAGACGGCGGAAAACTTCTTAAAACAAATTAATCCCGATTTTCCGTATGAAATAAAAATTTATGGAAGCAACGGCAGTATTTTTGGTAACGGATATACATTCTATATTAAAACGTATGTAAACGGTGTATTGTTCACGAACGGAAACGGCTCGGTTAATATTGACGGTACAGACGGATATGTAATGGGTTTTGATTTGGGCTATATACAAGCGGATTTTCCGTCAATCAATAATGCGATAAGCGTTGATGAGGCAAAAAAAGCGTACAGTGATAAACTCGGACTTGAGTTGGTTTATCGTACATATGTTGACGAGGACGGTAACGTGGTAGCTTATCCTGTATACACACAGGAATACGACTACGATAAATACATTAATGCACTTACGGGTGATGCGGTTGATGTTACAAATTACAGATATTTCATCGGCAACAAATCTGAAAGTGCAAATGATGCAGCAGCAGACGGCGGACTTACCGAACAGGAAATAAAAGAGCTTGACAATATAGACGGACTTATTTCAAGAACCGCTTTGGAAAATAAATTAAAGTCGAACAAGCTTTTGTCAATCCCTAAGAATATAAATACAGACAGCATTTCTTTATATAAAAATTATGACGATGAATATACGTATTCTGTATCAATGTCAAATGACAAGTGTAACATATATACGTCTGTTGATGCTAAAACAGGCGAAATAAAGTATTATTCACGTTGGGGAGAAGATGACAGTAAGGAAAAAAATAATGATGATTCGGCTTTAAAGACACTTGCGGGCGATAAGGCAAAAGAATACAAATATGATGAAAATTCGCATCTGTATGTCAGATATGTAAACGGTATTAAGGTAACAGGCGACTATGCCAACGTAACAACAAACAACGGTGTACTTACTAATTTCAGTATGAATTATACCGACACCGAATTTCCGTCAATCGAAAATGCAATGAGCAAGGAAGACGCTGAAAAGATTTTATTTGACGCAAAGGATTACAGCATTGTATATATGCAGAATTATACTGACAACACAAGAGAGATTATCCCTGTATACACAATAGATACAGAAAATATCAATCCGTTTACAGGTAAGTTTGTTGACTATCAAAACAAAGAAATTACGGAGGATGCAAGCAGTAAACTTGAATATTCGGATATAGACGGTCACTATGCCGAAAAGTATATCAAAGAGCTTGCTTATTACGGAATAGGTTTTGAGGGCGGCGAATTTAAGCCTGACGAAAAGATTACTCAAAAGGATTTTCTTGCACTTTTGATGAGCATAAACGGTAACGATATAATCGTATTGAAAAATAATTTGGAACAGGCAAATTGGGTGTACAGAAATTCAACACAAAACAGTATTATTTCAGAAGATGAACGCGATGATGATGCGGAAGTAACTCGTGAGGAGGCTGCTGTGTATATGATTCGTGCAATCGGTGCTGAAAATTACGCGAAATATAACGATATTTACGTTACACCGTTCAATGATGTTACGGAAAATAAGGGGTATATCGCATTGCTTTCGGCTATGGGCGTTTTAAGCGGTGACGGTAACGGTAATTTCAATCCAAACCGTGAAATGACAAGAGCGGAAAGTATAATTATGATTTATAATTATTTAACCAGATAAAAAATAAGAAGTGGCAAAATATTTTTGCCACTTCTTTAGTTATAATTCCTATTTGCTATTTTGATGACGGTGTCGGAAGATACGGGATAATTTTATTTGCAAATTCAGCCATATTCATTGTTTGCAAATATACCTTACCCGGACCGGTAAGAGTTGTAAGGAACAGTCCTTCACCGCCGAACAACATATTTTTAAAGCCCTTTACTGTTTCAACGTCATATTTGACGGTTGATTCAAAAATCGCAACACTGCCTGTATCGACTTTAAGTTTTTCGCCTGCAGCAAGGTCGATTTCTTTAACTGAACCGTCAAGCTCAATGAAAGCAGTACCGTTTCCGGAAAGCTTTTGAAGTACAAAGCCTTCACCGCCGAACAAGCCTTTCTTTATGCCGCTTGTTATATATGTTGAAAGTTCAACACTTTGCTCGGCACACAAAAAAGCTGATTTTTGACAAATAAATTCTTTGTCGGAAGAAATGTGAAGTTCTTTGATTTCTCCGGGAAAAGATGAGGCGATTGTGATAGATTGGTTCGGTGCCTCGGCGGTGTATGTAGCCATAAACAATGACTCACCGCTGAACATACGTCCAAGACCTTTCATAAATCCGCCTTTCATATTGGTGTCCATTTTTACTTTGTCCGACATCCATGTCATACCGCCCGATTCGGTATAAATGCTTTCGCCTTGTTCAAGGTCGATTGTTACGGCAGGAAGAATATTTCCCCAGATTGTAGTTTTCATAAAAATTCCCTTTCCTTTCTGTATGAAATAGCTCAGTGACTTTAGTGATATTCAAATTATATCATAATATTCCTATTTTAAATATATCTTTTTTATTACAATTACACAAAGCGAGTTTTGTAAAATTGTCGTTAAAACTTGCAAAAGTAACGAAAAAGTGATAAAATAGATTATATATATTATGTTGTAGTTTATATATAAAAAAAATACAAATTGTAGTTACGAATGGAGATAAAAATATGCTTAGATATTTCACGGCGGGAGAGACACACGGTAAGTGTCTTACAGTTATAATCGAAGGTATGCCGTCAGGTGTTGAGATAAGCCTTGATGAGATAAACGAACAGCTTGCAAAGCGTCAGCAGGGCTATGGCAGAGGCGGAAGAATGAAGATTGAAAAAGATACTGCCGAAATTCTTTCGGGTGTGAGAGGCGGAGTGACTCTCGGAAGTCCTATCGCAATTAAAATCGAAAACAGAGATTGGGCGAATTGGGAAAGTATAATGGGTACTGAAACGGCGAATAATGAAAAGTCTGTCGAATGCCCAAGACCGGGACACGCTGACCTTACCGGAGGTATGAAGTACAATCACAGAGATTTGAGAAACGTGCTTGAAAGAGCAAGTGCCCGTGAAACTGCAGCAAGAGTGGCTGTCGGCGCACTCGTAAGACAGGTTTTAAAACCGTTTGGAATAGAATTTTTAAGCCATGTTAAGAGAATAGGCGAGGTTGAAGATACATCCGATTTTACTGCGGCAGATTTCTTTGAAAAAGTACAAAATTCACCTGTTGGGTTTGGCGATGAAAATGCCGCTCAAAAGGCTATGGAATACATAGACAAAATCAAGGCAAGAGGTGAAAGCGTAGGCGGAATAGTGGAAACTATCGTAAAAGGTGTGCCTGCCGGATTGGGAAGTTATGTTCATTACGACAGAAAACTTGACGCAAACCTTGCTTTCGGTGTTATGAGTGTACAGGCTATCAAGGGCGTTGAAATCGGTATGGGCTTCGGTGTGAGCGAAATACCGGGTTCAAAGGTACATGATGAAATCGAATATTCGGACGACTTCCACAGACTTACCAACAATGCCGGCGGTATTGAGGGCGGTATGTCAAACGGTGAGCCGATTATTGTTAAGGCGGCAATGAAACCGATACCTACTTTGTATAATCCGCTTAGAACAGTCAATATTGACGATAAATCGGAGCATAAGGCAACTGTCGAACGTTCCGATGTGTGTGCCGTACCGGCTTGTTCGGTTGTCGTTGAGGCGGTAATCGCATTTGAAATCGCAAAGGCGTTTTTGGATAAATTCAGCGGTGACTGTATGGCTGACGTAAAGGCATATTACGATGTATATATGAACAGAATTAAGAATTTCTAAAATCAAACGTAGGGCAAATAAACCATGAGAGGTGGTGAGGGATTTTTGACCGAAAATGATTTGATTAAAAAGTGTAAAAAAGGTAGCCGAGAAGCTTTTAATATATTAGTTTCAAATTACCAACAGCAAGTTATAAATATCGCTTACGGAAAGCTTTCAAATCAAGAGGACGCATATGACGCGGCACAGGAGGTATTCGTAAGGGTGTATAAAAGTATAGAGTCATTTAAGGAGCAATCTTCCTTTACCACGTGGCTTTATAGGATAACTACGAATGTTTGCTCCGATATTCTGAGAAAACGTCAGAAACATTCGGGTGTAATAAGTATTAATCAGGCGATTGACGAAAAGAAAGATATGGATATTAGGGACGAAAGTCCTACACCGGAAGAAAATATGGAAATATCGGAACGTCAGAGAGCTGTACGAGAGGCGATAAGCGAACTCAAAGAAGAATACAGAACTGTAATAACACTATGCGATATTGAGGGATTGAGTTACGATTACATAGCTGAGGTACTCGGAATACCGTCGGGAACGGTTAAGTCGCGAATTAATCGTGCGAGAAGTGCATTAAAGAAAAATTTAATGAATAAACGGGAACTTTTTTGATATTTCTTACGTCTAATATATTGTAAAAAGAAATTAATGAAAATTTAAAGAAAGGGGGAGTAAAAATGAATTGTGATAAATTTAACGAATGCTTGGACAACTATGAAAATTTGAGTGACGAAACAAAGCAGAAAATGGATAAACACGCATTGGAATGTGCAAATTGCAAAAGTGAACTTGAATTTATGCGTTCAATTATTTCAACGGCTAAATCTCTCCCTGACATAAATGTTCCTGTGGATTTTATGGAGAAATTAAATGTCCGCATAGATGAAGAGGAAAAGAAAAAAGCACGAATAACAAGACGTGTAATGCGTAATGTTCGCCGTAATTGGAAACAGTATACTGCGGCAGCGGCTTGCTTTGCGTTGGTAGCTGTTGTAACGGCTAACAGCAATATGTTCGTCGATAAGATGAACGGAAATGATGACGGTGTTATTCAAGAGGAAACAGTCGTGACTGACAGTGACGGAAATACTGCCGTAAGTACGACAGCACCGGCAGTGGCTGCTCAAGACAATGCGGAAGAAAATCAACCGACAGTATTTGAAGAAACGGTTGAAAACACTATTCCCGAAAATAAAACAGCGAAAAGTACATCATCGCTTGCAACGGCAAAGCCGCAAACAAGTGTGAGTACAAATTCGGTAAAAAGCAGTGTGGTTGCAAATAACAGTAAATCCACATCTGCTCCGTCTGTAAGTCCAAAGGTACAAAATAATGCGGTACCGTCTGTTTCTGCAGAACCTGCAAAGTCGGACGAAGGTGCGGTTTCGCAGAAAACAACTGCTGAGGTTGCTGATAATTCAAACGATATTCAAGCTTATTCACAAGATGACGGAATAGCGATTGCAAGTATTGATGTTCAGTCGGACGATCGTTCCGTATATGACGGAACTGATGACAATATCAATAATTCAAGAACAGTAAAATCAAGTGCTGAAGATGATTATTCGCTTGCGGGCGGAGCCCAAATCGCATACGGCAGATACTATAAGTTGGATAAAGACGGCAATCCGATTGAAGCCCCCGAAGAAAATAAACCTATCGGTTCAATCGTAATTTCCGCAAAAGACGCAGACGAGGCGTTAAGCGTTATAAGACAATATTCATACGATGAAGACGGTGAATTTTACACAACGAGTTCTGACAGATTGACGTCAATGCTTTCAGTATTATCCGTTCAGGGAATCGGTTACAGTAACTATACACCTGCTTATGAGGGTGAAGTAACATTTAAACTTGTTATAAGTTAATATAAATGCCTTTCACGACAGCATTATCTGTTGTGGAGGGCATTTTTGTTTGGAAAAACAGAACAAAAAAAATCGGACTGTCAGTCCGATTTTTTGATATGTCTAAGAAATAAGTTGTTTTAAAACGCCGAATGATAAAAGCGACATTATAAGTCCTGCAGTAAGTACACCTAAAAAGATAAACAAAAGTGATTTTTTAGGTTTCATACCGAATAATACTGCGATAAGACTTCCTGTCCAAGCACCTGTACCCGGCAGCGGAATGGCTACAAAAAGGAATAAGCCGAGATAGCCGTATTTTTCGATTTGAGCCGATTTTGAAAGTGCTTTCTTTTCAAGCCAATCGGGAATTTTGTGAAAGCGTTTACTTTTTTTCATCCACGCAAATATCTTTTCAATAAACAGCAATATGAACGGTATCGGGAGCATATTACCCAGTACTGCGGCAATGTATGATGGGAAGAAACTCATTTTCATAAGTCCTGCCGCAAGAATACTTCCTCTAAGCTCCAACAACGGTACCATTGATACAAGAAAAACAATTAATTCCTTTGATATTTTTCCTGAAAGTGCTGTGACAATAGATTGTACAATAGAATCCATAAAACTTCTCCTTAAAATAAAAATTACAGAATTCATTATACACTATATTTTTCTAAAATGCAATTATTACTATATCAAATTAATGTAAAATCTTTGAAATTTGTTTGTATAGTACGAATGTTATGATTGATAACAACAGTGCTTTTATTAAATTAAACGGAATTGCTCCGTATAAAACATATCCCAAAGTGTTTGTTATAAGCGGATTAGCCTTGCCGCAAAGCGATATAATTTGCTCCATAGGCATAACGTTTGTATAGAACGGTATCAAGATAAAGTAGTTTGCAAGTCCGCCTACGATTGCCATTGCTATTGCACCGAGAACAAGACCTAAAACCGCACCTTTTCTTGTTTTGATACGCTTGTAAATAAGTGATGAAACAAGTACAAGTGAACCGCTTGCAAGGAAATCGGCAAGTTCACCGACACCGCCTGTGTCTGTTCTTAGCAGGTGTAGAGCCGCTTTGATGAATGCTATCGCAATACCCGTAACAGGACCGTATGCAAATCCGCCTATCAAAGCAGGTAAAGTTGAAAAATCAAACTTTAGAAACGGCGGCATAAACGGGATAGGAAATTCTAAAATCTGCATAAGTACAATAGATATACCCGACAGTATTCCTACACTTGCGATAAATTTCGGTGTAAACCTTGTTTTGTTTTGAACATTGATTGCTTCCATAATTAAAAAGCCTCCTAAAAATTTATTTTGTATCTTTAGGAAAAGTTCTTCGCATAAATTTTGTCTTGACGCTATGAATGGGAAATAAAAAAAGCCCCATAGCATAGCTACAGGGCAAACCATACACAAAAAAACATCTTCTTCCGTCCGGACTTTAACCGTCGGTTTTGGAATTTCACCAAATCAGCCTACTGTACTGAGTAGGGTCGTGGACTTTAACCACCGGTAGGGAATTACACCCTGCCCTGAAGATACACTCATTTATATTATACACGTTTTTTTTTAATTTTGCAACTGTTTTTTTAAAATTTATCAGTTTGTCTGCTCTGATAATACTCAAAAATCACATCATAAAATGTGATTTCGTGAGTTGCTGACAGGTTCAAACATCAATGCTCTGTAACAAAAATGTAATGTCGAAAAGGAAGAAAAATACTCAAAAATTATTACATCGTACATCAGTGTACGGTGTATAATTTAAGTATGAACAGATACATAAATATAATAAATTCTTTAGAAAATATTTTTGTGGGAATAATATAATTTTAGGAGGAAAAATCATGAAATCTAAAAAATTATTATCAATCATACTGGCGTTGGCAATGATGTTCTCTGTGTTGCCTGCAAGTACCATTTTGGTATATGCCGATGAAATTACAGAAACAATTTCCGCAGACACAACATGGAATGACGGTGATACGGTAGGCGGTGTTACAATATCAGGCGGAACCGTGACAATAAACGGTGATGTCGGTATCACGGCGGCAATTACTATCAAAGGCGATGTTACATTCACGGGCGGCGGAACGCTTAACAGAATGAGTACATCGGGAAATTTGATAAAAGTTGAAAGCGGAAGTCTTACACTTGGCAATGTTACAATAGACGGTAACGACGTGATAATTTCTGACAGCGGGGCAGCAGCTGCGATTAATATGGCCGGCGGTACTGTTATAATGAATGAAGGGGCAAAGATTACAAATCATAAAAGAACCAGTGGTTATGGACCCGCAGTTTATATGACCGGCGGTAATTTTAAAATGAAGGGCGGCACAATTTCGGGTTGCGAAAGCAGAAATTACGGTGGTGCTATATATATAGATGGCGGTAGTTTTGGGATGAAAGGCGGAATTATTGAAAATAATAAGACGACACTTTCAAGTGCCGGATATGGTGGAGGAGCGTTTTATGTAAGAGAAGCTACTCTTATTATAAATGACGGTCTTATACAAAATAATTCGTCAAATTCCGGAGGTGCAATCTATAATACATCATTCGGTACAACGATAATAAACGGCGGTGTGATAAAGGGTAACGCTGCGGTAGGTGATTCACCAAGTGGTTCTGCAATTTTTCATAGTTGTAAAACAACAGGAGAGGCTACATTGCAAATAGGCGGTAATGCAAATATTAATGTAGGAAATGATATTTATTTGATGTCAAATACCTCTGCTACTAAATATGTTGAAATAACTTCTTCAATAAAAAATCCGTTAATACTTACGGTAGAGGGCGAATCAGAAGGCAGAGTTATTGCTGATGCGGCAGACGGTGTTGTGCTTACATACAATGATATGGCAAAGATTAGACTTAGCAACAGCTCTTACGCATTGAAACTTGAGAATAATCAAATAAAGCTTACTCAAACATCAAGCGGAGAAACAAAATTTCCTGTTTATCTTGGTTATGACGCAAACAACGGTACAAATGCACCGAACGGTAGCAGCGCCGAAATAGTTGCGGGCAACAGTGCAACTTTTACAATAAGTGACAGTGTACCGACAAGAACAGGATATAATTTTCTTGGTTGGGCGACAAATAAAGACGCAACATCAGCAGAATACAGTTCGGGTGGCAGTATTACAATAAGTTCCAATACAACGCTATATGCAGTTTGGAAAAAAATATCGACTTTTGAAACAAATGAATTTACACAACCGCTTGCAATAACAGATTGGACATACGGTGAAACAGCAAATACACCGACAGCTACGGCAAAATACGGAACAATAAAATATACATATTCAACAGCGGCAGACGGAACGTATACCGAAGAAGTTCCGACAAATGCAGGCACATATTATGTAAAAGCAACAGTCGAAGAAACAGCAGACTATTCGGGACTTGAAAGTAATGCAGTTGAATTTATAATATTGCCGAAAACAATAAATACAGCAATAACACAACTAACTGCACCTGTTAAAAATGAAGTACCGCAGACAGAAATGGAAACAGACGAATATACAGCAACGGTAGTTTGGTCACCGGAAGTTACGGATAAATTTGGATATGATACCGTTTATACGGCGACAATAACAATCACACCGAAAACAAATTATACTGTAAAAGGCATTGCGGAAAACGGTTATACCGTGAGCGGTGCAGAAACAGTTACAAATGAGGCAAACTCTGCGACAGTAACGGCAGTGTATTCTGCGACAGGTAGTTATGACACGGTTGATACAAACGAATTTACCAAACCGCTTGAAATAGTCGGATGGACATACGGTGACACACCAAATGTACCGACAGCTACGGCAAAATACGGAACAATAAAATATACATATTCAAATACGGCAGACGGAGAATATAGCGAAATTGTTCCGACAGATGCGGGAACATATTATGTAAAAGCAACGGTTGAAGAAACAGATAAGTATACAGGGCTTGAAAGTGACGCAGTTGAATTTGTAATAGGAAAGAAAATACTTACAAATGACAACATAACAAAAATAGCAGACCAAACATATACGGGTGAGGAGATTAAACCTGTTATTGAGGTCAAAGATGGGGATAAAATTCTTGTACTTGATACAGATTATACAGTGGCATATGAAAAAAATATAAAAGCATCTGAAGAGGCAAAAGCTAAAGTTGAGATGATTTCAAATAATTATAAAGGAACACTTGAAAAATTATTTACAATATTGCCGAAAACAATAAATTCTGCAATAATACTGACTGCACCTGTTAAAAACGGAGTACCGCAGACAGAAATGGAAACAAACGAATATACAGCAACGGTAGCTTGGTCGCCGGAAGTTACGGATAAATTCGGATATAGTACAGTTTATACCGCAACAATAACAATTACACCAAAAGCAAATTATACTGTAAAAGGCATTGCAGAAAACGGTTATACCGTAAGTGGTGCACAAACAGTTACAAATGAGGCAGACTCTGCGACAATAACTGCTGTATATGCGGCAACCGGTAGTAAGAGCAGTGGCGGTAGCGGCAGTACAAAACGTTATACAGTTTCGTTTAACACAAACGGCGGTAATAAGATAACGAGTCAGACTGTTGCAAAAAATAATTCAGTCAAAGAACCGACTGCTCCGATAAAAGAAAACTTTGAATTTGCGGGATGGTATACTGATAAGGAACTTACAACAAAGTATGATTTTACGGAAAAAGTAACAAAAAGTTTTACACTTTACGCAAAGTGGACTGAACAGAAACAGGAAAACGGAGGAAGTGAAGATGTCGTAAATAATAATAGCGGAAATGAAAATAAAGAAAGTTCAAATACAATAGTTTTGACAATCGATGAACATGACGCACTCGTTTACGGAATAACAAAGACAAATGATGTTGCTCCAAAGGTTGTGAATGACCGTACAATGTTGCCTGCTCGTTTTATTGCGGAAAATCTTGGCGCAACAGTTGAATGGGACGGCGAAAAACAACTTGTAACAATCACAGGTAAGAATGAAAAACAAGAGGATGTAACAATTCTTATCACAATCGGCTCGGATTATGCAAAAGTAAACGGTGAGGACGTTAAACTCGATAGTCCTGCTTTTGTTGAAAACGACCGTACATATACACCGATACGTTTCATCTCGGAAAATCTGGGTGCAACGGTTGAGTGGAATGAAACAGAACAAACTGTTACAATTCAAAGAGTTAAATAAATAAGAAATAGCAGCTGATTTTTCAGCTGCTATTTTAATGTTGAAATATCTTACAATGAATAAGGTAACAATGCGAAGTTTAGCACTTGATGAATAGTGGGTGCTTTTTGTATGAAATAAACAAAAAAAGCGATAACCAAAGTTATCGCTTTAATTGGTACAGACGACGCGCACCTTAATCTAAACAATACAAAATTGTGGGTATGTGTTGTTGTATATAATACGCAAGACGCCGTAAATACAAATATTACGGCTAAAAGGTAATTGGCTTAATGTAGTGGCTTATACGCCTATTATGCCTGACGGAACTTTTTTGGATAAAGGCACTGTTGATAATTATATGAACTCTTTAGTGAAAGAGGCATATAAAAAAAACGGAAATGTTACAAATGAAGAATTAGAAACGCTTGATAAAAAAGGTATGCAAGTGGGCGACAAATATGTTCACGGCATTTTTGCAGGTGTTGACGGTGACGAAAAAGATTATCATAAGCCATACAGCGCAGAGGATAGAGGCAAACTTATGCACTTTTCGGGCAAGTATGGTGCTATTAATATTGCCAAAAGAGGGACTGATAATTTAAAAACAAACCCGAACGAAGAACAATCAGATTCAGACGAAAGAGAAGAATATCTAAATCAACAAGTCGATATGTCGGAATACAGAGTAATACAGGTGTATCGAATAATGTTGAAAGCGAAAAAATCAACAGTCAAGCACCTAATACAGATGAAAATACGAATACTACGCAGACTGATAATGCAATAAAAAGTATTGAAATTTCAGAAGAAGATAAGATACCAGGTTTATTACAAGACGAATACTCTGACCTTTTGTCTTTGGAGGACAGAACAGCATTAGATACTCTCGGTAGTGCTATTAGTGTGCCTATAAAGATTGTACCAACAATAAGTAATGACGCAAACGGTTGTTATTACAAGGGCGTGATTTATATTTCGTTGTCTGCCGATGACAAGGTTATGACTGTTTTTTCGCACGAATTAACTCATTATCTTGAAGATACGCTCGATTATACAGAATACAAGAAATGTGTACTCGGCTTTATTCAAAAAAACACCGATAAAAGTATTGATGAACTTGTAAAAGAAAAGGTTGATACTTACGCTAAATCGTCAATAAATTTAACATACGAAGAGGCTACAAGAGAAATTGTAGCCGACTATACTCAAAATATTCTTAAAGACGCTGACGCAGTTATGGAGTTCGTTGATAGTATAGAAAATAAAGAGCAAAAACGTGGTGTTATACGCAGATTGCTTGATGCTATCAAGGAACTTATAAACAAGATAAAGGCAAAATTCAGCAGTAAACATTCTCAAATGCAAGACTTACAAAAAACACATGATTTACTTGAAAATATGCTAAAAGAGGTGGCAGAAAATACGGAGAGCGACACTGGAAGTGAAGCAAGATATTCTTTTGGCGGTACTAAGGCAGAAACCGCAAATATTACTCAACTTTCTCGTGCAAAAGAAATGGAACTCAACGGCGAAAAAGCAGAAACAATACGACCAAAAACAGGTTGGAGCAGAGGATTAGATAACAAGTGGAAGTTTGAAATTGACGATAGCAAAGCTAAATATAAGGAAGAAAAAATACGTTTAGGCAAAGCCGTAAACTTAAATGAAGTTCTTGAACACGAGGACTTATTCAAAGCATATCCCGATTTGAAAAAAGTAAAGGTCAAGGAAATAGCAAATTTAGACGCAAGAGGGGTTTATTCGCCTAATTTCGATTGTATATTCATAAGCGAAAATTTGCCAACACAAGAAAAATTAAAATCGCTCATTCACGAAGTACAACACGCAATACAAGTGAGAGAGGGATTTGCAGTCGGCGAAAGTCCTGATAACGAAAACAGAAAACAAAGCGCAGGAGAAATTGAGGCTGATGACGTTAAGGCAAGACAAAGTATGAGCAAAGCAGAAAGACTTAATACATTTCCGAAAAGTATGAAACCTAATCAAAATGCGGACGTTGTATTTTGGGAGAATGGGAAAG
>OGFG01002828.1_pt1 | contig 13535 bp, 11 predicted proteins | sample 1570761 | NCBI WGS metagenome assembly OGFG01 (sample SAMEA2581938, study PRJEB24529) | metagenome | biome: Human gut stool | place: China | collected 2011 | reverse complement strand
AACACCAGCCTTCCAAGCTGGATACGTGGGTTCGATTCCCATCACCCGCTTTTTTAGGGGAACGAGTTTCGAAAGGAACTCGTTTTTTTTATAATTTAAATTACGGAGGTTTTTCCTATGGAAAAGAAAACAGCATTCAAAGACCTTTCCCGCAAAGCAAAGGTGCAATATATCTGGGACTATTACCGCTGGCACATCATTGCTGCCATCTGTCTTGTGGCGTTTGTCATTTCCATGATCGTACATTATGCTGCCTATAGGGAAAGTGTTTTAGATATAGTGATGGTAAATACCCTGAATCCTTATGAAGAAAGCGTTTCTTCCACAGATGAATTTTTTGAACAGGAAGGCTTTACAAAGAAAGAAGAAGTTACCGTAGATACCTCCATCACTTTTTCTGATGACGATAATTACTCCACAAACTACTACAGTGACCAGAAACTGACTTTAAAACTTTCTGTCGGTGATGCCGACGTTCTTTTTGCACCGGAATTTGTGTTCCAGCAATACGCTGATGCCGGAAGTCTTATGCCTCTTACGGATTATTTAACAGCGGATGAATTAGAACAGTACAAAGATATGATCGTCTATGCAACAGATTCCGAAACCGGTGAGACACTCCCTTGCGGTCTGGAACTGAACGACAACCAATGGCTTTCTGACTACGGTTACTACACCGGAACGGTCTGCTTCGGCATTGCATACGCAACTGATAACAAAGGGAATGCTGTTGATTTCTTTCATTATGTTATGAACTGAACACCTATTGATAAAAAAATCGTGCAAACATGATACGTTTCTGTTCGCACGATTTTTTATTTCAATTATGATTTACAATCTCCGTTACTCCAGCTTAAACCGTTTCACCTCAGTATCAAGCAGATCTGCGATCTCATTGTTATGATCAGCCGCTTTCTGGATATCTCCCACACTTCCTGTAAGATCTGTGGACATTTCTGCCACATTTACAATGCCCTTTGCGCTCTCTTCGACAGCAGCACTGACTGCTGTAGTCGATTCTTTGATCTCATCCATGGCTTTCTGCAATTCGCCGGCAGCACTTGTGAAATCTTCCATAATGGCATTCATATCACCTGCATCTTTGCTGTAAAACTCACTCATTTCCACTAACTGCTGATAACCATCCATAGCAGTTATTCCCGCAAATTCGACCATATTTTCTGCCTCTTGTGCCAGACCATTCACAGCCTCAACTACCGCTGCGCTCACTTTTTGTATCTGTTCTGCAGCTTCTGCCGAATTGGCAGCAAGTTTTCCGATTTCATCTGCCACGACTGCAAATCCTTTTCCTGCCTCTCCTGCCCTTGCCGCCTCAATGCTCGCATTTAATGCCAACAGATTGGTCTGATCGGTGATCTCGATAATATTTGCCGTAAGCTGTGCTATCTCCTGCACCGCTTGGGACTGCTCGATCTTCTCATTCAATTTCTGTGCCATGTCGGCCACCTGCGTTGCAACCTCCTGCTGTTTGCTTGAGGCTTCTGTGCGGACACTGTCTGCCCGTCCGTTCATTTCACCGGAAGACTCTTTTCCATGCTCTGCACGTGCTGCCATGTTTTCAATGGATGCATAAACCTGTCCCACTGAGGTGCTGATCTGCTCCAGTGAAGCGTTTGTCTCCTCCATTGCCGCACTCATTTCCTCCATAGTTGCGGAAACGTCTGTGATATTCACCTCTGCTGCTGCAAGGTTTTGTGCAATCTTTTGTGACGAACCATTTAAATGTTCTGAATTGTCGGAGATCTTCAACATGATTCCCCGTATGTATTCCAATAAAGCATTGACATTCCCTGCAATGAGTTCCATCTCATCTCCACTGTGGATGTCCAGCTTCTGCGTCAGATCTCCCTCATTATGCACGATCTCATAAATCTTGTCGTCCACTTTCTGAAGACCTCTCGTGATCGTTGAAATAATGATGCTGAGAGCCGCTACTGCCAGGACAATGCAGACCGCACCAATCTTGACCACTCCCACAAGTGATGCCTCAAGCCGGGCAGTAATATCAGAAGCATCATAATCGCACCCCAGAACTGCCACCACTTTTCCTGCGCTGTTTGTGATCGGCTTGTAGACTGTGACCAGATCTCCATCCTCCGTCTCATCAATATAATCCTGCACATATTCCTGTCCTTCAAATACAGATTTTAATTCCTCATAAGAGTCTTCAAAAGGCTCCCCGAGATAACTTACATCCTCGGTTGCTTCCACATCTACTCCGTAATAAACATTCGTCCCATCGGTATATAAAGTATACAGATATGCGATCCCACAGCTGTCCTTCATATTTTTTAAAGCTGCCAGAACTCCTTTATATGCATCGCTTTCTTCTGCCCCCGGAACGATCTGCTCCACCTCGTCGCCATCTAACATACGAAGTGTCAGATCTGCCGCCATGTCTGCCTCCTGAACGCCCATCTCAACCATGCCGTCTTGGATATGTTTGTAAGAATTTACTCCCATAACCACACAGACAACGAGTACACATACACATACCGGGATCAGTATTTTAAATTTGATCCCCAGCTTTCTTGTTCTGACTTTCCGCTTCATCTATTGTTCCTCCCAATTTTCTCTTAAGCACACGCATTTCCATAACGCCTACGTTCACTGCCATTGATATTACTATTATATACTAAAAACGCACAGATTCAAGTAAAAATCCCCAATAGATTGTCTCATACTGGGGATTTCTGTTATCCAGAAAAATATTCTGTTTTACTCTAAGATCACGACCGAATACGCAGGTATGGTAAGCTGTTCTTCATCCAGAACGGCAGCTTCCGTTCCTGTCAGAAGCTCCCCTGCGATCTGCAATGGATATTTCCTGTCTTCCGTTGCTCCGAGAGCTGATTTCCTGAAATCGACCGTCTGTGCCTTCTCTGAAGTATTGAACACCAGCGTCAATTGTCCCTCATCACAGGTTTTCCGGATCACGCATACCGTATCATCCGAAATCCCCTCATCAAATGCGACCTTTCCTCTGGCGATCACCGGATACTCATTCCGCAATGCGATCGTCTGTTTCACAAAGTTATAAATGGAATTTCCGTCGTTTTCCTGCTCCTTGAGACTTCCATATTTCATTTTGACCTCGTCCATATCCTTTGGTCCGTCACACATACCCGTGGCATCGGCATCCGTCGACCAGTACATCGGAGCACGCTTATTTTCATCTTTTCCGGAGCCTTTCATTCCAAGCTCCTCCCCATAATACAAAAATGCGCTTCCCGACATCAGAAGATTCATTGCATTTCCAAGCTTTGTCTGCGCTTCACTGTAATCACCGGAATAATAACCTGCGCTCCGCGCCATATCATGATTGGTGTAAAACGGTGCGTCAATGTAAGTATTACTGTAGCTGCCGTAAAGCTCCTGCGTATTGACAAGACTCTTTCCGTAAGCGGAAGCGCCATTGATTCCCTTTACTGTGTCTGCGATGATACCGTCCTTATCCGCAAAAGTAAAATCAAAGAAACTGTCCATGCCACTCTGATAATATTTCGCATAGACACTGTAATCATTCCACGCCTCTCCGACCAGATATGCATCCTCTTTTTTGGATTTCACCATATCATTAAACCAGGTCAGGACTGCAATATTTTTATCATCTGCGCCCGAATAGAATTCCTTTACTGCATCCAGACGGAAACCATCCACTCCGAGATTCAGCCAGAACTGTACAATCTGTTCAAACTCTGTCTTTAACATCTCATTATCCCAGTTGAGATCCGGCATCTCGCTCCAGAACTGTCCTTCATAATACCAGTCGGTTCCTTCCACCGGATAATAACCGCCCAGTTTTTCTTTGGAAAAATTATAATAATCTACATAAGGACACTCTGACGCATCCGGTTCTGCTCCCTCCGGAAGGCTCTGGATATACTTGTACGCAGTCTGAAACCACTCATGCTGTGAAGATGTGTGGTTCATGACAAAATCAATGATCACGTTGATTCCGCGCTTGTGGCATTCATCTACAAGTGTCGTAAAATCATCCATCGTCCCGTACTCCGGATCGATCGCTTCATAATCCGTCACATCATACTTGTGATACGTCGTGGACGGCATGACCGGCATCAGCCAGATACCATTGCATCCCAGATCCGTGTCCGTCTCAGGATCACCGTCATTGATATAATCGAGATTTTCCGTCAGTCCTTTCAGATCACCGATTCCATCTCCGTCACTGTCATAAAAACTGTAAACAAACACTTCATAATAAGTTCGGTAATTGTCATCAATCACATTCTCTTCTGCTGTATTGACCTGCTGCATCAGAGATAATGCGGTAACTTCATCCCCTTCTTTTTCTGTATCTGCCTCTGTTCCACTCTCCGACATTGTCTCTGTATTATCCACAGTACCTACGGTTCCACTGGTGCTATTTCCACAAGCGGTTGTCTGTACCAACATCATTCCTGCTAACAGGGCTGCAATCAAACGTTTTTTCATTCCTATAACCATGCCTTTCTCATATCATTTAAAGCTTCTCTTCTTCGTATTATACAACAAAGTGTGTGCTTGCGCACACTTTCGCGCACGAGCGGATAGCGTAGCTATATATTCATCTCCGCGAGTTGTGCATCCTCGCGGAGCGTTTTTATATTTACATAAAAAGGGACTGCTGTATCAAGATTTTCACTCTCATACAACAGTCCCACACACAGCCAAAGCTTATCCGCTGCCCGGGTTAACCCTTTACAGCTCCACTCATTCCATCTACATAGAATTTCTGTGTCAGTAAGAACAGAATTGCAATCGGAATGGATACCACAACTGCGCCTGCGGCAAAACAGGTATACCAGCTGTCAATGTATTCTTTTTCAAGCATCTTCCAAAGACCGATAGATACGGTGTAGTACTGTGCATCAGCACGGCAGATAACCTTTGCAAAAATGAAGTCTACCCACGGTCCCATGAAGGATGTCAAAATGGTATAAACAATAATTGGTTTACTGAGTGGCGCGGTAATTTTGGTAAATACCTGCCATCTTGTTGCCCCATCGATGATCGCAGCCTCGTCCAGCGCCTTCGGGATCGTGTCAAAGAAACCTTTTGCAACATAGAATCCAACACCGGATCCTGCTGAGAATACGATGATCAAAGCGATACGGATCATAGATCCCTCTGCCAGTCCAAGAGCCTTTAAAATATAGTAAACAGCGATCATGGACATAAAGGATGGGAACAATCCGAGGATCATTGCCACATTCATAAATGGTTTTCTCATGTTAAAACGCATTCTTGACATTGTATAAGATACTGAAAGTACAAAAATGGTTGAAATGATACATGTAAAAATCGCAATGATAAAAGTATTCATAAACATTTTCGGGAAGTTCAAAATACTTGTATCTGTGAATAATTTCACATAGTTGTTGATCGTATAAGTCTTCGGGAAGAAAGTGGTTACGTAAGAACCTTTCTCACCGCGGAAACTTGTCAGGACTACCCAGAAAATCGGCAGCACCCAGATGAATGACAGGATTGCCAGAAAAATATGGATAATAATATTCACAATTGTTTTCTTTGCTTTTGTGCCAGATGTCACTTGTTTTTTACTCATTACATGAATCCCTCCTCATCTTTGTAGGATGCGGTATTACGATATGTTACCAGCGCAACGATCGCAAGGACAATGAACGTCATAATACCAATTACTGCACCTAAGTTGTAGTAGTTCTTATCAACGGTCAGTTTGTACAGCCATGTAACAAGCAGATCTGTCTTACCGGCTGTTGCATCCACCGGTGTCGGATTACCGCCGGACAGCAGGTAGATAACGTTGAAGTTATTGATATTTCCGGTAAACTGTGTAATGAGGTATGGTGTCATGACAAATAACATATATGGCAATGTGATCTTGAAGAATATCTGGATTGCATTAGCTCCATCAATCTTCGCTGCCTCATATAATTCACCCGGAATGTTCTGTAAAATACCTGTTACCTGAAGTAACGTATATGGGATACCTACCCACAGGTTGATAACGATAACTGTCACTCTGGCCCATGTCGCACTTGAGAAAAATGGAAGCGCCGTATCGATCAGACCATATTTTAATAATAAAGTGTTCACGATACCGGTTGGCTGTAACATACTTCTCATGATCAGCAGGGAAACAAACTGAGGTACTGCGATGGATAATACAAAGCAGAATCTCCAGAATCCCTTAAAATGTGTCTCTTTACGGTTGATCACGATTGCAAGGATCATACCGAAAATATAGTTTAATGCTGTTGCAAAAATCGCCCAGGTGATCGTCCATGTCAGTACGGAATAGAACTGCTTACCGATACTGTCGTTCAAATTTAAGATTTTTGCAAAGTTTGCAAGCCCAACCCAGTCAAATAATACCAGATGATCATTTACCTTGCTGTAATTGGTAAATGCCATGGAAATATTATAGATCAGTGGAAGGATCGTAAAGATCAATACTCCCATGATCGGCGCTGCAAGTAATAATTTATGTAAATTTTGATCAAACAAACTCTTGAAGTCTTCTTTAAAGGTGTTCAGGTGCTTTCCTGATTTTGCAAGCACTTCTGATTTATAAGAGCTTTTTACTGCCTCTCTCCACACAACGATAAACATCAATGTAATATAAATCGTTGCAACTCCATACAACAGGATCAGGGATGACTGATCACCGGCAGTGTACTCATAGATACTTTTCTTTTCATTCCAGACTTTTTCCTGCTCTCTCCATCCCAATGATGGAAACATGGATAAATTATAAATTCCGGATTGGATCATAAACCATATATATCCAATCTCAACAACCAGGAACATCAGTCCCTTTGCGATCTGTCTGTGTGCGATATTACCCAAGCCCATAATAAGCAGGGAAAGCTTTGTAATGATGTTTCCTTTTGTAACCGCACCGGTCACGGTATATGGATCCGCAAACTCTTTTTTTCTTTTTCCAGCCTGTATCACGTTATGGGCCTCCTTAAAATAAAAATAGATTCCTTAGTATCAAACAATCCTCAGAGCGCTCATGCGCCCCGAGGTTTGTATTTTGCATGTAAGAATCTTCTGTATTCTTTTTACTGTGCTGCGTCTGTGTTCATTGCTGTATTCATATCTGCTGTCTTTTCTGCAGCGTTATCATGTGTGACCTCGCCAGCTACAAGTGCTTTACCCATGTTCTCAGCTGGTGACCAGTAGTTACTCATCTCAGGTACTAATGGCTGCATGATAGATGTGTTGATCATTGCGTCTGCAACTGCTGTTGCGATCTCATCATCAACTGCAATGTTTGTGTTTGTAGGAAGGATGTTTCTCATATCGTAGTGATCTTTCTGAGCGTCCTCACCTGCAAGGTAAGCTGCCAATGCCATAGCAACCTGCATGTTCTCAGCATTTGGGTTTACACCGATTGCTTTAGATCCGATGAAAGATTTCATCTGGCAGTCTGTTCCGTTTAAGTTAAATGATGGAAGTGCTGCAACACCCATGTTGTCACCAAGTGCTTCTTTTACAGCTTCTGCATTCCATGTACCGGAGAATACAGCGTTTACGCTTCCGTCACGTAAACCTGCAAGACCAGCTCCGTCTGCATCATTGATAAAGTTAGGATTTGCAACTACATCAACTAAGTAATCTGTAACAGCTGCTGCCTTTTCTCCATCGAAGTCGATACCTGCTGCTGCGTCTGTACCATCTCCGAATAATGAACAGCCATTTCCAACATAGAATGCCTGAATGTACCAGGAATCAGATAATGGGAAGGCAACTTTTCCTTTCTCCAACATTGTGTCAAAGCTCTTGATATCCTCATCAGAGAATACACTCTTATCATAGTACATGAACCATGTATTAGATGTAAATGGGAATGCTACTACTGCATCATTGTATGTAACAGATGCTGTAATGGAATCGGAGTTTGTGCTTGTTACATAATCAAGATAAGATCCGCCGAGCTCAGCAAGTGCGTTTGCTGCTACTAAATCAGGGATGTTATCGTTTGCCAGCATATAGACATCTGCAGATCCCTCAACGTCTGTTGTGACAGTAGCTTTTGCATCACCCTCTGCACATACACCATACTCAAATGTGACATCCCAGTTTGGATGAGCCGCATTGAATGCGTCACATTCTTTCTGTAACCAGCCTGTATCCTGATCTTCCTGTGGGCTCCATACAGTCAATGTACCGCTCCATGCTTCCTCTTCTTCTTCTGTTGCTGCATCATCAGATGCTGCTGCTTCTGTAGAAGGTGCCGCATCGTTTCCTGCAGTTGTGTTGTCTGCTGCTTCCTGTTTGTCGCCGCAGCCTGCTGTCATTGTAGCTGTCATAGCTGCAACAAGTAATAATGAGATTGCTTTCTTTTTCATTTGATTCCTCTCCTTTTTTAGAATAAGACTTCTATATAAAATGCTTATGCATCTTATAGCGTATTTGTTATCTGCGATATATGGTTGCCAGAGTCCGTATCCATGCTCTCCGTTCTTCGCTCAAAGTATCTTTTCCGATACGCCAGCGCCAGTTGCGTCCCACCGTGGAAGGTGCGTTCATTCTGGCTTCATTTCCAAGCTTCATCAGATCCTGCATCTGGATAATGGCCACATCTGCGATACTTGCGTAGGCTGCCCGGATCAGTGCATCCGGTATTTCTTCTTTATAATGAATGTTCAGATACTCATACAGATATGCCAGCTCGTAATCTGACTTATCCCGGAAATAACCAACGATCGTTTCGTTGTCGTGAGTTCCTGCATATACGACCATGTTCGTGTCCTGATAGTTATGTGGAAGATGCTCATTCGCGGTGTCATCATCAAAGGCAAACATTAAAATCTTAATGCCCGGCCATCCGGTTTTTGTCTTTAACTTTTTCACTCCCGGAAGCCCGCCCTTTGGTCCGATGTCTTCCACGATCACCCGCATATCACCCAGAACCTCTGTCATGGCATCTGTCAGTTTCCTGCCCGGTCCTTTGCTCCACTTGCCATTTCTTCCGTCTTCTGCATCTGCAGAAACGGTGTAATAACGCACCAGACCGGAAAAATGGTCTAACCGGATCACATCAAATAATTCCCTGTTCTCAAGCATTCTTGCCTTCCACCATGCAAAGCCATCCTCTTCCATGACGTTCCAGTCATATACCGGACTGCCCCATACCTGACCGCTCTCGGAAAATGCATCGGGTGCTGCCCCTGCGACCACATTCGGTCTTCCATCCGGTTCAAGTAAAAACATCTCACGGTGTGCCCATACATCCACGCTGTCTGACGCCACATACAATGGCATATCACCGATGATCTGGACTCCACGGCTATTTGCGTACTGCTTCAGCTGCATCCACTGCTTAAAAAACTCGTACTGGCAAAATTTGCAAAACATGATGTCATTATGTAATATTTCCTGATACTCTTTCACTGCCTCCGGATCTCTGTCCCTGAGCGGCACGTCCCAGCTCTGCCATTCTATATCTCCAAAATGCCGTTTCAATGCGGTATAAAGAGAATAATCAGACAGCCATCTGTCGCTTTTTTCTGTAAAAGCAAGGAAGTCTTCACTCTTCGCAGAAAATCTCGAAAAAGCCATTCGCAAAATCTTGTAACGGTTCTCATAGATGGTTGCATAATCAATATCTGCATCATCCGTTCCCCAGTTAAAACTGCGGATCTCCGTCTCCTGTAACAATCCATCCTTCACCAGATCATCCAGATCAATGAGATATGGGTTTCCGGCAAATGCGGAGTAGGACTGATACGGACTGTTTCCAAAACTGGTAGGACCGATCGGAAGCACCTGCCAGTACCTCTGCTTGAGATCGACAAGTAAATCAACAAATTGGAATGCAGCTTCCCCTAATGTTCCTATTCCATATGAAGATGGTAAGCTTGTGATTGCCAGCAGGACTCCTGCTCCCCTGGTCAATTCTTTTGATCCCAATTCATTTCCTCCCGTTCTGTTGGAATGATCCCGCATTCAAAACCTATACGAATTGTTTCGTGAATTTTCGTATCTGAGGTAATTTTAGTTTATTGAAACGTTTTTGTCAACGAATTTGCAAATATTAATATCGATTTTGCTATTTTTCACGTTTTTATATTTGTTTTTTTGTGTAAAATGACAAGTTTTTCTCGTTTTGTTTCGAAACTTTTTTGAAATCTCTGAGCAGACTGCTTGAAAACAGAAATTCGATTCTATATAATAAGGGAAGTATCGAATAATTATAACAAAGAGGATAAAGACTTGGCTACGATCAAAGATATAGCAAATCGTCTGGGTGTATCCGTCAGCACTGTCTCCAAAGGTTTGAACGGAGCAAGCGATATCAGTGATGAATTAAGACAGATGGTCTTAGATACCGCAGTGGAAATGGGATATGCGACCAAACGATCAAAAAAAGTAGAAAACCGCAAGCTTGCGATTTTCATTGAAAATATGGACTATGAAGCTGCCACACAGTTTGGTTATGAAATTGTCCTGGGATTCAAACAGAATGCGTTCCGCCACAACTGGGATGTGACAGTCATTCCGGTCACACCGGCATTCCAGCTCGCAGAAAAATATGACACCTATATGTTAAAGAATGGTTTCTGTGGAGCCTTTCTCGTCGGCTTCGCCCTTCACGACGAATGGATGAAACAGTTAGAACAAACCACCATGCCGACTGTTCTCTTCGACAATTATATTAAGAAGAATCCGAATGTTGCTTACATTGGAACGGACAACTATGAGGGAATCGATGCGGCAGTTGACCATCTCTACACACTCGGTCACAAAAAAATTGCCTTTTTAAATGGTTCCCTGCACTCCATGGTATCCGAGCAGCGTCAGGAAGCCTACTATAACAGCATGAAAGCACATGGTCTTGAGATCAATGAAGACCTGACCGTTTACGGCTATTATGTGGCAGACAGTGCAAAGTATCACGTTCCTACTTTTTTGGGTGCGGGTGCTACTGCGATCATCTGCGGCAATGACCTGATCGCATCCGGTGTTATCACGGAATGCAAGCTCCGCGGTTTCCGCGTGCCGGAAGATATCAGCGTGGTCGGATTCGATGACATTCCGATCTCCTCCATGCTAGAGCCACCGCTTACCACTATCCGGCAGGAACGCAGTGAACTCGGAAAATGTGCTTATGTCATTTTAAACTCCCTGGTACATCACATTCCAATCTGCCGTACACAGCTCCGCGCTACACTGATCGAGCGTGAATCAACCGCAAGATATCAGGCTCCGGTCAAAAAACAATAAGATCACAGAAAAAAATCCGCCGTCCACAGGATCTGTGGGCTGGCGGATTTTTCTTATCTCAACACAAAAATAAAAAGCCCCAGATGCTGAACGAACTTCAACACTTGAGACCTCTTAATGCCGGCGACCGGAATCGAACCGGTACTGTATCGCTACAACAGGATTTTAAGTCCTGCGCGTCTGCCAGTTCCGCCACGCCGGCATTTCTGCACCAGAAACTGATGCAAGTGGAAGTTACAGGGCTCGAACCTGTGACCCTCTGCTTGTAAGGCAGATGCTCTCCCAGCTGAGCTAAGATCCCATATAAAGAATGTAGCAAATACTCACTACAAACGACCCAGACGGGACTCGAACCCGTGACCTCCGCCGTGACAGGGCGGCGCTCTAACCAACTGAGCCACTAGGCCAAATGCTTAATGCGTGATATATAATATCACAGTTTGCACAAAAATGCAAGAAAAAATTTAATGGACCATCGGGGACTCGAACCCAGGACCGACCGGTTATGAGCCGGTTGCTCTAACCAACTGAGCTAATGGTCCAAATATATAAGCCGATGATCGGACTCGAACCGATAACCTGCTGATTACAAATCAGCTGCTCTGCCAATTGAGCCACATCGGCAACTGATCGTCAACATTTTTGCCGACCAACGAAAATTATTCTACCATAAACGACTCTATTATGCAAGCTTTTTTTCTGCTAATGTTATAATTTTTTCTAAAACAATCTCTGTGTATCCTCCAATATCATATTTCGAAATCACTCATTCTACGCTATATATAACCATACCGCTTTTTCATTCTCTCTTTATAACACCTGATTAAGCTCTTTGCGGACGGCATCGAGGTGTTCTCCTGCAATATCATAATGCATTCCTTTATAAGTCCATGCAGCCCTTCCGATATGATATTTTTCAAACACACGATGGATCATCGTATACCATTCCAGAATATCTGTATCCTTTGCAAAAGAGATCACACCATATTCTCCACAGTATAATGCAACATTTCTCTCCTTGGCTGTATTGATCGCACTTTTAAAAAGTTCTTCAAAATATGTCTCATCAAACGCTCTATTGCAATCAGAGATTGCCCGGAACGTTCCTAGTTCATAGGGCATCATTTCCTGCGTCATTTGGCGGAACTCCTCAATCGTGTGGTGAAGGTCAATCTGAAAGTCACTCTTCATTCCTTCTACCCATGATGCTCCCTGATGCGTAAATACAAGAGGCGCATAGCAATGAAAATTATATACAATATTTTCATCAGGCGGCAAGAGCAGGTCCCTTACCGTCGCCATACTATTATTCCAATAGCTGCCGACCAGAATTTTTGCATCCTGTGCGTACTTTCGAATCCTTTGAATACATTTTAAGGCTAATGCATTCCAGTTATCCTTATTTTTTTCCTCTACAATCTCATTTAACAGTTCAAATGCAATATGTTCATTATTAGCAAATTGTTTTGCAATTTCTTCCCACAATGCCAGAAACTGCTGCTGGTAATCTTCCCTTTCAAAAAGCCCGGTTTCCTGTTCATCGGGATCAAAAGAATATCCTCTGCATTTGTGAAGGTCAATGATCAAATTAAAATGATATTCCTGACACCATTCTGTAATCGTATGTAATCGTTCAAACCCTTCCTTCTTCCAATTTCCATCACGGTCCGTCAATAATTCATAAGAAATCGGAATACGGACATGATCCACACCATTCCATTGACTGATTTTTGCAAAGTCTTCTTTTTGAATAAAATGGTCATAATGCTCTACGCTAGGTGGACATTGCGACAGCCAGCCTCCCAGATTGATTCCATGTTCATATCCTATCCATCGTTTCAAAGTTCCACCCTCCTCATTCCTCATTTCATTTTCAGATTATTCTATAATTATGTATCAGAAATGTCAACATTCTTTTAACATATATTATAAGACCAGATAAATACATAAAAAAAAGACCTATATAAAAATACAGATCTTTCAATAATAAACTCCCCGAGTAGGGCTCGAACCTACGACATTTCGGTTAACAGCCGAACGCTCTACCACTGAGCTATCGAGGATTATCCCGGCACAGTTCCCTGCTGCCTTCAAAACTACATACTGTTCCATCCGCTTCGCTTTCCATGCTTTCTTGGTTAAGCCCTCGACCTATTAGTGACAGTCAGCTCCATGCATTACTGCACTTCCACCTCTGCCCTATCTACCTCATAGTCTTTAAGGGGTCTTACTGGATTATCTCCAGGGATATCTTATCTTAAGGGGGGCTTCACGCTTAGATGCCTTCAGCGTTT
>OGFG01002815.1_pt1 | contig 13589 bp, 10 predicted proteins | sample 1570761 | NCBI WGS metagenome assembly OGFG01 (sample SAMEA2581938, study PRJEB24529) | metagenome | biome: Human gut stool | place: China | collected 2011 | reverse complement strand
ATCGGCGCCTGCGCAAACGGTGCGGTCACACTGATCGTACTCATCATCGTCGTGCTGCTGGCGTGGAACTATCTGAAGCTGCTCTTTGAAGCCGCCGAGCGGTATATCCTGCTCGGCGTTCTTGTTTACACCGCGCCGGTCGCGTTCTCGATGGGCGGCTCTCAGTCCACAGCAAACATCTTCAAGGCATGGTGCCGGATGCTGGGTGGGCAGGTGTTTCTGCTGCTCATGAACGCATGGTGCCTGCGGCTGTTTACCAGCATGGTCGGCACGTTTATCGCAAATCCTTTGTCCCTATAAGGAGTATCCATGAGAAAACGATTCTTTTTGAACTGTCTGCTGATGCTCACTCTTGTTTTAGTTATGTCAACCAGCGCGTTCGCCATTTCGGAAAGTGACGTAGAATCTGCAGTCAGTGCTTCGGGCAAGGAAGCCGTCTCCGGCAACGTGCTGGTTTGGTTCCTGTGTGCCATTGCGTTCTTAAAGGTGTCACAGAAGATCGACAGTTTCCTGTCCAGCCTTGGGCTGAACGTCGGGCATACCGGCGGCTCCATGCTCTCAGAAGCAATGATCGCCATGCGCGCCATCAACACCGCGACCAGCGCGGTCGGTAGCGCATTGGGCAGCCGCAGCCGTCACGGTTCTGCTCCTGCATCCGGGAAACCCGGCGGCGGAAGTGCGGCTGCGGCAGGCTTTTTCAGCGGCGGTCTGGTCGGAATGGCACGCCGCAAAATCGCAAGCGATGCTGTGCGCACGGCAACGACAGAGAAAAACATCGTCCAGCCGCAGCAGGCCGAGGCGACTGTCAGCCGGACACACGCGAGCAGCGATACCCATTCCGGTTCGCAGACGGCTTCTGAGCAGCAGCGGCAGAATACCAGCCAACTTGACCAGAATCAGCAGACGGTTTCTTCCCGCGCCGTAAACTCGGAACAGCGTGAAAAGTCCCAACAAGCGCTCCACGAATCCCAGCATTCTATGGATGCCAGCCAGCTCCATCAGGATACGCAGACTGCGCAGGAGCAGCAGTTCCACGCGGCGCTGCATACAGAGGATCAGCAGGCATCGCATCTGGCGTTCCAGTCAGAACAAGGCGAGTTTGCTGGCTCTGTGGTGCAGTCGGACGAATTTGAAGCAAGCAGCGAGGAAGCCAGAACGGAACAGTCGCAGGTCATGCAGTCCGCCTTGCAACAGGAGCAGATCGGCGTTACCCAGCGCGAGGTGCAGTCCGAGGAAAGCCGTCATGCACAGCATGATACGATGGCTGGTTTCCACACGGAACAGTCCGGCATCACGCAGCGTGAGCAGGCGCAGCATACCCAGCAGGACACACAAAGTGCCACCTTCGGACAGGTGGAATCGCAATCCCGGCAGCATACTGCGCAATCCGACAAACAGTTTTTCTCCGTCCGCAATGGCCTTTCCAAAACTACCATTGCGGAACGGACTGTTCAAGCTCAAGAGCGCCCCGGCAGATTCCTGCATGCTAGAGCGCCGTCGGCTGCCCACGCTTCTTCCCCAGTCAGTGAAGCACCCGCCGCGCGGCCTGCGCCGATCCCGTCCGCGCCCACGCAGTTCAGCAGCTTCGGCGGGACTCTTTTTGCAAAATCACTTTATCAGGGCGGTGCGTTTGCCAACGACGTGATCGGCACGGTCGCCAAGGGCGATTATCGCACGACCGGCTCCATCACCGGCGAGACTGCAACGCGCTCTCTGATGTCCTATATGGGCTTTACAGCGCTCGGTGAGCACGCACCCAACATTCCGCGCTATCAGGACGTGGAGATCGGCGGCGGCCGTATCACAGGGCGCGAGTTCACACCGGAGCACCCGGGCGGCATTGATTTCTGTATGTACCATGCCGACCAGTACGCCAAGCCGAGGGGCGATTACAGCAAGGTCTACTCCGCGGACGACGCCGCATGGTATAAGCAGTACGCAGTGGACACCGTGGAACGAAAGCCCTATCAAACGGAGGACGGCAAGATTGCCTATCACGAAAAGATCGTGCAGAAGCTGCCGAATCCACCGCAAAGAAAAGATCGGATGTGAGAACCTATGAGTCAGGAACAGCGGGACAGCTATGTGATCCCGCCAAACTTTATTGAGGGCGGTTCGTTCTTCGGCGGCTTATTCAAGGCGCGAAATGTGGTCGAGGCGGTCATCCTTGCCGCCGGCACCGGGCTTCCGATTTTGACGCTCTCGCTGACGCTGACCGTCCGGATCATTCTGCTCTGCCTGACCTCGCTGCCGCTGGCGCTTCTGGCGCTCATCGGGATCGCGGGGATGCCGCTCTCGTCCTATATCATTCTGTTTTTTCGCTTCCTGCGCAACCGCAGAAGTCTGAGCAAAACCGGCGGCAGAAGCAGCCGAAAACAGGCGATCCTCCCGACGTGGGATAAAAAGTCCGGCCCCAGCACGGCTGTGCAGCCCGCCGCCTATAAAAAGGACGGCAGCCGCATCCGCTTTGCAAAGGACACGCGCCGCCTAATGCTGGACACTGCCTATCGGCAGAAGAAGCAGGCGAAACGCCCCGGCAATCCGCTTGCGGCGTATGTGCCGATTCAGAAAATCGAAAACGGCATTGTCTACACGACCGACCACCGATTTATCAAGATCCTGGAGATCGTGCCGATCAACTTTTTGCTCCGCAGCGCAAGAGAGCAGCGGAACATTGTGTATTCGTTCATCAGCTATCTCAAAATTGCGCCGGTCAAGCTGCAAATCAAGGTTATCACGAAACGTGCGGATATGAACCGGCATATCGAAACCGTGCGCCGAGAAATGGCGCAGGAGACGAACGAAAGCTGCCGGATGCAGCAGGAGGACTATCTGAAGCTGCTCAAAAAGCTCGGCTCCAGAGAAGCCATTGCGCGAAGATTTTTTCTCATCATGGAGTATGAACCACTCCCCGGCGCGAAGAAAGACCGTGAAGAAGCGGATGCCATTTCGTCACTGCAAACAGCGGCGCGGACGGCGGCAAATTATCTCCGGCAATGTGGCAACAGCGTTGTCCAGCATGAGAATGAGGACGAAGCTGCCGCCGAAATGCTCTACACGTTTCTCTGCCGCAGAGAAAGCACGGATGTTCCGTTCTTACAGCGTATTTCCCATATCACATCCAACTACATAAAGGCAGGCTGTTCCATCGACGAAATTCCCGTCGGTGATTTTTTTGCGCCTTCGCAGCTGGATTTCACGCATGGCAGCTATCTCTACATTGACGGAACGTACTATGCGTATCTGCTGGTGCCGTCGGACGGGTATAAGTCCGAGGTTCCCGCGGGCTGGCTGAGTCTTCTGGTCAACGCCGGGGACGGCATTGACCTCGATGTATTTCTGACGCGCCAGCCGAAGGATCGCATGATCCGCAAGCTCGGCCAGCAGCTTCGCATCAACCGCAGCAAGATCAAGGAGACCAGCGACACCAACACGGACTTTGACGATCTCGACAGTGCCATCCGCAGTGGTTATTTTCTGAAAGATGGTCTGAGCAACCATGAGGATTTCTACTATCTGAATCTGCTCATCACCGTGACCGCAGACAATCCGGACGATCTGGAGTGGAAGTGTGCGGAGATGAAAAAGCTGCTCATTTCGCAGGATATGAACGTGCAGAGCTGCACTTTTTGTCAGGAACAGGCGCTCCGATCCTCTTTTCCGCTCGTGAAGCTGGATAAATCGCTCTTTGAACGCAGCAAGCGGAACGTGCTGACATTGGGCGCGGCAAGCTGCTATCCGTTCACGGCGTATGAGCTGTGTGACGACAACGGTATCCTGCTCGGCGTCAACAAGCATAACAATTCTCTCATCATCGTGGACATCTTTGATTCGCGCATCTACAAAAACGCCAACATTGCCATTCTCGGCACGAGCGGCAGCGGAAAGACCTTTACCATGCAGCTCATGGCGCTGCGGATGCGGCGAAAAGGGATTCAGGTGTTCATTGTCGCGCCGCTCAAGGGTCACGAATTTCACCGTGCCTGCTCCAACATCGGCGGGGCGTTCATCCAGATCTCGCCCGCATCCCCCAACTGCATCAACGTCATGGAGATCCGGCAGACAGACCGCTCGGTCGATGAACAACTCGACGGCAGCACCGTGGAGCACTCCATGCTGGCCGCCAAGATCCAGCGGCTGCACATCTTTTTCAGCCTGCTGATCCCCGACATGAACCATGAGGAGCGGCAGCTTCTCGATGAAGCCATGATCCGCACCTATGCCAAGAAAGGCATTACGCACGACAATGACACGCTCCGCGACCCCAAGCACCCGGAACGATACCGCGAGATGCCGATTCTGGGCGATCTGTATGCGGTGCTCAAGGAATCTTCCTCCACGCAACGGCTGGCAAACATTCTGAACCGGCTCGTCAGCGGTTCTGCCAAGACGTTCAACCAACAGACGAATGTTTCACTCGACAATAAATATATCGTTCTGGACATTTCAGAGCTGACCGGCGACCTTCTGACCGTCGGCATGTTTATGGCGTTGGACTTTGTGTGGGATAAGGCGAAGGAGAACCGCACCGAGGAAAAGGCCATCTTCATTGACGAGTGCTGGCAGCTCATCGGCGCCAGCAGCAACCGTCTGGCAGCGGAGTTTGTGCTGGAGATTTTCAAGATCATCCGCGGCTACGGCGGCTCGGCCGTCTGTGCAACGCAGGATCTCAATGACTTCTTCGCGTTGGAGGACGGCAAATACGGTAAGGGCATCATCAACAACTCCAAGACCAAGGTGATCTTGAATCTGGAGGATGAGGAAGCCCAGCGCGTCGGCTCCATTCTGCATCTGTCCGAAGCAGAGCTGATGGAGATCACGCACTTTGAGCGCGGCAGCGCCCTCATCAGCACGAACAACAATAATGTTGCCGTCGAGATCAAGTGCAGTGAACTGGAAAAGGAACTCATCACCACCGACCGCAGGGAGCTTCAGGAATTGCTGAAGCGGAACGGCAAAATAGAGCGTGTCTGATTGGAGGATTGGAAGATACTGTGATACTCTGCTTTGCGGTGCGGTCTGCCCTCTTTCTTTTGGTTTTGGGTATAAGAAAAGCACCTCCGCAGAGATGCTTTCTTAATACTGCTTGAAATTGTTCAGATTAGATTGCTCGGGATAAAGCAGTTATCCGCGTCGATTGGAATCGGCTCCTCACACATACAGATGATACCGCCATTTCCACGCTTCAAGGATGCCTTGTCGATTACACTGTACTTTTTGACCTCCCGGCGGTCGGGCGCAGCACTCTTTTTGATTTCGAGCGGATGAATGACATTGTTTTCCTCAACAAACACGTCGATCTCTTTTGCATTGGAATCCCGAAAATAGGTCAGATTCACCTTGGACTTCGCGTAGGCGTAGTTCTTGACCAGCTCCATTACAACATAGTTCTCGTAGTAATGCCCGCTTGCAGCGCCGCTGCGCAGTGTATCCGGCGTCAGCCACATGGATAGATACGCGCATAGCCCGGTATCGCAGAAGTACAGCTTCGGCGTTTTGCTGAGACGCTTGAGTTCATTGTTGGAATACGGCGCAAGCAGATAGACGATACGCAATCCTACAAGTACGTTCAGCCACTCCTTCGCCGTACTCGGAGCAATGTCGGCCGACTCAGCCAATGTGGAATAATTGACCTGCTCCGACACGAGCGAGGCGCATCCAACAAGGAACTTGCGAAAACGCACAGCATCGGTGATGCCGCCGGCTTCGGTTGCATCACGCATCAGGTAGGTATCGATGTAGGAGTTGAAATACTCCTGTCTGAGTTCATCATCCACGCCCTGCACCTGCGGCATACCGCCCTCCCAAATGTGCTGGAATACCTGAATTACATCGTTCTTCGGAACTTTCTGCTGCCTTGCCTGCAGCGTGGCAAGCGAAAAATCCAGATCCGTATCGAATACAAACCCTGCTTTTTCTCTTGCGGATAAGCTGTATAGCTCCAGAATGCCAATTCTTCCGGCAAGGGTTTCCTGCACTTTTTTCATCATATTGTACTGCTGAGAACCAGTCAGCCAGATAAGGCCCTTTTCATCACTCTCGTCGCAAATGATCTTGATTTGCTCAAACAGCTCCGGTGCTTTCTGCACCTCATCAATAAGGACCGGCGGCTTATAGGTCTGAAAGAACAGCACGGGGTCAGACTGTGCGAGCTCTCTTGCCATTGTATTGTCCATCGTGACATAGATTCTGCTGCTTTCTGCAAGGTGCTTTAACATCGTCGTTTTACCGACCTGCCTCGCACCTGTAACAAGGATGACCTTGAAAAAATCATTGAGCTTTAAGAACTTACGCTCAAGCTCTCGTGTGATATATGCCATAACGCCCTCCACATTTTTAGGATAATCTATGGTCAATCGTATTTTATCATAGTTTTCTCATTTTATCAAGGGAGCATACGCAGGATGGTTTTTAACTTTTCTGTAAACGCTCAAAAATTCGAGCAGCCCATTCATATACAGAGTTCTCTACGCAAATCTGCAAAGACTTCGGACACAGCGCTGGAATGGTCAGCCTTTGCAGCACTCAGCCCATCTTGCATCATGGCGTTAAATTCAGCATCCGTCATTTCAACGCGGACAAGTGTCTCTGAAATATCGTGTTGCTTCTCAATCCCATCTACCAAATTTCCTACATTGGGCTCTGCGTGGGTCGTGAAAGTTACCGTTCTCGTATCCAAACGAATCGCCTCCCATTTGTCTCCAGCATATATGAATACGCCTAAAATTGCAATCAATTTTGCAGCTTTGAAAGCAACATCTTTTCTCTAAAATCATCTTTGCGTACACAATACGTCTTTTATACGTACAGCAGCCATCTTCAGATCTGACGGCTACAGCTTGTACGTATTCTGTGCGGCAGTTATACGCACAAAAATTAGAGGTGACAACTATGAAAACTCGCGCCCAGATCTACTCGCACGAAGCCAGCGGCATCCTGCGGGAAATTTCAACCTATGGTGTCTTGACACAGAAACAGATTTTTGGTCTGTATCCGCAGAAAGACGAGCAGATCAAAAATCTTTTGTCCTATCTCTGCAAGCAAAAGCGGCTGTTCCTCGTGGACGGCTTCTATTCCCTGACGCCGGAGCTGCCCAAAGACCGCGACCGTGGTTTGGAAGCAGCGGTGACCGTCCTGGCAGACTTTATGGAGCAGGTCGAGTACCATGCTGCGGGAGAATATCCCGTGAAGATCATCTTCCTTGCCGGCGGCGAGGTCTATGAAATTCTCTACGCCGAACCGGGCAAAGAAGCCATTTTGAATCTGCTGCTTGCACGTCCGGAGCAAGAACCGCCCGCGCGGCTGGTCATTCTGGAGGATGCCGCGCAGGTCGATCTGCTCGCCATCCCAAATGTGCGCGCATACTGTTTGCTGGATGGTGATGGAAGTGTTCAATATCTTCAAGAACTCATGTAAAAGGACGGATGCAGCGTCTGCATCCGTTCAGAAAATAAACTATATAAATTACATTTCAGTCGTTGCTATATACTGTTGCCACCAGCCTTCTGTGAGAAGCAAGCAGCGCAGATTTCATTTGCTGATCTGTGATCTCGCCCCTTGCCCAACAAGCAGAGAGCGTTTTGGCATAGTCAGAAACCGGAACGCCTTCAATCGCATTGATCGCGTCGGCTGCCTTGACCGCAGCAATCCGGCGGTTTTGTATTTGATCCATAACAACCGCTCCTTTCACACATCGTATTTTCTCAGTTCAGTATAGCCTAGATTCTAAATAAAATCAATTTTCTTTTTTTGAAGCTCTATTTCACACTATGGAGGTTATCTATGAACCGTGCGCTTTTATCCAAGCGAATATCCTCGCTGCTGGCAGAGGTCTCGCGGCTGAGCAATGCGCTTTGCGCCATGAACACAATGGACTTGCAGCGTTACCCGGAAAACTATGAGCTGCTTTCCACTGATGCAGCACTCCGCGCGGAGCAGATCGCCTGCCGGATGCGGCATCTGGTCTACGGCTTTACCACCGTGCAGAAGCAGGAATACCTGACCTCCGCCGCCAACGTCCTCGGCATCACGATCACTGCACAGCCGGGGCTGGTGGAGATCACGCTGCCAGGGTTATTGCCTAAGAAAAAGCAGCGCCGCGCCGAATATCTGACCGACCCGCTGGAGCAGGCGCTCGGACAGTTTGTTAAAGATCATCCTCTTTCTCATTTTGAGTCGTGCATCATCTGCTTCTGCCATATCTATGCGGTATCTGGCGGACGCGGCCGCATCCGGGACTATGACAATCTGGAAATGAAGCAGATTCTGGACGTTGTCTGCGCCTATCTTATGATGGATGACAATGGGCTTTTGTGCAACGTCTATAACACCACGGAGTTAGGCGAGGAAGATGTCACAAAGCTCTTTGTAATGGATCAAGATATGTTTCCGGGCTGGCTGGAAGAGCATCAAAATGCGCTGGAAACCATGTCGGATTTTTAAGCATTTTTCGTCCTTCTTTTTCAGATACCGCCGCGCATGGTGTTTTCCCTTGAAACATCAGGCGTTTTTGCTTGACCGGCGGCGCAAAAAATACCGAAGTTAAGAGCCGATACGGTAAAAGAGGTCACTTTTATGAATCTGACGCAACTTCCTGCCGAGGGCACACTCGCGCTTCTTGTGTTGCAGATTATCGCCGTCTCCGGTGAGTTCCCGGCTGCTTTTTCCGGCCACTTTCCGGGCGGCTGCAGCTATATCGAAAGCGTGATCGGCAAGCTCAAAAAGGACGGGCTGCTCCGTTCGTATACCAAGAACGGTTTGCGTGGACTCAGACTGACCGCAAGCGCCAAACGGCTGCTGCTGCAAAAATACCCGGTTGACCTTACGCCCTTTCTTACAGGTGCGTCCGAGACAAGTTCTTTGAAGTCCGAACCAGAGCGCCGGCTGCGGCTGCACCGGATGGCTGAGGCGCTTCTGATCCTGCACAACGCGCAAATCCCGTCACTGCCGTGGAAAAAGCTGTCCATACAGGACTGGCGCTCAAATCCCACATTTCCGGTCTACTATTCCTCCCGCGAGTTCAAAGCTCTCGGCAGTCTTTGCACCAAAATCCGCAATTCCCGCATGACGGGCGTGCTGTTCACAAAACAAGCCATCTTCCCGATCTACAACATGGCTTCGACCTTTCCAAGATGGGCGTACAATGCCGAGATCCGGCTCAAGGCTGTCTTACAGACAGAATTTTGCCGCAATGCACAGTTCACGATCAGTGGCATTGTATTTGGCAGTTCTCCCATGCAGATACCTGCGATCCTGAATGACATGGCGCAGAACCATTTCCTTTTGGATGGCAGTTATCCGCATTTCTATTTTCTGACGCTCGACCACTTTGGTGAGATCGGTGCAATCAAATTATGTCAACCAGATATGCAGGAGCAGTTGAATGAAATCCTCTCGGAAAACCTCCTGCCACCGTCCCCCGCAATGCCAATCGAACATGACGCTCTGGAGCAGGACGGGTCGCCCGTCCTGTTTTCGTATCTCTGCGATCTGCCAAGGCTGCACCGGTTTCGCTGTGCGCTGACGCTGCGGAACCTGACTGGCAGCATTCTCTGCTTTGACTATCAGGCAGAGGCGCTGCGGGAGGCGTTCGGTGCGCAGGTCAATATCACAAGCATCGACTTTGCCGCTTATGAAAGGGTGTTGCTCCATCAATAAGAAACAGAAGATCACGCTGGCCTGTTTTCTGCCTGTCGCGCTGGCCGCGCTTTTCTATGCGGGCGGCTATCTTGCGCAGTTCATCTACAACTATCAGGCATGGGCAGCCGAAGGCGGCACGCCGTATAGCGGCACCTCGCCGCCGATGCCGGACGCCGCGTTCGGCGTCTGCCTCCGGTTCGTATTCCGCTTTCCATACGGTCTGTACGGCATGGGCATCTTTCTGGCGGCAATCGTACTTCTTGTCGTGGCGATCATGCACATGGGCGCCGGCGGCGACGGGCAGTACGACAAGACCAGAAACCTGACCTATTCCCACAAGGGAACCTACGGAACCGCCGGTTTTCTCAATCCAAAAGAAGCCGGGCAGGTGCTCGACTTTGTACCGGACCTGCGCAAGCACCACGGCACCATTCTCGGTGAAGTGGATGGCTGTGTGGTCTGTATCCCGGAGAAAACGCGCTTCAATGGAAATCTTGCCGTCTACGGCGCAAGCGGCTCGAAAAAGACGCGCGCATTCTGCGTCAACATGGTCTTGCAGTGCGCGGCACGAAAAAGCTCACTGGTCATCTGTGATCCAAAGTCAGAATTATACGAGAAAACCAGTGCGTATCTGCGCGATCAGGGCTATACCGTGCGCGTGTTCAACTTGGTCACGCCTGCGTCGTCGGATTCGTGGAATTGCCTGTCCGAGATCGACGGGCAGGAGCTGATGGCGCAGCTTTTCTGCGATGTCATCATCCGCAACACCGGCAGCGACCGTGGGGACCATTTCTGGGACAGCGCCGAAATGAATCTTCTCAAGGCGCTCGTCCTGTTTGTCGAGCGCAGCTATCCACCGGAGCGGCGGAACATTGGCGAAGCGTATCAGCTGCTTGTAAGCTGCTCGGAAAAGGAGCTGAACGAACTGTTTGACGCGCTCCCGCTGGGGCATCCGGCCAGAGCGCCGTACAGCATCTTCCGGCAATCGTCAGAGAGCGTGCGCGGCGGCGTCATTATCGGTCTCGGCTCCCGGCTGCAGGTGTTTCAAAATGCGGACATTCGCGCCATCACCAGCCATGATGAGATCGATCTGGAACTACCGGGCAAGCAGCCGTGCGCTTATTACTGCATCACGAGCGATCAGGACAGTACCTTCGATTTTCTGTCCTCGCTGTTTCTGTCGTTCATTTTTATCAAACTCGTCCGCTACGCCGACCAGAACTGTCCGGGCGGCTGTCTGCCGGTTCCTGTTCATGTGCTCGGCGAGGAGCTTTGCGCCTGCGGCGTTATCCCCGATCTCAGCCGAAAAATCTCCGTGATCCGTTCCCGGAACATCAGTATGTCCTGCGTGTTTCAGAATCTCGCTGGTCTGCAAAATCGATATCCCAACAACCAGTGGCAGGAGATCCTCGGCAACTGCGATGTACAGCTGTTCCTCGGCTGCACAGATGCACTGACGGCAGAATTCATTTCCTCACGCTCCGGCGAAGCGAGCGTCGCTGTGACCAGTCAGGCCAAGCAGCTCGGCACCTGGCGCATTTCCAACTACACCCCAGAATACCGCGAAACGAGCGGCGTCGGCCGTAGGCGGCTGCTCACGATGGATGAGGTCTTACGGCTGGACGTGGATAAGGCGCTCGTTATCATCCGTGGGCGAAACATTTTGGAGGTCGATAAATTTGACTACTCCAAGCACTACGAGGCGAAGAAGCTGCGCCCGGACAAAGCGGCGGCACACGTTCCGCATTGGCAGAGCGAAGCGCCATCGGCCCCAGCCGCGTCTGTTCCCCGCACAGCTCCAGCACCCAAAAAGGATGCTCCTGCAAAAAAGCAGAAGATCATAACCACCAGCAAGGAATCCATTTTATCCAAACCCAAAACAGCAAAAAAGGAGGAATGACCCATGCCCAGAAAAAAGGAATTACCTGCCCCGGACAGCGGCGAACAGGACAACCTGCTTTCTACTGAACCGCAGAAGTCTCCCGATGCGCCGCTCACCGAGCCGCAGGAGGAGCCCATCCCCACAGAAAGTCCGCCCGATGAGAGTGCGCCGGATGAAGATGCTCCGTCGGAGGAATACACAGAGTTTCTTCAGGCGTTGAACGAAGCTCCTGCGCAGGAAGAACCGCAGCCTGCTCCATCTGACGAAGCGGAATCGCCGCCGGCGGATGAGAAACCGGCGCTGACCATCCCCGCAGAAGAACCGTCCGGTGAAGCCGCACTCTCGGAATCTCCGCCCGCGGCGCGCAATGACGCGGTTCTGACGATCACCGCCAGAACGCGCATCAAAAGCGAGGCCGAAGCCACGGACGAACTCTGGCACGAGATCCGCAATGCCTACCGGACACGGCGGATCTTGACCGGCACGTTAGATGGCATTGAGCAGACAGCCGGCGGCAAAACGCTGGCGACGGTCAGCTTCCGCGGCTTCCGCATCGCTATCCCGATCCGCGAGATGCTTGTGCTGGAGGAACGGATGCCGTCCGGCAGAGCGTATGCCGACTACATGAACCGGCTGAACCGTATCCTCGGCACGATGCTCGGCGCGGAGATTGATTTCATCGTCAAGGGCATTGACTCAACCACGCACAGCGCCGTTGCCAGCCGTCGGGAAGCCATGCTCCGCAAACGGCAGACATTCTATCTCGGCAAAGATGTTTCCGGAAACCCCTACATCTATCCCGGCCGTCTGGTCGAGGCGCGCGTGATTGCCGTCGCGGAGAAGGTGCTGCGCGTCGAAGCCTTTGGCATTGAATGTGCCATCTTTGCGCGTGACCTCTCCTGGCAGTGGGTGTCCGACGTCCGCGACCTTTACAGTGTCGGAGACCGGGTTCTGGTCCGCATGCAGGAGATCAGCGGCGAGGATGCCGAGCATCTTTCCATCCGTGCGGATATCCGCAGCACGTTCTCTGAAACCAGCGTGGATAATCTCAAAAAGTGTCAGGTACAGAGCAAGTATGCCGGCAAGGTCACAGATCTTCGCGGCGGTGTTGTGTATATCCGCCTGAACAACGGTGTCAACGCCATTGCGCACACCTGTTACGATTCCAGAATGCCCGGCAAGAAGGACGATGTCAGCTTTGCGGTCACACGGCTGGATGAAGAACACGGCATTGCCGTCGGCATTATCACGCGGATCATCAAGCGGAACCTGTAATTTGGCAGCGTTCTGCCTATGACTGATTTCATATTCCCTACAGCGTCCATGCTGGAACCGCTGCTGCGCCGTCTGAGGGTGCCTCCCTGACGGTACTAAACTATAAAAGGAGTTTTCTCTATGAAAGCCAAAGAAGAATACATTGACGCCCCTCGTGAAACACGCTCCAAGGACATCACCGTCTATGCGATTATTTTCCTCGTCCTGCTGGTCGGCGCGGGCATTTTCCTCACAGTCAGGCTGCTGCATAAGCCCGCAGATGCGGCGCTTGCAGACAGCAAATCCGGGATCATTTATGATTCGTCCGCCGTTGAAGGCGGCTGGGATAATCTCAGCCCGGAAGAAATTGCGGAACGCCTGAATCAGAAAGTCGAGGAGGGCATGATCAACATCAGCATGAACACCGCGCCGTACTTCGAGGACGGCAAGGCTGAGGGCAATGTCATGATCGTAAACGAGTCGATCAACAACTATCCCCAGCAGGTCGAGTTCATCCGCAACGATACCGGCGAACATATCTACCAGAGCAAAGCGATCCCAGTGGGCAGCAAGATCGAACGCGCTGCCCTTGACGTGGAGCTTCCGGCTGGCAGTTATGAATGCACAGCCATGTTTCACAACTTAGACCCGGAATCTGGTGCAATCATCGGCACGGCCGGGGCAATCATCAACATTACCATCAAAAACTGATTATCAAAAATAAGGAGATTTTAACTATGAAAAACACCAAGAAGATTATTTCCCTCGTTCTCGCAATTTGTATGCTCGCATCCCTCGCCATTTCCGCTTCCGC
>OGFG01002812.1_pt1 | contig 13616 bp, 10 predicted proteins | sample 1570761 | NCBI WGS metagenome assembly OGFG01 (sample SAMEA2581938, study PRJEB24529) | metagenome | biome: Human gut stool | place: China | collected 2011 | reverse complement strand
TATACTCAGAACATCAAGAACTTCTAAGTTCCAAACATATCCATATTACTGCAATGAAATACAACCATATATCTACAAATTACAGAACATCTTGATGTTTGATTATTTGTTTCTTTTCTTCAAATTATAAATATAGTATACTATGATTAGTTGAATTTATAAATATGAATTGGATAAAAAGAGGAACGAAAGTGAAGAAAAACGATAGCATAGAATTAGTGATAGAGGACATGGGAACGGACGGCGAAGGAATCGGACATGTAGCGACTGAGGACGGCAGAAGCATCGCAGTATTCGTGAAGGATGCCGTGATGGGCGATACGATCCGTGCCGCAATCACGAAGGTCAAAAAGCAGTATGTGTATGCGCGATTGGTGGAAGTAATTAAGCCGTCACCATATCGTGTAGAACCGAAATGTCCGGTGGCAAGACCGTGTGGTGGTTGTACCTTGCAGCATGTCAGCTACGAAAAACAGCTTGATTACAAATGGAACAAAGTTAAGAACTGTCTTTCACGAATCGGTGGAATCGAGCATCCGGAAGATCTGATGGAGCCGATCATCGGCATGGAGAATCCGTGGAATTACCGGAATAAAGCACAGTTCCCGGTGGGACGGGACAAGGAAGGAAAGGTCGTAACCGGATTTTATGCAGGAAGAACGCATACGATCATTGATACGCCGCATTGTGATATTCAGGCGGAAGGCAATGATACAATTATTAAATGTGTGCGGGATTTCCTGCAGGAATATAATATTTCAACTTATGATGAGGAGACGCATACTGGTCTGATGCGTCATATCCTGACGAGGGTAGGATTTACAACCGGTGAGATCATGGTGTGCCTGATCATCAATGGCACGAAGCTCCCACATGCGGATGTGCTGGTAGAGCGGTTGCGCCAGATCGATGGAATGACGAGCATCAGCATCAATATCAATCAGGATAAGACGAACCGGATTCTGGGAGATACATGCAAGACCTTATGGGGACAGGATTATATCACGGATTATATCGGTGATGTGAAATATCAGATATCACCATTGTCGTTCTATCAGGTAAACCCGGTGCAGACAAAGAAACTGTATGACAAAGCCTTGGAATATGCAGATCTGCAAGGCGGGGAGACAGTCTGGGATCTGTACTGCGGTATCGGAACTATTTCGCTGTTCTTGAGCAAAAAGGCGGCGAAGGTGTACGGCGTGGAAATCGTCCCACAGGCAATCGCCGATGCAAAGGTAAATGCGCAGATCAATGGCATCGAAAATGTGCAGTTCTTCGTTGGCAAGGCAGAAGAAGTGCTTCCAGCCGAATACAAGGAACACGGCGTATATGCGGATGTGATCGTCGTCGATCCGCCACGCAAGGGCTGCGATGAGACATTATTACAGACAATCGCAGATATGCAGCCAAAGCGGATGGTCTACGTGAGTTGTGATCCAGCCACGCTTGCCAGAGACGTGAAGCGCATGGGCGAGCTTGGGTATCAGGTCGAGAAGGTTGCGGTCGTGGATCAATTTTGCCATAGCGGGCATTGTGAGAGTGTGTGTCTGCTCTCTAAGAAAAAACTAGATTAGGCAGGTTTGCGGGCAGTTTTGTGGCAAATAAGATGAAATTCAAATTCATTGATTTGAGTTTGGATGACAGACAATTTAAAGGAGAAACGGACAATAAAAACTTGGAGGATACTATGAAACAGGCGATTGAAAATTTTTGCAGGTCAACGGATACGGGATTGTTCTTGTTAGATATGCCGACCGGCTTTGGAAAAACATATAGTGTACTGGATTTTATGGTCGACAATTATGATGCGCCTGAATTCAAGGATAAGAAGATTTTCTTTGTTACAACCCTTAAGAAAAATTTGCCTGATAAGGAGTTACGAGAACATTTTGCAAAGCGCGGAAAAGAAGATGATTATGATAAATACTGTTTGCGAATAGAAGCTAATGCAGATATGGTTGTAGAAAAATTGGACGAGTTATATCGTGCCAGAAAAATTCCAAAAGCAATCACTATGAAACAAGAATTTAGAGATTTATATGGTTCGGTAAAATTATTAAACGAATACAGAGATAAAAAGCGTGAATTAAAAGGAACCAGTAGAGAAATTATTAATGTTTTGTGCAAGAGTGCAGAAGATGCTATTCGCAAGCAACAGGAAAGTGCTTTTCGTAAGGTGATAGAAAGCGAATTGAAGCAATTTAAGACACCAAAGGAAAAGTTAAAGAACATTGCAAATAATCCTGATTATCATTGGATAGGAGAATTATATCCAGCAGTATATACGAGAGAAAAACGGATATTTTTCATGTCTATGGATAAGTTTTTCTTGGGAAATACAACAATTATTGAACCTACATACAGCTTTTACAATAATAACATTACAAAAAATGCAATTATTTTTATAGATGAATTTGACGCAACAAGAGAGAATCTGCTGAATCAGATCATAACAAGAGGCTTAGAAAATCATATTGATTATTTAGGCTTGTTTCATCGTGTTTACGCATCTTTGAAGACTAGAGATTTTCCGACAGAACTAACGACGCCATCAAAGTTACAACAAGCATATCTTGATGAACACAAAAATGCGAAAAATCCTATGGAAATTATAAAAAGATTTGGTAATGTGTTTAATGAAACATATGATCGTTTTGTGATGCAATACAGCTTCAAAACAGGAGACGGCAAGGATAATAAAAGTCGTAATTTTATTTTTAATGACTTACAGTTTCATTCGGTATTTGAGGGGCAAAATGCTTTTATTGATATAGATACCGATATGAAGGCAAGACAAAACTGGTTACGTTTTACAAAAAGAAGACCAACAGAGAAAGATGGTGGCGTATTAAGTTTGCTGGCCAGTGTTAAAGGCTGTTTGACTTATTTTCAGAATGGAGTTAGAAATCTTTCGATTAATTATAAGCATCATAAGGATGAGGATAAGAGACCGGGAGAGGATGATTATACGTTTGAAAATGCAATTGAGTCGGTGCTTACAGAGTTTCATTTGTCAAGAGAACAGATAAGGTATTTGAAACCGATTGTAATGGGAGGACGGGTAAAGTCGAGGAGAGATAGAAAAGACAGCAATGGAAAAATGTCGTTAAAGTATTTTGATCGATCTGTCTATGATAGAGGATTTCGTTATTATGATTTTATAGATGATCCTAATCACAGTATGCGTTCAGAGATTCAGTTATTTGATTTTCAGGATTCGCCAGAACGTATTTTACTTCACTTATCTGAAAAGGCCCAAGTTATTGGTATTTCAGCTACCGCAACGCTTGATACGGTTGTTGGCAATTATGATTTGGAATATCTTCAAAGGATGCTGCAGGATAAATATTATGTGATGCCAGAAGCAGACAAACGTAGATTGCAGGAGTCATTTCAGACTTCTGTTGCAAATTACGACAAGGTAAATATTCATGTGGAGCCAGTTTTTTATAGTGCGGATGACAGAGTTGAGTTATCAGAGATATTTAACGGAAACGAAGCACTTGTAAAGAAGTATGCAGAAAAATTAGCAATATCATTTGATCGTATTGAATATGCAAAGAATAATTTTATTCGTGTTGTAAAGGTTATGAAGGCATTTATCTTAAATGAATCGGTTAAATCCTTCTTGTGTCTTAATAATAAATTACCACAGGAGAATAAGGGGCTTTTTGATATTAAATTATTAGAGGAATTTGCAGACGTTATTATTAAGCTTTATGACATCAAAGGATTAAAAGCTAAAGACTTATTATACAGTATAAATGGTGATGATTATGATGCTAAGCGTGCCGAGTTTATACAGAGATTATCAAAGGGAGAAAAGCTTTTTGTCATATCTTCCTATAAAACTGTTGGCGTGGGACAAAATTTGCAATATAAGGCACCGGGGAATGTTGCTATCGTGTCAGTTAATGATTATGATAGAGGAGATATGGAAAAGGACTTTGACTGTATATATCTTGAGAAGCCGACACATCTTTTGGTGAATGTGGACAGTAAAAAAGGAATTGATGCGGAGAATTTAATTCGCTTTATATATCAGATGGAATTCTTGATGGAAAGAGGAGAAGTTTCCCGTAAAGATGGTATTGCGGTAATTAAAGATGCTTTTATATGTTTTAGCGGTGGATATACTTTTTCGGGGAAAAAGAGAGAACCATATAAAACAGATTCTGTAAATAATTTTGCACTTCGAACATTAATACAGGCGGTAGGAAGAATATGTAGAACTGGTCTCAAGAATCCGGATGTATATATTTATGTGGATAATACCATTCTAACAGAATACGATTTGTCAGTTGTGGAGCAACGAATGTTGAATCCTGAATTTGCGGAACTGGTTAAAGTGGGTAAAACATATTTTAATGGTCAGGAAAATGACAATCCGGATATAGTCGTAATGGAAAATCGTGCCGGAACATTAGCATTGAAGGCAATGCAGATTATAAATGAGCTTAAGCGCAATTGGACGGATGATAGCATAGACTATTGGAAAGCATTGCGTGAGCTATGTCTTATGAGACCTACACTAAGCAGAAAAAATGTAGAATATAATTCGCAATATCAGCTTGTCTATATGTGTGCGCCGGGCGAAATTATAGCTTATTCTTATGAACAAGAAGGGGACTATAATAAAAATATAACTATTAAGTTTGACGATAGTCTTCCGCAAAAGATGTCAGAGGATGAGGTGCATTTGAAAGAGATTATGCAAATTCCAGGAGTGAAAGCACTGTTTGAAAAGCATGGATATGCAACTAGCTTTGTTCCAAATGAGTTTATATTGACACCGCCTATGTTTAATAATATTTACAAAGGTGCCTTAGGCGAAGTTGTCGGTAAATATATTTTAGAGCAATATGCAGGAGTAAGGTTGCAGGAAATGCCGCCGGAGTTTTTTGAATTGTTTGATTATACCCTAGGTAATGGCGTGTATGTTGATTTTAAGTTATGGAAAGAAACCATGTTAATATCTGCGGAAGAAGAGAAGAAAAACGTTCTGAAAAAGTTAGATAAGTGTGGAGGAAAGAGAGCGGTAATAATCAATATTATGCTTGATCACAATATGCAAATTACGTCTAGTGATAGTGGTAGAATTATTGAGATACCATATTTATATCGGTTGGATAGAAAAGAAATAGGAACGGAAATTATAGCAAAAATAAATCGGGAGGGATATTTGCAATGAGTATAAAGAAGCTTTATTCGAATGAACTCCTGGTGTCGTTAGAGTATTCTAACATTGACAAAGATTATGATTTTTATTATGTTACTACATCGGATAAATACATAAAAGGTGGAGCGTCTTTTTTGGATATTGACGATATGAAGGTATCAGCTCTGCAATTTGAAAGTGGAAAGAGTTTTTGGGTTATGCTTCCTAAAAATGTTATTTCCAGAGCTGGGTTTGTTCGTTTGCTGAATGCAAAAGAGGATGGAGACAGTTTGTCTATAAAATCTATGACGAGTAGAAACATACCGGAGTATTTGTTGACACAATTATTTTTCAATGCCTTAACGAGTCCGGTTGATGAAATAATATCATTTAATAATCTGTCAGGGAAATTATTATGTTTTCGACCTGCATGGTTGAATAAGGATAAGGAGAATTTTATATGGGGTATGCAGTGCCTTGAAGTGAAAGTCGGAGATGATATGTGTGTAAAATTGGTAGCACATAGGATGACAGCACTGGCACTTAAAAAGCAAATGAAATTTGAAAAAAGAAAGCTACAGGATTATCCGCAATACGAGTTCAGTTATAACAATAATACCTTAAAACGAGTATCTAATGAAAATAAAAATCGTAGAGAAAACTTTATTATTAAACCCATAGATGGCGAAAGGGGTAGCATTACATTCTTTGACTTTACGGATTATGAAACGTTTTCATGTAGCAAGATGGGTGTTTTATATGATATTTTGAACACCTTACATGATGAGTTTGGTAAATATGTTTGTGTTAAATTTAAGCAATATAGTATTGATGAAGTTTTGGAATATAAGCGTTTGCCATTGGAGTTATATAAGGATATTGTTAAAAAGGAAGTTTTGAATTCTGGAATTAATATAGTGGATGCTGTACACTCTGAAACTTCTGAAGATTATTTGCTGGATGTAGCGAATGGTATTAATAAAATTATTCCGGAGGCAAAATGTAGCGTTGGAAAAAGATTATCAAAGAAGAAGCTTAATGTACGATATATACATGATAAATCCTTCTATTCAGATTCGAAAGTGGACCCGCATCAAGAAAACATGGAGGATTATGTTGTTCAGCATATTACAGTAGAGAATTTTAAACACCAATCATCCGCGGCAGTTTATAATATTCTGAAAGAGCTTGTAATTAAGAAAGACGTTGCAACTGGTAAAATTACATTGGTGGATTGGAGTCTATATAGATATAAAGCAGACTGGTTATTTGGTGTAGTTGCAGACGATACGTATTACTTTATGACTATTCATCCGGACGGTGCATTTAAAATCGAAGCATTGAAACGAAATCTTTTTACCATGACAGAGTATGATAAATATATGGATTATTTCGGCTTGAATGAAGAGAATAGAAATGATTATAGAGGTGTTATAGGTTTAGTAAAAGATGCAGAGGGTAATATTAATCTTATAAAGGATACCAATATGTATTCTATGCCTGATTATACCGCGATGGGTGACGTTCTTAAGAATGTAGCTAGTGAAGGAAGGTTTCCAGGAAAAGACGTGGCAACTTGGCTTCGTGCAGTAATGAATACAACAGATAAAATAAAAGTACAGGCAGAAATGGATATAGTCATCCCGCATATCGATGTGAATGCGGAATACACGAAAGCCGATGTAATGGGATTATTCAAAGGAATTACTACAAAGAAAGAAGTTGTGCGCTATGTTTTTGAGAATACCGGTATTATGCTATATGCCTATTTACGCGGAGAAGAAGAGAGACGCGAGTATCTTTCCGGAAATATAGACATTAATTATTTTGATAATGATGATACGCACGCAAAATATTCAGTTGGTGAAATTGGTAATGGAATGAAATACACAATTGAGAGAGCCAGCGTAGTACGTGAGATACAGGCGGTTGATGGAAGTAAATTGTTTTTTAAAAAATTATTGCCACTTATGGGCGTAGAGTTTGTAAGGTATGGAATGTTAACGGTTGTTCCATTTCCGTTTAAGTATTTAAGGGAATATATTGCAACAAACGAGCAAACGTGTGTGCTAACGACACATGTATGGTGACAGAGACGACCAATAATGGAATTCTTTAATTTGGATTTTGTTAGTGATAGTATGATAATGAAAAGTTAAAAGATTTGCATAAAAATACATAAAATATAATGAAAAACTATTAAGATCATGGATGAGATAGAGTCGGATGATGCAGGTGCATTGTCCGGCTTTTTTGATTGTACTCGAAATAAAAATATTGAAAACAAACAAATATAATGTTATTATAAATAAAAATGGTTATTAAGAAAGCAAGGATGATGGTATGATGGATGAAATAAATACAATGTTTGGTACTCACTTTCATATAGCGCCAATGGATGATGTTAAAGGACTTCCGGTATATATGACATTAAAAAGAACATTTACCAAGGTACAAGATGGTGATAGTGTCTTTGTTTTGATAAGTGTATCCGATCAGGGGCGATTTGGAGTGGTTGCATTGGACAAACAGAGAATTCTTTATGAGGATATGTTTGGTTGTCCGATTGCATATTGGTTTACTCATGTTACAAAGCTGCAGAGAGAGGCACTGATTGGACGTAGAATTCCGTTTGTTGCAGATGGATGTCAGCTGTATTTGCCATTTCTTGGCATGGCTGTTTATAAATCAATAAAAAAAGAGGTAAATATGGATAAGATGTCACCCATTGCACAGAGCTTATTTTTGTACCTGCTATATGCAAACAGAGGCTGTAAGGTAATGAAAAAGCAGGCGGCAGAGTTTTTAGGAGTAACCAGAACTTCTCTTACCAGAGCGAGTGAACAATTGTCTGCGATGGGGTTGATCTTACAGGAAGCATGTGGAAAGCAATATTATATGTGGATGGACAATGCCAAATATGAGATAATAAAAAAGGCATTACCCCATATGATAAATCCGGTGCAAAAATCCTTTACCACAGAGAATATTGATATGCTTCATGAAATGCCGTTATCGGGAGAGAGTGCTTTGGCGATGCAGACAATGCTAAATCCATCTAATATGAAGTGTGTTGCAATAGATAAGGCAGTGGCAAAGGAATATTCATTTGTAGAGATTGATGAAAAATGGGAAGAATGCAATAATTTAGTAAAGCTTGAATTATGGAAATATGATCCGAAGAAATTCGCAAGAAATGGGATGGTTGATCCGGTTTCCTTGTATATGACTTTCGTGGATAATATGGATGAACGGATAGAAGGTGCATTGGAAGAGTTATTGGAGGAATACAAATGGTAACGGGGATAGATACATTTAGAGAAAAGTTTAAGGATTATACAGATTGCTATACAGTGATCGGAGGAGCTGCCTGTGATATTATTATGTCACAAGCGAATTTTGATTTTAGAGCAACCAAAGATATTGATATGATTTTAATAATAGAAGATCGGTATCCTGAATTTGGAAAAGTTTTTTGGGAATATATTAAAGAAGCAGGCTATAAATGTGGGTCGAGAAACAGCGAGGATATGCATTTTTATAGATTCACTGATCCGAAGGCAGGGTATCCGGTCATGATTGAGCTTTTTTCCAAAAACCGGGTTATAAATTAGAGGTTGATGAGGGTATTATTCCAATTCATATGGATGAAGACACTTCAAGTCTTTCAGCTATTTTGTTAAATGATGATTTCTATAATTTTATGCTGCAGGGAAGGGCTGTGGTAGATGGGATAAGCGTATTGCGCGCAGAATATCTGATTCCATTTAAGATGTTTGCGTGGCTTGATTTAAAGAATAAAAAGCAAAATGGTGAGCATGTTGACAGCAGAGATATAAAAAAACATAAATATGATGTGTTTCGATTGTTACAGATTGTGGATAGCAATACAATAATACCTACCGATGGATTAGTGAAGAAAAGCATAAATGAATTTTTTGAGGAAATTTTGAAGGAAACGCTGCCTTTGTCCCAGCTTGGGCTTTTGTTTAATCAGGAAGAGGCAATGGGAATTTTGCATGATTTGTATGGGATTTAGTTATTAGAGACGGCATGATTAATGGAAAAGTGATGGCTACGTTATATGATGTCGGTACTAACACTACTAATTATCATATCAAGAAAATATTTGAGGATAGTGAGTTGCAGGAGAATTCAGTTATTCGAAAAATGTGATATCAATGCATATGGAGGATATAATAAAGGAAATCAGAGAGCAGGAAATGTAAAGGAGAACGACAGTAATGGCCTATGGAAAATCAATAGAGCTGTTCCTTGTTAATGGAACGGCAGACAGCCTTATCATAGCAGAATTATCTAATTGGAATGGAAAAGCAATTAAGATTCCTCGTATTGAGGTTGCATCCTGCAATCGCGACGACATAACGCAGGCAGGAGTATACTTCCTTTTCTGCAAAGAAGACGATGGTTCAGAATCAGTTTATATCGGCGAGGCTGAGAATGTAAAAGAAAGGCTTGTACAGCATTTACGTGATTACCAATCTGAAAAAGAAAAATACTATTGGAGTACTGCAGTTATCTTTATCGGCAGAGATTTAAATAAAGCACTTATTAGATATCTTGAAAATCGTTTTGTGGAAATTGCCAGAAGCAGCAAGAGATATGCGGTTCTCACAAAAAATACATACCGGAATACAGTAATGAAAGAATCCCAGATAGCTGTTATGGAAGAATTTATTGATAATGTCAAAATACTGATTAATGCTCTGGGATATAAGGTTTTGGAACCATTTGCGCAGATAGAGTCTACTTCGGCAACAATGGATGATGAAGTCCTTTCATTAACAACGAGTTCTGCAAATGCTATAGGAAAAGTAACAACAGAAGGTTTTGTTGTCTTTGGAGGAGCTTCTGTAAATGAAAAAACATCCGTAAAGTCTTTGAGTGCCGGCATGCAGAAGATGCGACAGATGTTATTTGATTCTGGAAAAGTTAAAGATTTAATTACAACGGAGGATATTTTATTTTCAAGTTCATCAGCTGCGGCAGATTTTATTCTTGGATATAGTGTTAGTGGTCCTCAAATGTGGAAAGCAAAAGACGGTCGTACACTGAAAGAAATCGAAAATAGTGAGACAGATTAATTATGCTTAAGTGATTGAAAAACAGAAACCAGAAGGAGGAATCCTATTTGAAAAAGAAAAAAGATGAAATAACCATCCGTTCCAGCGCAGCAGAATACCTGACCTATGTTGCATCTATCGGCGATCAGCAGGACAGTATTGAGATGCGCTATGAGGATGAGAATATATGGCTGACACAGAAGATGATGGCCACACTATATGATGTAGATGTTCGTACAATTAATGAGCATATTAAGAAGATTTATTCCGACTCAGAACTTGAGGAAGAGGCAACTATCCGGAATTTCCGGATAGTTCAAACCGAAGGTTCGCGTCAGGTTACTCGTGATACAAAACACTATAATCTTCAAATGATTATTGCAGTAGGCTTTAAGGTTAATTCTGAGCGTGCGGTGCAGTTCCGTAAATGGGTCAATCAAATTGCAAAGGACTATACCATCAAAGGATGGGTTATGGATGATGAACGTCTGAAGAATGGTGGCTCAGTGCTTACGACAGAGTACTTTGACCGCTTGCTTGAGCAGATTCGTGAAATTCGTCTCTCTATAATGGGATCAGTGCCGGGTGCAAGGATATGTGGATGCGCTGATCGAGCGGCAAGCGACGAAGGAAAAATCATAAAGTGGTTCAAGGTGTACGAAGCCGTATGAAATTATGGGAGGAACAGTATGGAAAATAATGTCTCACCATGTTTGGATGTGGCTGAAAAAATTGCGACCCAATTTGATGCTGCAATTATCGCCGGGGACCTTGTAGCTTTAGAAGAACACATCAACGAGGCACTAACACTTGCAGAGAGCGAAGATGTAATATCCAAAGCCACCATTTATTACTGCCTTGGAACAGCATATGGTGAAATAGATAGTATAGGTGGAACCAACACCGAGGACTCTCTAAAGAAACAGATATATTTCTTCCGCAAAAGCATTACTCTGTTAGAAATGGTGGGATGTAACACATCAGACTTTTCGCTGCACGTCAAAACATATACGACGAATGCTTATATAAATTATGGAAATGTACTTTGTCGGTGTGGGCGCATTATTGCAGCTATCGCACAATACAAAAAAGCATTGGAAATCCAACCGACATTTGGTATGGCTCTTGGAAATTTGGGAAAAGCCTATATGGACTACTCTCTTATGGAATTTGATCCCGGTCATCAAGAGTATTTTCACCATTTTTCCTATGCATATTTTCAAAGAGCCTTGGAATGTACAGATCCCAATACATACCCAGAAGCCAGAACATTTTTTGCAGACCAAACTGCTCAATACAGACCTGAATACATCGAGTCATTTCTTTCGAAGGAATTATCCATTCCTCAATTCAACATTCGAGGGAAAAAGGAATGTGCGTATCGCGAATGGGCTATAGAAAACAATCTGTTTTTGAATACACTAAATGATTTACCGCTTGCAGAATTGTGCTTCGCCTGTGATGTGTTGCAACTGCCAGGGATGGTTGTATCTCTTGATGCAAAGCCTATCTTTCATGGGATGTTTAACCAAATAAAGCAGGAATATGTTTTTGCAAGGTATCAATATTATTCCGCCCTTCAAGAGTCAAGTAAACCGCACTTTGCTGATAGGGATACGCATCTCATAAATTTTGCTGACTATCCACAATACGGTATGCGTATCGAGCAACTAAAGTCATCATTTAAGACATTGTTTGGATTGCTGGATAAGATGGCTTATTTCCTAAATTCGTATTTCGATTTAGGGATAAAGGAACGCGATGTATCTTTCAGTTCTATTTGGAAATCCGAGCATGGTGGGGGTAAACATCATTACATATACAAAAACACCTTAAACCACCATGATAATTTTGCACTTTCTTCGCTATATTGGATTAGCAGGGATTTATACGATAGTTTTGAGGATTCCCCCAATCCTCAGTTAGAGCGCATAAAGAAAGTTCGTCATGCGTTGGAGCATAAGTATGTGAAAATAACAAAAGGTTGGTTTCCAGATAGAGAAAACGGCGAGATTGATGATTTAGCTTTGTATGTGAATGAAAAGGAGCTATATGATCTGACCATGCAACTTATGCATATTGTGAGAGAGGCAATTATTTGCTTGTCATTGTGTGTCCATGCAGAGGAACAATTTCGCCAAAAAGAAAACGGGGACAAACCTGTTATGCCCATACCATTCATGGAGTATGATGACAACTGGAAGATATAATTCCATTCACAGTTTATTATCTGGACTTATTTGAATCTTCTATGGCATAGTGTCTCGCTGCATTATGAGTAAGAGCCTGTGAAAAAATTTCTGTAAATTAGACAATATACTGGTCTTCTATGATAAAATAATAAATCATAGGAGGCCTTTTATTATGGCAAACAGAAAAAACAAGTTTACAAACCAAAACCAATGACTGAGGGAAAGAGAAATCTGATTCAAGGATTGCTTCAGGAGTATGATATTCAGTCCGCTGACGATATTCAGGAAGCATTAAAGGATCTTCTGTCCGGAACGATTCAAGATATGCTTGAAACAGAAATGGATAGTCATCTTGGTTATGATCGCTACGAAAGATCCAGCGAGCCAAACTACCTAAACGGCACAAAGCCAAAAACTGTTCGTAGCAAGTATGGGGAGTTCGAGGTCGATGTTCCTCAGGATCGACAGAGCTCCTTTGAACCTCAGGTGCTTCCAAAGCGTCAGAAAGACATTTCTTTGATTGATGACAAGATCATTTCTATGTATGCAAAAGGAATGACCACACGACAGATTTTTGAAACGATAGAGGATATTTATGGCTTTGAAGTAAGCGAAGGAATGGTATCTGATATTACAGATAAGCTTCTTCCTAAAATCGAAGAATGGCAAAATCGTCCTTTATCTGCGGTATATCCTATCGTTTTCATTGATGCTGTACACTTCTCTGTCCGTGATGACGGAGTAATTAGAAAACTTGCCACATATGTTGTTCTCGGTATCAACGAAGATGGCATGAAAGAAGTTTTAAGTATTGTTGTTGGAGAAAATGAAAGCAGTAAATATTGGTTGTCCGTATTGAACAGTCTGAAAAATCGTGGAGTCCAGGACATTCTCATTTTCTGCTCTGATGGATTAACGGGAATCAAAGATGCAATCTCTACAGCATTTCCAAAAACAGAGCAGTAGCGTTGCATAGTGCATATGGTAAGAAATACACTCAAATACGTTGCAAACAAGGATATGAAGGCTTTTGCTAAAGATTTAAAAACAGTCTATACAGCTGCCGATGAAGAAACTGCCAGAAGGCAGTTAAAAACCGTTACAGAAAAATGGTCGGGACAATATCCCAATGGCATTAAGTTAAGGAAATCTCACATCACAGAAATGTGGTGTGGGATT
>OGFG01002805.1_pt1 | contig 13652 bp, 11 predicted proteins | sample 1570761 | NCBI WGS metagenome assembly OGFG01 (sample SAMEA2581938, study PRJEB24529) | metagenome | biome: Human gut stool | place: China | collected 2011 | reverse complement strand
CTCTATTTGCGCCGCCTCGCATACGCTGCCGCCGCAAGCGCAAGCGCGCCGAAAGCTGCTGCAGCCGCCTCGGGTTCAGGAACGCCAACTAAAACGAGGTCGTTTCCCCTCCATTCTATCGACCACTTGGTCTCGTCTATTCCCAATATGCTTACTCCACCGTCGCCGAAGCCGATAATATCTCCGCCTACGGACAACAGCGTATATTCTCCGGGCGCATAGTCTTCGTAGCCCCAATTGAAGTCGAAGACTATTTCAGATAGCATATCGTATTGGTCGGCCCTTTTTAGATTGCCGTCTATGCGGATTAGCGGTTCGTCGAGCGTAAGCGCGTTTTGCGGAACATAGACAGTCCATTTGTTGGCAGGTTCAGTATCGTTTTTAGAATCTGTATCATTATTCATATTTACGCTTCCGGATATATAATAACTTTTGGCGTACGTATTAAAAAACACTTTCTGGAATGCTAATTTAAGATCTTTGATTTCAATTCTGTCAAGAGCTCCTGTAATAAGGCTGCCCCAGTTGTGCGTGTCGTTTGTGAGATATGTGTCGCCGAGAACTTTTATTGAATAAGAGTTCTGCGAGGCGTCGGGTTTTACATAAAAATTATTCTGGGCACTCTGGTAAGAACCCCCGCCATAGCTATCCATGGAAAGAGTAAAGTCCTCGCCTGCATGTCCGTCGGAACCTATCCATATAGTAGTATTTCTCGAAGTGCCTTCGCCGATTACAACATTTCCAATGGATGCGCGGGTGATTTGTGCATATTTGCTGATGCGCCGGGATACAAGACGGGAACAAGGAAGCTTTTGTCACCGGGCAATGGTGACAAAAAACACACAACTTCTTTTCTGCGTTGGGGGCTGGCAGACGGGGTGGCACTATGTTACAATAGAAGCAATGGGTGACTTTTGGAAAAAGGAGAGAAGCAACATGGGTGCGGTGTATCGTGAGGAACTGTCGGCAAATGCACGGAAGCTGATCGAGCAGCTGCTCAGCCTTCCGCAGGGCTGGGTGACGGCGGCGGCGCTGGCTGAAAGCATCGGGGTCAGCCGCCGCACCGTGCTGCGGGAGCTGCCCGCTGTGGAGCAGTGGATGCAGGCTGCCGGGGCGCATTTTGTGCGGAATCCCGGCAAGGGTCTGCTGCTGGATGAAGCGCCGGAGCGGCGAGACGCACTGCGCACCCAGCTGAACAGCGGCGACAGGAAAGAACTTTCCCGCGCAGAGCGGCGGCAGCAGCTTTTGACAAGGCTGCTCAGCGAGCAGGAGCCCTGCAAAACAGCGGTACTGGCACGGGCGCTTGGCGTTTCGGAAAGCACGCTGTCTGCGGACTTGGATGAACTTGAGACCAAGCTACACCCCTACCGGGTGGAGATGTTCCGCCGCCCCGGCGTGGGGGTCTGGCTGCAGGGGGATGCTTCTTCCTACCGGAGGGTGGTGTCTGCCCTGCTGCGCAGCAGTATGCCGGAAAAGGAACTGGCAGAGGTGCTCTGCGGACGGATGCCGGAAAACGAGATCTTCTCGACCCTGCTGGATACAAAAACGGCCGAAAAGGTCTGGGCGGCTTTGCAGCAGTTTGAACAGGAAGAGCAGCTCCATCTGCCGGATGCAGGCTTTCTGGCGCTGGCGATCCATTGCACCCTGACCATTCAGCAGCTGCGGCAGGGCGGCGACAAGGGCAGCGCCCCCAGAGGGCTGCGCCCGGCGGGCAATCATGCTGCCCGGCTGGTGGCGGCGCTGAACCGCGCCTTCGGGCTAACCCTGCCGTCTGAGGAAGCGCAGTATCTGGAACTGTATCTCTCCGCCTATCTGGGCGCAGAGGACCCTTGGGGCAGCGCACAGGAGATGGAGTTGCGGAATCTGGAAGCCGCCCTTATCCGGGAAATGGAAAAGGCGCTGCACACAGACCTTTCCGGTTACACCTCCCTGCGGGATGACCTGTACTGCCACCTGCACCCCATGCTGCTGCGGGTGGAGCAGAACATTCGTACCGAAAACCCCCAGCTGGACACCATCCGCACCGACTACCCCGGCCTGTGGAAAGCCACCCGCGCCGCCTGTGATGCGGTGCAGCAGCAATTCGTTCTGCCCGCCATCTCGGACGACGAAGCGGCCTACCTTGCCATGCACTTTGGCGCAGTGCTGGAACAGAATGCCATGTTCCGGCTGCGGCTGCGGGTGGTAGTGGCCTGTCCGCTGGGCATGGGTTCCAGCCGCTTTCTGGCTTCCCGGCTGGGAAACGAGTTTCCCTCTTTGCAGGTAGAGGGGTGCTGCTCGGTGCGGGAGCTGAACACTGCCGACCTGCGTCGGAGAAAAATCGACTTCATTATCTCCACCGTGCCGCTGGAACTGGATTACCCGGCGGTGTGCATCAGCCCTTCCCTGCTGGAGCCAGACCGTGCCGTGCTGAAGGACGCTATTACGCGGTACAGCCAGAACCGCGCAGAACCGGAACCGGCGGTGCAGCCCGTGCAGGATACAGCCTGTGCAGGCTCCAAGCTGCAGTATTATGCACGCTTGACCCGGTCCATGACCGGGCTGCTGGAACATCTGACCATCCAGCCCGTCAAGGCTCCCGGCAGCCGCGCTGCCCTCATCCATGCAGCGGCGCAGCTGTTCTGCCCGCAGGAAGCGGACGCCCGGCTGGTGGAGCAGCAGCTTCGCCGCCGTGAAACGCTGGGCGATACCTACATCAAACCCCTGTATGCCCTGCTGCTCCATTGCAGGACAAGTGCGGTAAAGGACTGCCGTTTGGGCTATCTGCAGGCACAGCCGCCGGTCTATGAGCCGGGGCGCATCGTGCTGGGGGCACTGGTGCTGCTGGCCCCGGATGACGGGAACGGCGTCCCGGTGGAGGTCATGCAGAATGTCAGCGGGCAGCTGATCGAAACGCCCCGGCTGATGGAGGCACTGCGCACCGGACAGCAGCAGGAAGCGGCAGACCTGTTGGAACAGGGCTTTGACCGTGGCTTTTTTGCGGACTGCAAACCGCCGCACACAAAATGAACTGAAAACGCACTCCCGGCTTTTGCCTTTTTGGGCAGAGCCGGGAGTTTTTTTGTTGTTGTAACAAGATACCTATTAGAGAACTTTTGAGCCAAAAATCATGTATCCCAGAAAGTTGGCGAAAAGCACCAAAAACACGCAGTGCGATTTGTTGAAACAACAGCTTGACATGGGCGAGAACTGTTGGTATTATAATGCCAGAGCTTTCGTTTCAACAGTTTCGAGTTTCATAACAACAATCGTGAAGGAGGCTGTTGTTCCCATGATCTACACCGTAACATTGAATCCGGCGCTGGACAAGACCGTTGAGATTCCGAACCTTGCGCTGGACACCGTAAACCGGATCACCAAGATGCGTACCGATCCCGGTGGCAAGGGCATCAACGTCAGCAAGGTGATCGCAAAGCTGGGTGGGACCAGCAAGGCTATCGGCATTCTGGCCGGTAACAGCGGCAGAGCCATTCAGGACGCACTGGACAGTGAAGGGCTTGCCCACAACTTCCGTTTCGTGCCCGGCGAGACCCGCACGAACCTGAAGGTCATCGACCCGGAAAACCACACCAACACCGACATCAACGAGCCGGGCATCGAGGTGGATGCCCCGGAGCTGACCGCCCTGCTGTACGACCTGCTGAAGGAACTGAAACGGGGGGATATCGTGGTGCTGGCAGGCAGCCTGCCGAAGGGTGCCCCCAAGGACACCTACTACACATGGGTGGAATCCTGCAAAAAGGCAGGGGCAAAGGTCTTTCTGGATGCAGACGGCGAGCTGCTGGCAGAGGGGCTGAAGGCTGCTCCCTATCTGGTCAAACCCAACAACGACGAGCTTTCCCGCATGATGGGCCGGGAGCTGAAAACGCTGGATGAACTGGCCGATGCCGGTCAGGCGCTCATCCGCAGGGGCATCGAACATGTGGTGGTGTCCATGGGCGGTCGGGGTGCGCTGTATCTCCGCAAGGACAGCGTGATCTACGCTCCGGCACTGAAGGTCAAAGTTGGCAGCACGGTGGGTGCCGGCGACAGCGTGGTCGCCGCTCTCGCCTACGCCGAAGCGGAAGGGCTTAGCGAAGAAAACACCGTTCGCTTGTCCATCGCCACAGGAGCCGCCAATGTGATGTGCAGCGGCACACAGGCCGCAGAGCGCAGCCAGATCGAAGAACTGCTGCCGCTGGTCACCTTCCAGCATCTGTAAAACTTCTTGAAAACACAACGGTAACTGTTATAATAAAAGGAGAGTTTCATTATGAAAGTCAAAGCTGTTCGTCTGCACGCCGCCAACGATCTGCGTCTGGATACTTTTGAACTGCCGGAGATCAAGGACGATGAGATCTTGGTCAAGGTCGTTTCCGATAGCATCTGCATGTCTACTTACAAGTGCGCCATCCTCGGTACTGCTCACAAGCGTGTGCATCCGGATGTAGCCGAGCACCCCGCCATCATGGGTCACGAGTTCGCCGGTGATATCGTCAAGGTGGGCAAGGCGCATCAGGACAAGTTCAAGCCCGGCATGAAGTTCACCCTGCAGCCCGCCCTGAACTACAAGGGCACCATGTGGAGCCCCGGCTACTCCTACGAGTTCTTCGGCGGCGACGCCACCTACTGCATCATCCCTGCCGAGGTCATGGAACTGGGCTGCCTGCTGGAGTACAAGGGCCGTGCTTACTACGAGGCTTCTCTGGCCGAGCCTATGAGCTGCTCCATCGGTGCTTTCAACGCCGCCTACCACACCAAGATGGGGGTATACCATCACGATATGGGCATCAAGAAGGGTGGCAAGCTGGCGATTCTGGCCGGTGCAGGCCCCATGGGTCTGGGTGCTCTGACCTACGCACTGCACCGTGATGTGCGCCCCGGCATGGTGGTGGTCACCGATATCAACGAGGATCGTCTGGCCCGTGCGGAGTCCCTCTTCCCCCCGAAGGAGGTCAAGGAGAAGGACGGCATCGACCTGTACTTCGTCAACACCGCCAACATGGCAGACCCCGCTGCCGAGCTGCGGGAGCTGACCGGCGGTACCGGCTTTGATGATGTGTTCTGCTACGCCCCCATCGCGCCGGTGGTGGAGCTGTCCAGTGCTGTGCTGGGTCGTGACGGCTGCCTGAACTTCTTTGCAGGCCCCACCGACAAGCAGTTCAGCGCCAAGATGAACTTCTACGATGTGCACTACAATTCTACCCATGTCATGGGCACCACCGGCGGTAATACCGCCGACATGATCGAGTCGCTGGAACTGACCGCCGCTAAGCGCATCGATCCGGCTGTGATGGTCACCCACATCGGCGGTCTGAACGCCGCTGCCGAGACCACCCTCAACCTGCCCAAGATCCCCGGCGGCAAAAAGCTGATCTACACCCACCTGACCATGCCCCTCATCGCCCTGACCGATCTGCGTGCCAAGGGCGAACAGGACAACGACCCCCGCTATACCGCACTGGCTGACATCGTGGATGCCCACAACGGCCTGTGGTGCCCGGAAGCAGAGGAATATCTGCTGGCAAACTTCAACCCGGAGGACTAAGCAGAACGTGCCATGGGACAGGACAAACGCAGACAGGAGGAATCCCCCATGGAACAACGCCGCAATCAAATCGTGGAGCTGGTGAACCGCAAAGGCAGCATTAGCTTTGCCCAGCTCAAGGAAGCTTTCCCTTCCGTTTCGGAAATGACCCTGCGCACCGACCTGAAAGCACTGGATGAAGCCCGCCGTGTGGTGCGGGTGCATGGCGGTGTCAAGTCGGTGGAGCAGGTGGTAGGCACAGACGACCTGCTGAGCCGCCGTTCCGCCCGCAATGCCGAAGCAAAGCAGATCATTGCCGAAAAAGCCATTGCTCTGCTGCGCCCCAACACCACCCTGTTTCTGGATTCCGGCAGCACCGCCACAGCAGTGGCCCGGTGCATCCCGGATCAGCCCATGCTCATCTACACCAGCGGCCTGAGCTGCGCCATGGAGCTGGCAAAGCTGGAAAAGCCCCATGTGTCCCTGCCGGGCGGCAGCCTGAACCGGTTCAGCATGAGCGTCTGCGGTGCACAGAGCATCCAGACGATGGAGGGCATCAACTTTGATTTGCTGCTGCTGGGCGTGACCAGTTACAGCCCGGAAACCGGTTTTACCTGCGGCGTGGAGGATGAAGCACGGCTCAAGCAGACCGTGCTCCGCCGCTGTGAGCAGAAAGCCGTGCTGCTGGATTCCTCCAAGATCGGACTGAAAAGCACGTTCCACATCTGCGAGCTGTCCGATATTGATATTGTGATCTCGGACGGAAAGCTGCCCGTAGAATTTTTACAGGCCTGCCGGAACGCAGGCGTAACGGTACTATAAAAGGAGCGTTATTATGAAGATCATCCGCGCAAAAGATTATCAGGATATGTCCCGCAAAGCGGCCAACATCATCTCTGCACAGGTCATCATGAAGCCGGACTGTGTACTGGGTCTTGCCACCGGCGGCACCCCGGTGGGCACTTATGCCCAACTGGTGGACTGGTACAACAAAGGCGATTTGGATTTCTCCGAGGTCACTACTGTCAATCTGGACGAGTACCGCGGCCTGCCCAAGGAGCATCCCCAGAGCTACTGGTATTTCATGAACGAGAACCTGTTCAGCAAGGTGAATATCGACCCGGCCAAGACCAACCTGCCGGACGGCACCAATCTGGACACTGCCGCCGAGTGTGCCCGTTACAACGGTATCATCCACAAGCTGGGCGGCATCGATCTGCAGCTGCTGGGCATCGGCCCCAATGGTCATATCGGCTTCAATGAGCCGGGCGAAGCCTTTGAGCTGGAGACCCACTGCATCGACCTTGCACCCACTACCATCGAAGCCAACAAGCGCTTCTTTGACGGCAACGAGGCCCTTGTCCCCAAACAGGCATACACCATGGGCATCAAGACCATCATGCAGGCACGCAAGGTGCTGGTGGTAGCCAACGGTAAAGCCAAGGCACAGGCCGTCAAGGACGCCGTGACCGGCCCTGTGACCCCTGCCTGCCCCGGCAGCATCCTGCAGCTGCATCCGGACTGCATCCTTGTGGCAGACGAGGAAGCACTGAGCCTGCTGTAAACTCCCAAAGCCAACTTCTTCATTTACCATAACTTTGCTTAAGATCCAACCAAAGCACAGAAAGGGCCGGACTCGTTGCACGGGTTCGGCTCTTTCTGTCAGAAATAAGATTTATCTTGCTATCTTACGCAAAGAGCAACTCCAAAAGAGCCGTCATGGAGATGGTAGGTTCGCCTGCGGCAGCGGATAACAGCAATGTCCATTGCGCTTTGTTTTGCCCGGATGCGCACCCGCAGAAAGCTCTCCCTCGTCAAACTGCCCAAAATACGCCCTTAAAAGTTTACTTGACGCAATTCTCAAATCAATATATAATTGGGTCAGAAACCAATCATAGAAAAGGATGATTTCCAATGGCGCGCAGATACGACAGCAAAGAAGCAAAACGGCGGATCCTGACCGCCTGTGTCCGGCTTTTTCTGGAAAAAGGCTACACGAACACCAAGGTTGCAGAAATTTTAAAGGAAGCAGATGTTTCCGCCGGGTCGTTCCAGAATATTTTCCGCACCAAGGACGGTGTGCTGACCGAGCTGATCGGCATGATGTTCAGCAGGCAGTTCGGCGCGGTAAGGCCGCTGGCGGCAAACGCCCCCTCGCCGGTGTACCTCTACGCGGTGGAAACGGCTTTGCAGCTGGCGATGACCGAGCTGAGCGAGAATCTGCGGGATATCTATGTGGAAGCGTACACCTTCCCCGCCACGGCGGAGATCATCCACCGCAGCACCACGGCCGAGCTGCAGGCGGCGTTCAGCGCGTATCTGCCCGGGTGTGCCGAGTGCGATTTCTACGAGATGGAGCTGGGCACGGCTGGCATGATGCGCGGCTACATGGCACGGCGGTGCGACCCCTACTTTACGCTGGAGCGCAAAATACGGCGGTTCCTGAGCATGAGCCTGAGTGCGCTGCAGGTCCCCGCGCAGGAGCGCGAGCAGGTCATCGCTTTTGTGGCGGAGATCGATATGCTTGCCCAGGCGCGGAAAGTGGTAGATGCTGTGCTTGCATCGCTGTCCGTGCAGTTTGATCTGAAAGGATAACAAGGTTTGATGACAAGGAGGGAGCAACATGAAAAAATGGCTGATCGGGTGTTTGACGGTGCTGGCAATGGTGTGCCTGATACCGGGGATCGTGTTAAAAGCGGCGGCAGAAACAGTCCCGGTGTACTGCTCACGCTGTGGGATTAGGGAAGAACGTGAGGTCCGCAGATACGAAAAATATGATTCGACCTATCATAAGGTTTGTGTAGATGCATGCCAGAACTGCCACAACGATGGCAATGTTACGCTTTTACAGGTACATACCGGCGGTACCGAAACTCCCACCTGCACCACAGGCAAAACCTGTGAAAAATGCGGCGCGGAATACGACATCCCCGGTCACGCATGGGGCGCGTGGACGCCTAACGGCGACGGCACGCACACCCGCATATGCACGAACCCCAACTGCGACGCAAAAGAAGAGAACGCACCCTGCGGCGGCGACAGCAGCGCGACCTGCACCAGGCCGGGAACGTGCAAAACTTGCGGAGGGAGTTACTACGGCGGTCACGACTGGGGCGAGTGGTCATCCGCCGGCAACGGCACGCACATCCGCAACTGCAAGAACTGCTACAAAGTTGATACTGCAAGCTGTACCGGCGGCAGCGCGACCTGCAGCACCAAAGCGGTCTGTGAGGTGTGTGGTGAGGAATACGGCGAAAAAGACCCAAATAACCATGATCTGGTGCAGCACGCAGCAAAAGCCCCCACTTGTACGGAAATCGGCTGGGACACTTACGACCGCTGCATCCGCTGCGGCTATACCACCCGCAAAGAGCTGCCCGCACTGAACCATGATTTGGTGCGTCACGTAGCGCAAGCCCCCACCTGCACAGAAAAGGGCTGGGCTTACGATACCTGCTCCCGCTCCGGCTGCAACTATACCACCCGCAAAGAGCTGCCCGCACTGAATCATGATTTGAAGCAATACGCAGCAAAAGCCCCTACCTGTACGGAAATCGGCTGGGATGCTTACGAAGCCTGCTCTCGCTGCGACTATACTACCCGCAAAGAGCTGCCCGCACTGAAACATGATTTGGTGTACTACAAAGCAAAAGACCCCACTTGTACGGAACCCGGCTGTGATGCTTACGAAACCTGCTCTCGTTGTGACTATACCACCTATGTGGAGCGGCCCGCGCTGAAACATGATCTGAGGCAGCGCGTGATAAAAGCCCCCACCTGTACGCAAATGGGCTGGGCTTACGAAACCTGCTCCCGCTGCGACTATTTTGCCACTCCGTTGCTGCCCGCACTGAATCATGATTTGGAGCAGCACGCAGCAAAAGCCCCCACCTGTACAGAAATCGGCTGGGATGCTTACGAAGCCTGCTCCCGCTGCGACTATACCACCTATGTGGAACTGCCCGCACTGAATCATGATCTGGTGCAGCACGATGCGCAAGCCCCTACCTGTACAGAAAAGGGCTGGAGCGCCTACGAAACCTGCTCCCGCTGCAACCATACTACCTATACAGAGCTGCCCGCGCTGAATCATGCTCTGGTGAATCACGATGCAAAAGCCCCTACCTGCACGGAAATCGGCTGGGATGCTTACGAAACCTGCTCCCGCTGTGACCATACCACCTATGCGGAGCTGCCCGCGCTGAACCACGATTTGAAGCAGCACGCAGCGCAAGCCCCCACCTGTACGGAAATCGGCTGGGATGCTTACAAAACCTGCTCTCGTTGTGACTATACCACCTACGCGGAGCTGCCCGCACTGAACCATGATTATCAGGCTGTTACCGTAGAGCCTACCTGTGAAACAGACGGCTATACCATCTTTACTTGCTCCCGCTGCAAAGACAGCTACACCGCAGACCCGACCGATAAGCTGGGACACCAGTTCGGTGCATGGTCCCCGAACGGAACCGGCTCTCAGAGTGCCAGTTGTCTGCGGCAGGGCTGCGGGCACACTGGCAGCACGGATTGCCGGAAGTTTACTTTCCGCACTGCGGAAGGCGAAACCCTGACCTTCTGCCCCGTGTGCGGGCAGGCAGAAAACGCCGCGCAGCTGGAAAAGATCGAAGCGGCAACGGCGTGGGCGCTCAGCGGCAGCCTTTCTGCGGAGGATGTGACCGCACGGACGAACGGGGAATACCTGAGTGTGGCATTTGAGACTGCCGGCAGCCTGACGCAGCCCACCGGCCGGGTAAGGCTTGCGCTGCCCGCCGGACTGCTGGAAGGCAAAAAGCTTGTGCGCATTGCCCCGGACGGCACGCAGACGGAGCTGCCTTTTGAAGCAAAGAACGGCAAACTCATCTTTACGCTGGATTTTGCAAACAGCGAGCTTCCCGTAATGCTCTTCCGCCTGCTCCCCCAGACCGCCGCCCTCTGAGCGCTTTTACAGCGCACAAACGATAGACCGCAAAATGCCCGCCCACCTGTGGGAAACCACGGTGGGCGGGCATTCTTTTGTGCCTTTTTGGCATCAAAATACCCCCGGAGGATGCAGCGTTTTTTACGCTGTCTACTCGGTGGTCATTTCCATCGTGCTGTCGCTGTTCTGGCCTGTGGTGCAGACCGGCATCAATAACTTCGGCATCTGGATCGCCAACTCTTCCGAGACTTCTCCCATTCTGGCTCCGTTCATCTATGGTACGCTGGAGCGTCTGCTGCTGCCCTTCGGTCTGCACCACATGCTGACCATCCCCATGCAGGACTGGCTGGGGCTGGATAACGCCGCCCGCATCAATAAGCCCTCCACCGTAGGCCAGAACTGGCGCTGGCGGCTGAAAAAGACCCAGCTGACCAAAAAGCTCCAAAAGGAGATCTGCCAGCTGACCACCCGCTACGGCCGGATGAACTGGGCGTAATTGTATAAAAATGAAAGAACGGGGCTGTTGCGTGTGCAACGGCCCCGTTTTGCATTTGCCATACAGCATAGGGGACTGTTTTTCATATCCAGGATGGAACTTTTACTTCTCTTAATACGTTTCGTAATCAAACCTTTTTCCGGTTCTGGGAGCGATACTCCGCGGGTGTGATGCCATACAGCCGCCGGAACGTTTTGAGGAAGCTACTGTAATCCGGGAAGCCGCTCTCGGTGCAGGCGTTGAGGACGGAGACACCATCTTCCAGTGCCTTGCGGCAGTGCTGCATCCGCAGATGGGTCAGGTAGCTGTGGATGCTCTCCATAGTACACTCTTTAAACGCGCGGGAGAGGTGCTCCCGGCTGGCATAGAGCTCCTGGGCCAGCTTTACCGTGGTGAGGGTCGGGTCCTGATAGTGAGCTTGCAGGTAGGACACGGCACGCTGCACCAGAACGTTGGTGCTGCTGGGGGCCGTGGTCTGGCCGCTGCCGGTGGCCAGCGTGATGAGCAGCATCATCTCCGACACCTGGGCTTCAAAAACGATGTCACGCATCTGGGCTGGCAATTCCAGGCTCTGGGCCATCCGCACAAAAAGGCTCTGAAAATCCCACTTGTTGCAGACATCCGAGTCCAGCACGGTGATGCTGTGCATCCAGGCGGCGTTTTTCAGGTTTGCATTGCGGCGGCAGGCCTGCCAGAGGGCGTCGTCAATCTGGATGACCAGACGGTCAGAGTGGTCGTTATCAATATTGAAGATGCCGGCGTGGTAGATCTGAGCAGGGAAGTAGATGAGCTCGCCGACATGCACCAGATAAACACTGCCGTCGATGGAGTAACGCACGGTGCTGCCGCCGATGGGCAGCACCAGCTCATGGTAGGGGTGGGAATGGACCACGGACTGGTCGTTTTTTTGGTTGGTATACCATGCCACCAGCAATCTTGTGTTGCGCAGCCCCATCCGTGCTTCCGCCTGTGTGAGGACATTATCGACATAATGCGTAACGCGCTCGATTTCCATAGCGATTCCACCTTTGTGAAAAATATCAGAAATGTGCTTTATCGTTGATTTTGGCTCTAGTATATCAGCTGATATCACAAATTGCAATATTTGAATCACAAAACCGCAAGAAAACGGATTGGAATTTTAGTATGATATGAGTGCAAGAAGACGACAAGAACAAAAATGACAAAACAGTGACAAAATTTTTGGTATATTTTACAAATGCAGCCGTCGTGTTTCGTGACGAACGGAAAGGAAGAGCTCATGCAGACTTCTAAAAATCATTTTGAAGCCAAAGTGATCTTTAACGATGAGACCATCCGCCGGATGTTCCGCACCGAGTTTTACACCTACGAGGGGATGCAGCGGTTGGTCTGGCTGGCCGTGGCATTTGCGCTGGTGATGCTGGCACTCTTCGTTCCCATCCCAACGGTGGTCAAGGTGCTTTGCCTGCTGGTGGGGTGCGCGATGTTCGCCATGCCGGATTTTCTAAGCCGGGTGGCGGCCGAGGGCGTCATCATGCAGCGGGGCGGGGCCGAGAGCACGGTCAGCTGCCGGATCAACGCAGGCGGCGTGGACGTGGAAAACGGTGCCCACATTCCGTTTGATAAGATCGACCGCCTGGTCGAGGACGACCAGTACTTCTACCTGTTCCAGAGCCGCCAGATGGCGGTGATGATCCCCAAAGGCAGCCTGCTGCCGGCGAACCCCGAGCGGTTTGCCAAGGTGCTTGCCAAAGAGACCGGCAAGGACTGGCAGCAGCCCAAGAGCCTGTGGGGCCTCAACCTGAAAGATCTGATCCAGATGGTGAAAGATCGGTTCCACCGCGGCGAGTCCTGACCGCTGCATTCCAAATTTGTTGTTTCACGGCCGACCGGCTGTGACGTGGTATACATACACAAGCAAGAAGAAGAAAGGAAATCCACTATGAAAATCTCTCGTAGACAGTTCGTTCAGGTCCTGGCAGTTGCAGGCGCTTCCGCTCTGCTCACCGCTTGCGGCGGCTCTTCCAACAACTCTGCAGCAGGCAGCACTGCTGCTTCCGGCGCGGCAGCTGCTGCAGGCGGCAGCTTCAACCTGAAGCTGGGCCACAACCTGGCTGAGGACCATGCTGTTCACATCCAGCTGACCAGCTTTGCGGAGCAGGTCAAGGAGAAGACCAACGGCACTGTCAACATCCAGATCATCCCCAACGGCACCCTGGGCAGCGAGTCTGATATGATCTCCCAGATCCAGGCCGGCGCTCTGGACATGGCTAAGGTCTCCGCTTCCACGCTGGGCAACTTCAGCGAGAAGTACAACGCTTTCTCCGTGCCTTATGTCTTCGACGATCAGGCTCACTACTACACCTACATGGACAGCGATTCCGCACAGGCTGTCTTTGAGTCCACCGACGATCAGGGCTTCCGCGGCCTGACCTGGCTGGATTCCGGCGCTCGTTCTTTCTACACCAAGGCTACCGCCATCCGCACCCCGGCTGACCTGAAGGGCCTGAAGATCCGCACCATGGACAGCCAGATGGCGATCGACATGATGAACTGCCTGGGTGGCTCCGCTACCGTTATGGGCTACAGCGATATCTACACCGGTATGCAGCAGGGCGTTATCGATGGCGCTGAGAACAACGTCACCGCTCTGCGTGACCACGGCGACGTCACCAAGTACTACTGCTTCGACGAGCACACCCGCATCCCCGATATGGTCAAGATCGGAAGAGAGTCGTGTAGGGAAAGAG
>OGFG01002802.1_pt1 | contig 13658 bp, 13 predicted proteins | sample 1570761 | NCBI WGS metagenome assembly OGFG01 (sample SAMEA2581938, study PRJEB24529) | metagenome | biome: Human gut stool | place: China | collected 2011 | reverse complement strand
AGGACGTTTAGACGCAAGAAGGACGCTGAAGAGCTTAGTTGCGGATTTGAGGTTGTATAGGATTGAGGGATTACTTCTGTGATAATGACAGTAAGTTGATGTATACAACTGTTACTATTAGTGCTGAAATCATGCGAATTGGCACTGGTTTTATGGATTCAGCTATATTCACAAACGACTGGGCTTCTACTTCTTCACAAGTTCAGAATCTATCTACATTATAACACTATATTAACGAAGATAATATATAAAAATGTCTATATCGATCAAAAATATATCAGTAGCGATAGACGGTATAAAGTCTACAGGATTTAGTCTTTGTATAGATGATGCTGTGTGGCGATTAGATCATTTTTCGTTGGTACAAAGTCTTTTGGCACCTAATTCTCTATCGTTTACTATGCATAAAGGGCCTGAGGAATCTATCAATGAGGCAATGTTTACTGTTTGCGGAAAAATTATCGGTAAAGAAATTCTGATTTCTTTAGAAACAGATAGTATTGAAAAAGAGTCACTGAAAGCTGATACAGATACGATAGCAGATATTTATTTTAAGGGTGTGATTACTTCTGCGTCTGGAAGTCGAAATCATACAGAATATACAGTTTACGTACAGGCATATAGTTGGGATTCGTTATTGCGCGATAATCTAAATTGCAAATCTTATGAAAATAAGACACTCAATGAGATAGTTCACGATGTCATTGGAGATTATAGTTCGAATCTTGATTCAGAGGTTGATTCTCGTTTCTGTGAAATTATACCCTATTGTGTGCAATACAATGAGACCAATTACCAGTTCCTTCAACGTTTGGCACGTCGTTATGGAGAGTGGTTATATAACGATGGTGAACAGATTATATTTGGGAATTTGCCGAAAGGTGAATGTGTAAAATTGTTTTATCCAAGTCAGGATATTCCATCCTATAGTGTTGATCTAAAAATGCATCACATAGCTTTCAATCATGTTGCTTCATCATATAATTCTTATGATTCTAATAAAAAAGAAGGAACAGAAGAAATGATGCGTGAGTATAATGCACTCAGTGAACAAGTGTTTCAAGCATCATACGATTGCTTTGTGAAACCAACTTTGCAAAATTTGCATTCAGGAGGATTCGCTGATACAGATGGTCGTGAAACTATACTTAACACTTCCACAAAAACTCAGGCTAGAGGCGAAAAGGCGAGTATGTTGACATATTCTGGGAATACTTATTGTTCAAAATTAAACATAGGCAGCACTTTGATGATAATGGATAATTATATTACCAATAGTGCTTCTAATGAAAAAAGCCAAATAGAACAGGATGAAATTTTGATAATAGAATTGATTCATAGTTTTTCTGCGGATGAAACTTACAGTAATCATTTTGTTGGGATTCCGGCTGCATGCGATTATCCTCCCTATTTTGATTGTGATGTTTATCCTATAGCACAGTCATGTCGGGCAAAGGTTACTGATAATGAAGACCCCAAAAATCTTGGACGTATTCGGGTACAATTTGACTGGCAAGTCCAACAAGAAGATGAAATGATGACTCCCTGGTTGAGAATGGCTCAACCCTATGCCGGTGGCGGAAAAGGTTTCAGTTTCATTCCTGAAATAGGAGAAGAGGTAATGATTGACTTTGAAGGAGGAAATGCCGAACGTCCATACGTCAAAGGTACATTATACAATGGCATAGATGATGTAGACAAAGCTTGGGTAATCGGCAATAATAGTCGGAATCAAGTAAAAGCCATACGTACACGGAACGGCCATACCATTGAAATACACGATGAGGGAAACGATGGCTACATCCGTATATACGACAACAAGAAAGAAAACTACATCCTCACATTCTCCACAGACGAGAAGCTCATCAAACTTGAATCGACCGGTAACATCGAACTGTATGCAAAAAATGATATCATTATGCATGCCGGACATGATATAAATGCAAGTGCAGACAATGATATATTTATTGCCGCAGACAACGATATGCAACGTACTGCTGATAATGATATTAGAGAACGTGCAGGTAATGATCGTTCTACATCAATTGGCAGAAACGATTCATTGACAGTTGAAGCTAATCAGTTTATTCGTATCAATGATAATAAGGATGAACAAATAGCTCATCAACTCCAAATATCAGCTGAAAATATAAGAGAGGAAGCTCAGAATAAATTTCTACAATATTCTACCACATATCAGCAGAAAGCGTCGGATGATATGGCAATGAATGCAGGAAATAGAATAGATATTAAGGCTAGTAAAGTTAAAGTTAATTAATATGTCAGACTCATACGTTACATCAAAGGCGATATTGAAATGTAGTTTTGGAGATAGAACTGCGAAATTAACGGTATATCCTGACAGAACAGTAGAGCTAACTACTAAACCTACTGCCAATATAAGTGACCATATATCCATGTATAATATTGCTCCTTTTGGTAAATGTCATACAACAAGTTTTCCACCTACAGGTTCGGCAACTGCTGCTAATCGTGGGCATTTGACTCCTATGCCATGTGTTCCTGGTACAGTTACAGAATGGGTTAATGGTAAGGATGATTATATAATAAAAGGGAAACCTGCATTATTGAAATCTTCTTATTGTAGATGTAAATATGGAGGTATTATCACAATTACAGATGACGGTCAAATCGATACAGGTATAGCTGATATGAGCAAAGAATATGCCAAAACTAAAGAAGAAATGCAGGCTGAAACAGAAGAGAAATTCAATATAGAGTCTGAATCAGTTCTTAATGGGATTCAGTTGGCTTTAGATGCGGCTGGTTTAGCACCTGGGGTTGGCGCTATTCCTGATTTATTAAATGCTAGTATTTCAGCAATTAGAGGAGATTGGGAATCTGTCGGAGTATCCGTTTTAGCAGCTGTTCCTATTATTGGTGATGCTGTCACTGCAGTTAAATATGCTAAAAGAGGTGTGAATATTGCAAGAAAAATAAAAAGAACTGAAGTAGCAAGTAAGTCAGTAAATGTAGGACAACCATTTGGAACTTTAACTGCAAAGCAAAATATAAGAACGATAAAAGAGGCAAATAGAGAACCATTCTTATCAATTACTGCTAAGAAAGATATATCAGAACCATCTTCTTCAAAGAATTCAGAACTCGGTTTATTAACTATTAATAGAAAGCAATTGGTATCTACTCAAACACTGAAAGTGGATACTAATGTACTTCCTTCTGTGGCTGAGCATAAATCTAAGGGTTATCCAGAAGATAGTCTTAAAGAAATTTTCAAATATAAAGGAAATAATTTTAATAATAGGGTGAAACCAAAAGATTCAGCAAATAAATTGGATTTAAGTGATTAAATTTTATGGCAACAATCGGAGAAGTCGGGGCTGAAATGAAAGATACAATATTATCCAATGAATCACGAAAGATTCCTTTAAAATTATATTTTGGAGTCTTTTTTGACGGAACTGGTAATAATATGGTACCGTTAAAGATTGCAAAGGAACGAAGAAAAACCGTAAAAAGAAGGACAGGAACTGATGAGGATTGGGATCTTAGTATCAATCCTGATTTAAATAATGGTGCCAATAAAATAGAGGCTAAAGAGGTTAAAGATAATGCTGGATTTTCTGCAGTACATGTGGGGACGGGGCATTCAAATGTTGCAATACTGCATTCATGCTATCAAGGAATGTCGGCGGTCGAACGCAAGAAAGAGGAGAAAAATTCGTGTTTGCATATATATAATATATATATAGAAGGAGCTGGAAAAGAGGCAATTAATGATGATTCTTTTACTCAAGATGCTACGAACGTGTTAGGAAGTGGAATGGGAAATGGAAAAACAGGTGTAGTAGCTCTTGTAAGTAAAGCAATTAGAATGGTCCGTATTATTATTGATGGCTTTTCAGAATATATAAACAACGAGAATACCTCCTCAGAGATACACTTTGATGTTTTTGGATTTAGCCGAGGGGCTACCTGCGCAAGATTGTTCTCTTATGTCGCAGGACGGGACGGGAAGCATGAGCTTGGATGTGAAAAAAAGTTTTCCAAATTTCAGGCAGGAGTCTATTTTAAGGAAGGCTATATGCATTTCCTAGATAAATTTAATTTAACTCATGATGTTACTTTTTTAGGAATATTCGATACGGTCAGTTCCATTGGGTTAACTTACGATAATAATGTTGCAGATTATGGATTATTTTCACCTGAAGAAGAGTGGGTAAAAGAGACGATGCATATATGTGCTATGGATGAATTTAGAGACCACTTTGCTCTAACTGATATCAATGTATCAAGAAAAGGTAATATTGAGGTTTTTATTCCAGGATGCCATTCAGATATTGGTGGAGGATATCAGATTGGTTCTGAATCATTTTTGCTTACTTATAGGAGGAATCTTTTTGGGAGAAATAGTATGTATACAGATTCGCCTCACAGCAGTTCGAAAGGAGTAATAGAAGAAATCTCACCTGATTGCCTTCAAAAACTAGGCTGGGGAATAGGAGATGAAATTGAAGAAAATACATTGAATGGTACTATAGAATGCAATCGTGAGAGAGTTTTGGCTGGTTATAGCAATATTCCTTTGTCTTTGATGAAAGATAGGGCAAATAAATCCAAAGTAAATAAATCTAAGTGCAGATTTACTGATTTTCCCAAAGGGCGATTTGCCGTTCCTAAGGGGTTGAAAAAAATTAATGAACAATGCAAGTCTGAAATTGATAAAATTTCTTATGGACGTAAGTGGATTTTTCCAGGTGGTTTCTATTCTTCAGATGAATATAGGAGTTTAAGACATAGATACTTGCATTTCTCGGCAACTGACGAGCTCTGGTCAAAGCATAACTCGATAGTACATTCTCCAAACATCAAGGATGGTACAATATGTAGAATTGTATATCGTGGACAGAAAGATTATCCTTCAGCCCCTCTTTATATGTTTGATTATGAATAGTTTAATATCTAAATATGAATATATCTACCACTTCTCAGAGATATTACCCAATAGAAACGTATTTTTGTTTTGTGCATCTAGAAAATGAAATGAGTCTGGAAGTTCTTCCTTCATATTCTTTAAATAATGAGTGGGGAAAACCTTCTAATATTCAAACATGTGAATTAGAACAAGATTTGTTTACTAAAGAAATAGATGTTGTATGGCTCTCAATATGTGAAAAACGATTTTATTCAGTGCAGAAACAGGTTGATATAAAATATTCAAATGATAATTCACAAACATTATTGATTGGCATGATGCCATATGGTATTGCATGCTTTTGGTTATATGAAGAAAAAAAGTCTAAAGTTATAGGGTGTTATAGCGGTGAAGAAGTAAAGGTGGATATGAAAGATTTTATATCTGAAGAAGCACAAATTAAATTATCAGACTATTGTATATCACGTATTAAGTGTAATGAGGCTATTAAGGAGAATTTGCTTTGTTATGGATTGCCTTTAAGAACTTATTTTGAGAATTTGATGAAACAATTCATATATCGCTATCAAATTTTTTTAGAAAAATGGAAAGATAAAAGCGATGAAATAAAATGGGAGAAATATAAAGAGGATACTGATAAGGTACCTAAATTTGATTACATAGAAGAATCGTTATTTGATGGTACTCATGACAAACTCCATGATGATGGGTTATTAAAATACCATGAAGCTGGAAAACCCAAGAAACTGGCCATAAAATGGCATATAAAAAAGACTGAATACCTTGCTTACTTCTGGTTTGAGGATGACAGAATAAAAGAAGTGTTCGACAAATTCTACGGAGTACATCCCGACACTAAGACAGACTTTATTATCCGAATTGATGCTGAGAATAAAAAATATGAATTAGCACTCTATCGATATGGTTTAAAAGAAGCTCAAGTGATACCAGAGGATGTATATCAACTATTGGTGTTTAAAAATAAATATGAAGACTATCGGTCTGATAACTATACTCAAGAACGAGGCGCTTGGATTTGGTGAAATATTTAAATAACATTAAAACATAGAATTATGACAAATGAAGAAATGTATGAAGACGATGAATTCATCATCAGTCTTACTATTGATGGAACTGAGTATGAAGAAGTAGAAGTTAAGGTTACAGATCCTAACAAAACCATTCGTGATCAGATTACAAGTATTGTTTCAGTATTTGAGTTGCCTAAAATTGATAATGGAGGAAATCCGATTCAGTATTTGCTTGGACAAATTTTGGAAGAGGGAGAAGAGCCTACTATTCTTGAGTTTGAGGATGAGGATGGTCGCGAACAGGCTTTGGTCGATTATAATATTCAACCTGGTGATCATCTTCATTTGATTTCTGTTCCTATTGCTGGCTAAAAAAATCAATAAAATGAATGAGACAATAAATAATTTCAACCAGAAAGAACTTTCTGGTAGAGATGCAAGATTATGGAAAGAATGGAAGGAACTTGATACTCTTTGTGCTAAGCGTAAAGCAGCCAGTTCTAATCCACGTCAGCCTTCCATTTCCTATATTGTACGACGTAAAAACATAATGGGATTACCTACAGAATATGAGATTTGGTATCGGTGTAAATCAATTGTTGGAGTGAAAGGTAATACTATACCGCGAGAACCTATTTTTGGATATTTACATAAAATGAGTATTATATTACCTAATAATTATCCTTCTGCTGATGGCAATCCGATATTTACATTTCGAACAGATATTTGGCATCCAAATATTCGTTACTCTGGAAGTTTTAAAGGCCATGTATGTCTTACAATAAAAGAAATGGGAGTATTGGCCTCTTTGAAGGATTTAGTTTTACGTGTGGAGCGCTATTTGAAATATCAAATGTATCATGCACAAAATACCTATCCTTATCCTGAGGATCAAAATGTGGCCGAATGGGTAAGAGAAGAAGGAGAACCTAATAATTGGGTGAAATTTTCTCAAGAAAATCCAACAGAAAACCAATCTGCAAAGAATAATAAATCAGAAGAAAGTGCTTCTATAAAAAAGAAGCCTGTTATAAAATCAAGAACTATATGATTAAAAGATTTTTATTAACAGTTTTCATAGGTTTGTTCTTAATATTCAATTTGTTTGCTGATGAACAGAGAAAAATTTCATTGGATAATGAAGAACATACTCGAGAGATTGTTGAGTTGCCATACTGCAACATTATAACCACCTTAAAAGAGGTTGATGAGAATGATAACGTAAGTATTAGTATTGAGCTGGAGAACATTCAGGATTCAAAAATTATTCTTCTCTTTGATCGTGCGTATAATGAAAAAGAGTTAAAAAAGCAGAGCCCGTCTGTCCGTTATCATAAAATCTATCCAGGAGATAGAGGGAAACGTGCTATAGACTTTTGTTCTCATATATCCAATCCTGTATATTTAAAACCTTATTCCAAAGTAAGTTTGCAGAATTTAGTCATGACTCCTGATTCTGTAATAATTTGTAGGCTTCCTATTTATATCGCAGAGAATCAGAAAAAGAAGTTGTTTAAATTTCAGTTTTCAAATAAACTGTATTTACAAGAATTACAAATTATAGAACTGGAGATACATGTTAATTTAAAGCCTGATGAAGAATATATCAATTTAATGAACGCTTATAACCAGTTATTGACAGAAATATCAAAAGAGACCTTCTGCAAAAATAAAAATCATAGAGGTTCATCTTATAAGACTTTGTTAAAAAAGTACAGAAATAAAGTAGAGTATATCAAAGACAATGTTGATAAAGTCATACGTGAGCGTAATTATTTTACAACTGATAAAAAGTATAAAATATTTATAGAGATTTCGCAGAAACTAGATAATATTAACCTTGAGAGTATGGTTGTAGAATCATGTAATAATGATAGAAGGCGTAGTACAGTAGGACATTCTTGTCGTTACTGTTCATGGAGTGATGAGCAGATTTATAGAAGGCTGGAAAATATTTATATTGATATATACAATGGAAAGAAAAATCAGCAATCTGTAATGGGAGAAGTTAAAGCTTTATATAATTGTTCTGTGAAAAATATAAAGCGCAGACGTAATGAAAATTATAAATCCCGTATTACAACTTATTACAATAAAATAAAAGCGCTTTAAGCATGAGGGAGATATTAATCTTATTATTCTTGATTTTTTGTCATCCTGGTTTTTCTAAAATAGTTAGAGATACGATTTTCACAACTGATATGGACCGGATAATTGTCAATTATGAGATTAAACGTATTGATAACTCTTATGTTGTTCGTTTCAGTAATGATGTAAGAAGAGAGCTAGGGACAATAAATAGAGAAAAGTATGATGATTTAAGCAAAGTGGCTGTTTTATTTTTTGATCGGACTGGGAATTATCGTAATGATGTTTCCATCTCTGGTCTGGTCCCTCAGTCTATCATGATACCTTCAAATATACGTTACAATCAGTCGTCTGATGGTTTTTTTGTAATCCAAGACAATCCATCTTTAACGTTCGAAACTTCTGGTGAAGCTATTGTCAGTATCCCTATATATTTGGCATTTCATCCTAAAAGAGGAAAATATATTTTATTCAGTAAATGTAAAGGCTTAAAACTAGTGTTATCTTCTTCCAATAGTGTTATTTCTAATCGTCTTATGTCACAAATGACTCGACAAGTTGTGACTTCTACAGCTGAGATAGAGGTTGATAATACTATGCTTATAAAAATCATGGAAAGTGTAAATTTAGCAAAAAGGCTAATAGCTGAATCTGATAGATTACCTTTCTCTGAAAGCCTTGTAGATGAAATCAATTATCTTAGGCAAAAAAAGCGGGAAATTACAGATAGTTCTGCATTATTGGAAATTGCAGACGTTTTGGATAGTTATGAAACGAAGAAAGCAGATTTGGAAAATAAGGCTTCTGAGGCACAATTGATAGCTCAACAACAAGCAGAATATAAAGCTAAATCAGAGGCTGAAGCACTTCAAGCAAAAAATGATTCAATTGCAGCCGCTCAACAATTGGAAGTGCAACGTGCGCAAAAGCGTAATCTGTTGTTAATTGTTGGTGGGATTATTTTGGCAGTTTTGGGCTTTATAGGAAATCAGGTGTTACAACATTTTCGTAATGTAAGAAATCAAAAAAACATGATGAATATGCAGCAATCTCTTGTAGATCAGGCAGAAAAAGAAGCAAAGAGACAAGCTAGAAATGCTGCTAGAGGGGCATCTGTTCGTTTAAAAAATAATGTAAAAACTAAAGTTTCTACAACAATGAACAAAAAGGATTACCTCAGAATAAATGGAAAAAATAAAAATTTATCAATTTAGACAAAGAATGAAACACTTATATTTTAAGCTAATTGTATTCAGTTTGTTTATTATCAATAGTCTGATTTCATATTCGCAAAAATATATTTGTGATTTTGAAGTAAGATCTGGTGATATTGTTTATGTAAAAGCTGTTTATAATAAAGATGAAGATCATTTTATGGTTGAAAACAACTTTGGTTCCATTTGAAAATTTGTATATTCTTACTCCGGACAGATTAATATGTAAAGACAGGATCTTTGAGGTTTCAATGGATATATCCAATGAAATATGGATTGGTATTAATACAAAAGTTGAAATTGAATCTCTAAAGGATTTTTCTATATTTATACATGGAATTAGTACAATGTTGCCCCAAAGAATATCTGTATCTACTCAAGGCTCTTATGATTTAACATATAGTTCAATGAATCGATTGGAAGATTTGGAACTATTAGAACCTTTTGATTCTCAACAAGCTACAACTAAATTCATGTCTATCATAAAGTATTGGAAAGAATATCTTCAAGATATGTCTGAAGGAACGCTTGTTTATATAACAGATGGACTTAAAGATAGAGATATATTTAAAGGAAAGGCATATCCTCGTATTTTTGAGAATTGGCTGGAAAGCGAAGCTTTGGCATATTTGGCGGAGAACACTATTTGGTTAAGAATAGAATATCCAGAGAGTTTTGTAATTCCAGCATCTTGTAAGATAACGATTAATACACTTCCAATAGTAGATATTTCTATAAATAGTGTAATGTTAAATCAAGCATCGCCAATTGCTAAACTTCAGAAACAGGATGATACATATTTTCTCCAAATTGTTGAAACAAGTAACTCTTTACGTAAACAAGGTTTTGGTATATCTGAGGATGACATTGTGGTGAGAGATTTTGATGCATCATGTTATCATAATGGCGATTTATATAGAGATGTGCGTAATCTGTATAATAGATTTGTAGAAGATTATTATGCATTTATAGAATACAATGGTCTGAAAGATGGTGAGGATATCAGAAAATTAAAAGAGTTGATTAATAAAATAGGAAAAAATGTAGGTTCTCAGAATTCTAAATACAAATTTGATAGTGGAACTTATGTGATGAAAAATATTAATCAATTTCCACCGACAAATTCAACAAAAGTCTTATATATAACAACACATGGTAAATTAGGAAATGTTCTCAGACAGTCTGTAGAAGATGAAAAAGAACAGAAATTAGAATGTAAGAAACTGCCATTTATTGAGACTAATATTCCTGTCATTGTGGGTGCATGGGGGGGGCGAGATAAAGCATCAGCTGATTCTCGTTATGAACAGATACGTTATTATGCACTGACTAATGATCGCTTATATACAAAGATGGATATAGAAGCTTTTGTTAGAAAAGAACTAATTTCCATTTATGGTAAGGATGAATTCAAAAGAATCTTCATAAGTATTCATATAGAAGGAGCACAGGGTCGTGATGTACTTCAACGTGGATTGTATATTGATATTGAATTTAAGGATAAAAAGAATTATGAAAAAGCGATTGATATGGACCTAAAGGATGTATTAGGTAGAAGTATAATAAACCATTCTTGCATTGCTATGCCAATATTAGTGTGTATAATGAATAAAGATTTTTAATCATATGTTACTTAAAGCATCAACACATCCCCAATATAACCAGCAAGTTCTGGAAATACAACGTAAGTTGAATTCGATCAAGTATCATGTGCATGAAACTTGGCCTTCGTTGACAACTGACGGTTTATTTGGAAATCTAACGAAACAGGCAGTTATTGGATTTCAGATTTATAAAAATATTACTCCGGTATCAGGTGAAGTCGGTGACACCACCTTAAGGTATATAAATGAAGAGTATAATAAAGTTTTTCAATTACGTTCTAGTGTTGGGTTAGAGAAGAAGTATGCGATTGATATTGATTGGAAATCAATGGCTAGTAGTTTTATTGCTCAACTAGCCAATGTTTTAAATGATATTTCTAATAACATAATAAAACAAGTAAAGTGGTTTCAACAGAATCAAATTGAGTCTAAAGATATAGATATGTTATTGCGTAATACTTTTGAAAAACCAAATGTAAAACAAATGCGTGAAAAAATCGAAAAACTTATTTTTGATTCTCTTAAAGAAAGGGCTAGAGAAGGTAATTTAATTTATCATCGTAGAAAATCTAATTTGGAGTTTTATCAAATTAATGAAGCTAAAAGACAACTTTCAATAGGAAAACTTAATGTTCAGAATCAGAAACTAGCAGAAAAACGATTAGCGCAAGAATTGTTAGATAAGGTGATAACGGAACTTGAAAGTGCTAATTTTAAAAATAAGATTTCGACAGCTCTTAAAAACAAAGGGATAACTCAAATTAGCGGTGGTGGTTTATTAAAAGCAATTATGATAGCACCTATGTTTTGGGACATCTGTATTCTCATTGATGCATATATTAATGGAAAACCAACGGTAGAACCATTAAATAAAGTTTTTTTAGATATTATATCCTTTATCGAAGGGGTAGTAATCGGGATAGTCGTGGGAGCTGTTGTTGGATTCTTCGGTGCAGTAGGTTGGATTGCGGTAGTAATAATTCTTGTAATTTCTATAATTGTAGGTATCATATTAGAACTTATTTTTCCAAATCATTCTGAATGGTTAGCAAATAAAGTTATTAATTGTGCACAAAAACTAGTTAAAGAGTTTAATTCATTATTGCATTCTTCTGTTTTTCAAGAAACTGCAAAAACATCATTTAGATAATATAATGGGTTATATAAAGGTTAAATTATTTTTGATAGTTGCTGTTACGGCAATAAATGTAAATGCTCAGTCTTCTGTAGATATACTCTCCTATATCTCAAAATACAAACAAATAGCTTTAGAGCAGGAAAAATTATATGGAATACCCGCTTCCATTATATTGGCGCAAGGTATATTGGAATCAGGTGCAGGGAGAAGTAAACTTACATGTAATGCAAATAATCATTTCGGAATAAAAGCATATGGAGGATGGAAAGGACCAGTTTTTCTTGCTTGGGATGATGAACGACAAAAAAGTCGTTTCAGAAAATATGCATCAGCAAAAGAATCGTATAAAGACCATTCACTTTTCTTAAAAAATAATAATAGATACCGTAAGTTATTTACTTTAAGTGTATATGACTATCGGGGGTGGGCTATTGAATTACAGAAAGCGGGATATGCTACAGCAGGAAATTATGCGAAAGCTTTGATTGGTTTTATAGATGCTTATAAATTATATTCATTGAATGGTGGGGTAAAATTAAAAGCGGGTAAGACCGTAACAATTATTAAGTACATAACAACAGAAGTTCCAACTTTTGACTCTGAATGTGTTTTGGGAGACGCAGAAGAAAGTGATGAAGAAAAAAGTATAGAGAGAATTGTCAAACGATTTGTCGTAGATATAAATGGAGTACGTTGTACGATTCTTTATCCAGGCGAAACACTTGCTTCGATATCTCAGCGCTATGATATTCCACAGTCTAAAATATTAGAATACAATGAAGTGTCAAATGGCAAACATTTTAAAGATGGAGATATTATATATCTCCAAAAGAAAAAGAAAAAATTTAGTGGCCTACAAGATTTCTATAGCATTAAAGAAGGAGAGACACTTTATGATGTAGCCCAAATGTTTGGAATAAGAATGGCAAGTCTTGCCAAGATGAATGATAAAGATTTCTTTTCTATATTACGGGAAGGTGAAAAGTTAAGATTAAAATAATAATTAACATTGTAAAATAAATTAATGGCTGAAAATATTTTTATATTTAGAATAAAATATTAATATTGTCTCCTGTTATAGGAAAATGGAAATCATAAAACGTATTTTTTAGGTAGAGGAGAAAATTATGATTGTTTTTGATAATGTAGCTGTTCATAGAAACCTGAAAATAAAAGGGAAAGAGAACGATGTGGGAAGATAGAGATTTATTTCCCATTTTACTCACTAGTATTGTTAGTAGATACAAATTTATTTGTGAGTAACTCATTTGTATAAAATTAATTTTGAATAATTACTTAATAAACGGTCGTAATTCTTAGATGATGGTAATATTAGAATTATGATTTCAATTGAATAAGCATGGATTTGGAAGAATTATCAAAATCAGATACTTTATTTGATGGACACTATAAGTTATTAAGACCTCTAAGTACTGACGGAGGAACCGCAGATGTGTGGCTTGCAATAGATGTGAATACTATTGATATCGAATATGGACCGGATGAAATGGTTCATAAGGACGAAGATTCGGGGATGCTTTTAGCTATTAAAATATATCGCCCTAAAAATATGCTTGATGTGGATGGTGAGCAACGTTTCCGTGATGAATTTAAAATAAACACATAGCGAAAAAGTAAATTTGGGTAAAACGTAGCGAATTAGCT
>OGFG01002800.1_pt1 | contig 13667 bp, 10 predicted proteins | sample 1570761 | NCBI WGS metagenome assembly OGFG01 (sample SAMEA2581938, study PRJEB24529) | metagenome | biome: Human gut stool | place: China | collected 2011 | reverse complement strand
GCAGCCTGGAGACCAGCGGCCCGGTGTACTTCCGCAACCAGCCGGTGGGCTGCACCGCCACCATCGTCACCCAGATGTACGATGAAAACGGCGTGACCATCCCGCAAAAGATCGCCGGTCTGCTGCTGGCTGCCATCCTTTCGGATACGCTGGTGTTCCGCAGCCCCACCTGTACCCCCATCGACGTGAATGCCGCCAACCGTCTGGCAAAGATCGCCGGGGTAGACATCAACGAGTTTGCCAACGAGATGTTTGAGGCCGGCGAAAAGCTGGACGGCAAGACCGCCGAGGAAGTGTTCTTGCAGGACTTCAAGGTGTTCATGTGCGGTGATATCCGCTTTGGTGTGGCGCAGGGCAGCTACATGACCCGCAAGAACCTGACCGCCGCCGAGGCGCTGCTGAAGCCCTATCTCGAGGAAGCACGCAACAAGCAGAACGTGGAGGACATCTACATGCTGCTGACCGACGTGCCCAAGGAGGAGAGCGTGGTCATCTGCAACGGGCGCTACGCCGCCGAGGTGCTGACGGATGGCTTCGACACCCAGCCCGCCGCCGATGCCAGCTGGACGCTGCCGGGCGTGGTGAGCCGCAAAAAGCAGTTCATTCCCGCCCTGATGACCGCTTATCAGGAGCTGTAAAGGGACACTGCCGTGTTTGATTTTCTTTCCAAAAAGGATCGCACCCCGCCCGCACTGCCGGAAGGCACGGAGCGGCGGCGCTACACCATCACCGGACAGGTGCAGGGGGTAGGTTTCCGCTACCGGGCGCGGTACGCCGCGCAGACCCTTGACCTGACCGGCTGGGTGCAGAACGAGGATGACGGCAGCGTGACGCTGGAGGTGCAGGGCGACCCGGACAAGTTTATGTCCCTGTTCGCCATGATCCAGAAAAGCGACTATATCCAGATCACCGGCATCCGCAGCAAGAATATCCCGCCCGACCCGTGGGAGCGCGGGTTCTCGGTGAAGGGATATTAAGGAACTGAATAGAAACAGAGCGCCTGACACCGCGGTGTCAGGCGCTCTGTTTTTATCATATTATACTTTTACCCCAGCACCTTGAGGGGGGAGTTTTCCACCCACAGGGTACCGTCCAGCAGGCGGGTGACCGCAAGCCGTCCATTTGCCGTTACCCGGGCGGGGTCGAGGGCGTAGAAGTCGCTCTCGGTCAGGTTTTCCGGGTCGGCGGTGGGGGAGATGCCCGCCACGCACACCCAGTGCCCGTAGGTGCTGCTGGTGGCAATGTGGGGGTAGTTCACCTCGCTCCAGCCGGAGGAAGTCAGGTGGTATTCATAAGTAGAGGTGCGGTTCGTGTGGCGCTTTACCCCGCTGACCGTGGTGTTTTTCAGGTGCACGATCACCGGACGCCCGGCGGAAAGCTCGCTGTACAGCTTCTTCAGGCACTCGGCGCGGGTGCCGGAGTACCCGGTGTAGCCCGCTGCGGACCACACCGCACCGTTCGACCACATCCCGCTGCCGGAGCACACCTTGCCGTCCAGAATGGTGCGGGCGTAGCGCAGCGCGTACAGGCTGCACTTGCCGGAGGTCTGGTTGCCGATGGAAAGAATGTGGCTGGTGTCGAAGCTGAGCAGCCGGATGCCGTTTTTCTCTTTCAGTTCAGCGGCGTGGGCATGGGGCAAAAAGGCGCACAGCAGCAAAACCAGCGCCAGAACTGCCGCCGCCAGCCGCTGTGCCGCGCGGGCGGGACAGTGTTGCATGGGTACTTCCTCCAAGTTCGTTTCAATCTGGACATGATTTTACCACTAAAACGTGGTGAAAATGTGTAAAAAGGCAAAATAATGGGGAAATACCCTCCCAGAGGGAGCTGGCGCGGCGCGAGCCGCGTCTGAGGGAGTTAATACCGCTAACACAACATATGTCCAAATTTAAGTGCTCCCGCACCCGGAAAAACTGCGCCGCCGGGGCAGGGAAAAGATAATTCTGTGAATTGTAGACAGACTTTATTCCGGAATATATCAGAACTGCAACAAACTCGACCTGTTTTCATCCATTTTCACGAAACTGTTTCGGGAAGTTTAGCGATATTCCCGATTGACAAAACCGTCAGGTGTCGGATATAATCAGGGCAGAAAGGCAACGATGGTTGCGAAAGGCCTTTCGAGAAAAAAGAAACATATCCACAAAAAACGCTGATTGGAGGGATACCCCTATGAAGAAACTGTCAAAGATCGTCGCTCTGCTGCTTGCAGGCGCAATGGCTATGGTGATGCTCACCGCCTGACCGGTGGCGGCAACACTGGCAGCAATCTGAAAGAGGATAAGGATGCCGAGGCTAAGGTTCTGAGCAAGTACAGCACCAGCGTAGCTAATAACAAAGAATTGAAAGATGAAGCAGAAAAGTTCTTGGACGAAAAACTCACTGTATCTGGCGGTATCGGTGGCTATAGATTCGTTCTTGACGGCAAAGTAAAGGGTAAGGACAAAGAGTATCTGACGGTTCTCGTAGCGGCGAACTTCTCCTATAATGACACGTTGCTGGGTTACATTCTGAACGAAATCTCGAAGAAGGTTAATACCGATACGAATGTCAATATTAACCAGAATGGCGCTTTGACAGACATTGGCGTTGTTGTCAAAGGCGACAGCAAGCAGAGCTACATGGCAATTGCGTTCAAGATCAAGAACCCCAACCATGTTAAATAAGTAAAGAATCATCCGTCCTTTCTTCCCCGGAGAGCACCCGCCCTCCGGGGCTTTTTTTGTATCCAACAGGCTGGCGTATCTGCTCAAAAACAACTGGAAAATCTAGGCAGTCTGTACATTGACCGGGGGAGGGAGATGTTGTAAAATGAACATAGATCATCCGGGCTTTTGGGGCGCGGATAAAGTCTGTAAATTTTTTATTTGGAGGAATCTAACATGAAAAAGATGAAACGTCTTGTGGCTGTTCTTCTGGCCGGTATCATGGCACTGGCAATGCTCACCGCTTGCGGCGGTACGCCCGGCACCCCCGGCAGCTCAGAGTTTGAGACTAAGGTTGAGCAGGCCTATATGGCAAAACTGAATGAGACTTTTGGTGTGAATTTCGATAACGATGACGCCATCAAGAAGCTGGCTGTCGATTACCTTCAGGAGGTAAGCGGTACAGAGACTCTGAATAAGGATACACTTTGGAAAGCAGAAAAGCTGAGTGCAAATACCGTGAATGAGGTTATGGTCTGCTTCGACACGGCGCAGTCCACCAACGAAAAGTATGTGAAGTTCTACTATGAAGCGAACAAGGCAGAGACTATTACGCCGGATAAAATGAACCTTGACGTTCTGAAAGCCACTTGGGATGTTGTTAAGGCCGCAGCAGCTTCTCAAAATAAGGAAGTCGAGCTTACTGCGCTGGGCGTCGGCGCAAAGACCATCGGCGACAAGACCTATGTTGCCATCGGCTTAGGAATGAAAGTTGTACAGTAATTGAATCACCCCGCCCCGAGGAGCACCCCGCTCCCCGGGGCTTTTTTTCGCCTTTTTGTGACAAACCCCGCCCACTGTGGTACAATAAAAGGGTATCGAACTCACACAGAAAGGACGTTTCCATGCAGCTGTTTGAACTGGTCAGCCCACGGCTGTTCCGCCCGCTGGCGGGGCCCAACCGGGCGTTTTATGCAGAGCTTTTGCTGCTGCTCTGGGAGGAGTGCCGCCATACGGCAGATTACAGCATTTCCCGCGCCGAAGCCGTCTCCCGCGCCGAGGATTATTTTGCCGCGCTGGCAAAGCCGCTGGCGCTGGACGCCGATGGCGCGGGCGATGAGGACGAGCAGCCCACCCGCGACCCCCACACGCTGGCGGTGGGCTTTTTGCTGCGTCTGCGCCGCACCGGCTGGCTGGAGGAGCAGCCCGGCAGCTACGAGACGGAGCCCACCCTTGCCTTTATGCCGGAGGTCACCCCGCTGCTGGATGCGCTGGAAGAGATATTGAACCCCCGGGTGGTCACCTACACCGGCAAGCTGTATAAGGCGTGGCAGCTGCTGGGCAGCATCGGGCAGGAAAAAAGCCCCTACGAGAACGTGCTGCGGGAGGTGGCGGCAGACCTTGAAACTTTGAACAAGTCTCTGCGCGCCCTCAACGCTTCCATCGGGCATTATATCGACCGCCTGACCCATAACCGCACCCCGCAGGAGGTGCTGGAACTGTTCGACCAGTACGAGGAAAAGGTGGTGGCGGCGGCGTACCATCGCTTTAAAACCAGCGATAACCTGTTTAATTACCGCGCCTATCTGGAAGAAGAACTGGACGACTGTGAGCAGAACCAGCTGCCGCGCTTAGCGCTGGACTACGCCCGGGTGGAGCGCTGCGCCCCCGGCGAGGCGGCACCCCGGGTGCGTGCCCTCATCCAGCAGCAGCGGGATGCGCTGGAAGAGATGAGCACCCTGATGAAGGAAATTGACGCCAGCCACATCCGCTACCGCAAGCGGGCGGTGCAGCGGGCACAGTTTTTGCTGCTGAGCGACCGCTCGGCGCAGGGCAGCGTCACCGCCCTGCTGCGCCGCTACGCCGAGGACATCCGCAGCCCGGAGCAGCTGTTTGAGCCGGATGATGGCCCGGTGGCGGCGCGGCTGCACCTGTACCCGGCGGCAGTGTTCGGCGCAAATCCGCTGTATCCTCCCGCCGCGCCCCGCACCGAAGCACCCCTTGCCCCGGTGCGCACCGAGCCTCTTGACCCCGACCGGCTGCGGCAGGAGCAGCAGCTGCTGCTGGATTACGCCCGCCTTGCCGTCACCGAGGAAAACGTGGCGCTGCTGGCGCGGCAGGCACTGGCAGCCCGCGGGCAGGTGAACGCCTCCACCCTTGTGGAGGAATACCCGAACGATTTTACAGGCATCATCGGCCTGCACACCTATTCCCAGTCGCCGCACCGGGAGTATGATATCACCCTGACCGGAAACTGGGTGGAGCGCGGCGGCTTCCGGTTTCAGGATTTTGTCCTGACCCGCCGCAAGGAGGTAAACACGGATGGCAACCATTGATCTGCTGGAAGAGACCGCAAACTATCTGCTCAACCACTGCTTTGTGCTGGGCGGTGTAGAGGAACAGCGGGCAAAATATCTGTATATTCAGGATCACCTCAACGAGGTGCGTGCGGTGTTCAAGCCCTTGGGCTACGCGGTGCTTTTGTACCCCGCGCCCATGCAGGCGGCGGCACTGGTCAACGAGCACGAGGGCAGTCAGGCACGGCTGCTCAAGTACGAAAGCATCCTGCTGCTGGTGCTGCGGCTTTTGTACCTGCAAAAGCGGGAAAGCCTTGCCGCCAGCGCAGACGAGGTGCTGGTGACCGTGGAGGAGGTGCAGGCAGAGCTGCAAAAGATGAACCTGCCCCGCAAGCTGGATCAGCAAACGCTGGAAAAGCTCATGCGCACCCTGCGCCGGTACAATCTGGCGCGGCCGGTGGGACGGCTGTCCGGGCTGGACAGCCGCATTGAGGTGTTCCCCACGGTGTTGCTGGCGCTGCCGGATGCCGACCTTGCGGATGCCGCCGCCGAGAGCGCCCGCACCCGCACCGAGCTTGGCCTGTATGAGCGCCCGGAGGGCGCAGACACCGAAGCAGGGGAGGGTGAAGCATGATCGAACTCAAACGCCTGAAACTTATCAACTGGCACAACTTTGAAAATACCACCTTCGACTGCGCCCGCCTGACCTATATGATCGGCGTGAACGCCGTGGGCAAGACCACCATTCTGGACGCCATCCGCTACTGCCTGACCACCAACCGCAATTTCAATGCGCTGGGCAATAAGAAAAGCGGACGCACCCTGCAAGGCTCTGTCCACGCCAAGCAGCGCGGCGAAAACGCCTACCGCCGCCCGGGGCATACCGTGGCGTATATCGGGGCGGAGTTCTGGGACAGCGCAAAGCACACCAGCTTTGTCATCGCGGTGCGGGTGGAGTCCGAGGGCCCCATGCAGGAGCTGCACCCCGGCGACCAGACATGGTATATCTCGGAGGACGGCATCACGCTGGAACAGCTGCCCTTCATCGACCCGCGCACCGGTGCGCCCAGCGCCAAGGAGGACTTCAAGCCCGCCGAAGGGCGGCTTTCCTACACCCGCAGCCCCAGCGAGGCGCGGGATAGGATCTGCCGCGCACTGGGCATCGGACGCGCAGCCAGCCCGCTGGGCAAAAAGTTCAACGAGGTGTTCCAGATGGGCACCAGCATGGACGAGATCCCGAACTTCCGGGAGTTTCTGTACCAGTATATCCTGCCGCAGCCGGAGCTGGACTTGGAAGCCTTGCAGGGGGACCGCTTGGAGCTGGAAAACCTGCACGCCGTTCTGGCGGAAGCGCAGACCCGCGCCGATGCGCTGGACGAGATCGTCCGCTATGGCCGCGAAGCCACCGAAAAACAGACCGAAGCCCTTGTGAACCGGGGTGCCGCCCTGCTGGCGCGTGCCGCTGCCGATGCCGGCGAAAAGGCTGTCTGGCAGGAGCGGGTAGACGCCGGACGCCGCCAGCAGGAAACGCTGCGCACCCGCTACGCCGAAGCCAAGACCGCTGAAGCGGAAGCCCGCCGCGCCTACCTGACCGCCCACAGCGCCGCCGGTGCCAGCGGCGAGGGCCGCGCACTGGACGCCCTCAGCGAGGAGCTGGCGCACCGGCAGACCGCACTGGATGCCGCCGCCCGCCGCGCCGACACCGCCGAAAAAGCCGCCGAAAAGACCGGCAACCTGCTGGCGGTGCTGCGCCGCAGCGGCTTTGCCGCCGGGCAGAAGATGGCAGACCTGACCCCCGACACCCTGCCCGCCCTGACCGACTGGCTGACCGCACAGGAAAAGCCGCTGGAAGAAGCCTATTTTGCCGCCCGGCAGCACACCGCCGCCCTGCAGCGGCAGCAGACCGAGAAACGCGCCGAGCTGGACGCCGTATCCGGCGGCAAGTGGGTGTACCCCCACGGGGACGCCGCCACCCGGGTGCGGGACGCCGTGAACGCCGAACTGAAAAGCCGGGGCATGGAGCCGGACGCCCGCATCTTCTGCGAGCTGCTGAACGTGGAGGACGAGAGCTGGCAGGACTGCGTGGAAGCCTGCCTGGGCGACCGCCGGTTCGATATCCTTGTGCCGCCCGCCCACTATGCCGCCGCAAAGAGCGCTTTTGTGGCGCTGAAAGAGAAAGTCGGCCCCATCAGCCTGCTGGACACCCCGGGTCTGCGCAAGGCCAACCGCCGCGCCGACACCGCCCCCGCCGACAGTCTGGCGGCACAGGTCACCAGCGAAAACCCGCTGGCCGCGCAGTACGCCGACACCATCCTGCGCCGCATCGTCTGCTGCGACACCCCCGATACCCTGGAGCATTTCCCCGACAGCGCCACCCGGGACCTGCTGCGCCACCATCCCTTCCGGCTGGAACGCCTGCGCAGGCCCCAGCGCTATATCGGTCTGGATGCCCGCAGGGAGCGTGCCGAAGCGCTGGAAGCACAGCTTGCCGCCCAGGCCGACCGCTGCCGCGAAGCCGCCCAGACCGAAAAGACCCTGAAATCTGCCTACGACCAGTACCAGAACGTCCTGCGGGGCCATGCGCTGGAACAGCTGGCCGAACTCTGGGCCAGCCGGGCCGCGCTGGATGCCGCCCGTGCCGACTACGCCGCGCAGGAGCAGAAACTGGCGGACTGCCGTGAGAACCCCATGCTGCAGCAGCTCTACCGCGAGGAAGAAGCCCGGGAAGCCGCATGGGAGACTGCCCGCAAGGCCGTGGAGCAGGTGGGCGGCGATATCCGCGTCTGCGAAAAGCAGATCGCATCCTGTGAGGCAGAGCAGGGTAAGGCAGTGGAGACCGCTGCACAGAGCCGGGAAGCGGCAGAGGCATTCTTTGCACAGCACCCGCTGCTGGAGCCTCTGGCACAGGAACGCAAAAAGGGCCTGATGACGGGCGGGCGCACGGCCCGTGCCGCCGCGCAGACTGCCGAAAAGGCACAGACCAGGCTGGACGATGCCCTGCGAGCTTATCTCACTTCCACGCTGGAACCCGCCCAGAGGGATTACAACGAGCACTATGTCTGCGATTATCCGCTGGGTCTGGCCGGGGTGGAGCAGTACCGCGCCCAGCACGACAGCCTTGTCCGGATCGACTTGGAACGCTACGCCGCCCGGCTGGAGCAGGCACAGCGGGACTGCAAGGACCGCTTCCGCAAGGACATTTTGTTCCGCATGAAGGATGATATCTTCAACGCCCGCCGCCAGTTCCGGGAGCTGAACAAGGTGATGGAGCAGCTGACCTACGGCGAAGAGGTCTACCGCTTCGAGCTGGAACCCAGCCGTGACCCGCAGCTGGCCGCGTTCTATCAGGTCATCGTGGACAAGGGCAACCAGCAGATGACCGACACCGACTCGCTGGACAACCTCGCCGCCACGGCCGACCCCGTTTACGAGCGGCAGGTGGATGAGCTGATGGAAAAGATCATGGCCGACGTGGACGAGAACACCCGCGCCCGGCAGGAGGGCCGCCGCCCCGAGGGCGTGACCCTCTCGGACTATGTGGATTACCGCACCTATCTGGATTACGACATCAAAGTTACCAACACGGTGTCCGGCCAGCAGGCCTATCTCTCCCGTGTCAGCCGGGATTCCTCCGGCGGCGAGAATCAGGCCCCGTTCTATGTGGCTATCTGCGCCAGCCTGCTGCAAATTTACCAGAAGAGTGAGAACAGCATCCGGCTGGTGCTGCTGGACGAGGCGTTCAGCAAGATGACCAGTGACCGCATCCGCCCCATGATGGAGCTGTTCCGCCGCCTGCAATTGCAGGTGCTGCTCATTTCCACGGTGGAAAAGAGCACGGCCATCCAGCCTTATTGCGACATTACCTATTCCATCGTGCGCCATGGCGACGCCAACGCCATCGCACCGTTTTATCGGCTGACGCCGCCCGCGCCGGAGACCGAAGAGCCCCAAAAGGAGAACGAAGATGAATGAAACGCTGGCAAAATTCTGGCTCTTTGCCACCCACTGGACAGAGCTGGATGTATTTGAGACCGAAGAGGAGCTGAACGACGAGATCGAGCTGCTCCACCGCCAGAACCTGCCCACCAAGGTCCGCGAGCGGACCAACAAGGAGGGCAAAGAGGAGCTGGTGCTCTACGTCAAACAGGCCGACCGTGATTACGCCCGCTACTGCACGGGCTGGCGGCCTGGGATGTGAAACAGAAGAAAGGAACACGGCAAAAAAGAGCACGCAAACGCGTGCTCTTTTTGCATCTGAGGCTCTTCAAGCGTAATGCCGGTTGATGGCATTGACAACGGCGCAGAAATCCATATCGGCAATGGAAAGCGGGGTATCCTCTTCAAAGCCGGTGGAGAGCACGAACAGCAAATTACTGAACTCATAAATGTGCTCGACGTTTGCAGAAGAAAGGTTCTCCCGGATACGGTCTGCTTTGGAGAGCAGCAACAGATGCTGATACTGCTTATTGATCTCCTGCGTGTGGCCATTGGGGTGGGCGTAATTGAGGTGCTGCGTAGGCGTCAGGGCAATGATATTTTCCGGATAGAAGCTGATCTCCGGGTAAAGCGATTTCGGGAAGATGTGGTGCATGTGTGTCGCCTTGTCCAGCAGGTGTGCAGGTTCCAGATGTTCGGTCTGCCCGTTCCGGGTCTGATCGTTGAAAATGCGGAGGAAGCGTGTAGCCTTATTGGATTGGTAGCGGTAGTAATCCTCGTTGATCTCAATGGGATGCGTTACCGCATACTCTTTCCGAGTGACGCCTTTGGGCTTGTCGGCATAGATGTCCCGAAAGTTGGGGCGGTTGTACATCAGCATATCGTAGGTGATGAGATCGGCAGAGAGATCTCCGCCTTTCGTGCCACGGGTATTGTGAGAGTATGCCAATGGATTAAGTACTTTGGTGAAGATGCGGCCGCATTCGAGAGGTTTGTTGATTTTGGTATATTGGATCGTGAAAGCAAAGAATGCATTCCGGACGGCATCAAAAGACTCCTTGGAAGGCGATTGAAAGAAAGCGTTGAAAACCGGAGAAAGGCCGCTGTCGTGAAGAACTTTTTCAATATAGATCGTCAGGAACGTCAGGGCATTCCGTTCCCGCAGTGCAATGTACTCCAGAATGTCCATTCGGTTGATTTGATATACATTCCGGTTGCCCTGCTTACGTTTTAAAAGAATTTTTGCATTGGCAAGCATTTCCATGGGCTGCTGAAAAAATTTGTCGTATTCATGCTTTGCATTTTTGTTTTTGGGGGCTGGTTTTTTGAAGACGGCTTCAACGTACTGACTGGCATATTCAGAATGCCAGATTTCTTTAGAGGTAAATGGACAGCTGCCCGGAGATGGATCATCCGCAACATAGTTGCAGATAAAGTCAGCAACGGCGCATACAACATCCGGTGTACACTTCTGGTCAATCCAGCGGCCATTGCCGCTTTCACGGATGTCATAGTCGTACTGTGCCAGAAAATCACGGATCGACTGTTGGGTCAGCATCATACATCCCTCACTTTACACGATCAGAAAAAGGAAAGTTGAACGGAGGTGTCAAATTTTTCGGGCGCGGGTTTTGCCTCGTCCCGCAGCAGGCCGTAGAAAAACACCGAGCAGGCGTCCACGTTCAGAGAACGCGTCTGGAAGTTCCGCGCGATCTGATAGAATGCCCGGTACTCTTCCGAGGAAAAGTACGCGAGCTGCTTTTCCGTGGGGACAATGCCGCCTTTGGGGATCAGGATGGCAAGGGAGCCGTTCACCACACAGTGGGGAGGCTTTTTCATCATGCGCGGTTTGTAGGTCATGTTCGGGGTAAGATAAACATTGGGCGCATCGAGATACTGGAAGACGGAAAGGGGCTTAGCCGCAGCGTAAGAAATGTAGGAATCGTATCCGGGAATGTCCAGAATCGCTTTTCCGTCATCGCTCAGGTTGCGGGATTTCAGCACCCGAAGTTCACCGGAAGAAGAAAGGAGCTTATTGGTGAGCTGGCGGTCCCGGAACACTTCAAAAACATCAAAATCCAGCTTTCGGCAAACAGAGTCAAACAGTTGGTTCCGGTAAATGATCCAGTAGGGAAGCTCCGGGTCAAAAATGTACGCCTGTGGCTGGGTGAGATGGAGCCGGTGCGTGAGCGAAAAAACTTTGGTGTTGGCCGGGGCCGCTAGATTGTTGATGAAAATGGCAATGGTCTCCACCAGAATGCCCGGGAAGCCCTTTTCGCCAAAGTCCAGAATGGCATCCACCGATTTTTGCGCCAGCTCTGCACGGGTGGTGGAAAACTCCGGCGTGTTGAGGAGGAACTTGGGGAAAACCAGCGCAACGTATTTGGCAAGGCGGAGCGATTTTTCCAGAAAAAACGAGCAGATGTTGCTGGTGTTCTTGTTTTTCGCTTCCAGACGGTAGAGCGGGAGGCGGGGATCACTGGCTTTTAATTTAAAAAAGGGAGGGTTCCCGATCACATAGTCGTACCGGTCCGGGAAATCATGAAGGAGAAAGTCATCGTTGATGTACCGGATGGTGCAAGTGTCGGGAACGTGATACTTTTGTAAGAGGATTTTCGCCAGCTCCAGGCTGGCTGAGTCGATATCCACGATATCCAGCTGGAGGTTCTTCCCCTCAAATTTTTTGAGGATGAACGGGATAAAATTTCCAACTCCGACGGAAGGCTCCAGGATCCGGACGGTTTCCTGCTCGGAGACGGGGAGAGTCTTCATCATTTCGGTAATGAGGGTCTTGCTGGTAAAAAAAGCGGCGGTCTCCGTCCGGTTGGTGTTGGAAAGCTCTGCGATTCGGCTCAGGGTAGAGAAAGCCAGGTCCAGAGGATTTCCCGTGAGGAACTCTTTCAGGGCCTCAGCATCGGACAGGCGATTCGCCGCGATGATCTTGTTGATCTCAAGGGTCGGGAGCGGCGGGTGTGCCAGGGCATCCGCGATCTTTTCTGCAATGGAGTGGAAAATGGCGGTAGGAACAGCCTCGCCTAAGGACTGGCGAATCTTCGTCTCCTCTTTCTTTAAAAAAGCACGCTTTTCTTTTTCAGGTAATTTATTCAGTGTATCAAGGTCGGAATCCACCCATCGAAAGGAATCCGGGACCGTCATCATCCGCATGATCTCGCGGATGCTGAACACGCGGTCATCGCTGGGGTGGATGGTGTTCTGGCTGGCCAGCAGGTCGTTCCGGGTATGGATGCAGGGGCCTACTTTGTCCCAATACTGGCGCTTATATTTGTCGTGATTCTTTTGTTTGTTGATGACGATCTTTCCGTCAATGATCTGGTGTGGCTTTTTGTTGTCATCCGGGTTTTCAAACGCCGACTGTCCCTCTTTTAAATCCGCGATCCAGGCGCGCATATGTTCCGGGTAAATGCGGAACGCATGGTAAATATCGGTGGGGTCGATCTCGCCAAATTCCTTGAGTGGCTTCATGTCGCCGATGACTTCCCGCAGGGTGCGCTCCGGCAGAAGATCCGGGTAGAGCTCCAGCGGGGAAATGCTGTCTGCATAATCCTTGGAAACGCCGATCACGACAGTCCGCTGGCGGCTGGAGCAGGCCCCGTAGTTTTTAAAGTTGATGATCCGGGCAGCATAGGAATACTCCTGCCCCAGGTTGCGCTCAATGGCATCGGCAATGGATTTGTTGACGCCGTCCAGATCTGTACAGACCGTTTTCATAAAGGCGGGAACATTTTCAAAGACAAAAAAGCGGGGATTGATCTTCTGGATGATCTTGATGGATTCAACAACAAGAGAATTCCGGACGATTTCCGTATCGGTCTTTTTCTGGTTGGCAATGGACATGCCCTGGCAGGGCGGCGTGGCAATGACGACATCCACGCGGGAAAGGTGCTCTTTGGCTTTCCAGAGCTCCAGCTGATCGTACAGGAGCTTTTTGGTCTGTTCCTGCGTGATGTCACCGCAGATGTAACCGCCGGGGTATTTGCATTTCTGATTATAGCGCTGGATGTTGAGCCGCCGTTCCAGCAGCTCGTTGGTGGCAATGCAGTCAAAGCCAGCCATCTTGAAGCCATAACAGCCGACACCGGCACTGCTGAATAAGCTGATATATGTGGGTTTGTGTTGGGTGTTCATACTCTTGACCTCGCTTACACCGCTTATGTTGAATGCCTGTGAGAATGTGGGGTACAGGGGACGTCAAAAGCATTCCATAACAAAGTGATTTCTCTTTAGTATAACACGAGAACGGCGGATTGCAACCTGCTTTTGGAGCGGAAAAGACGCTTTTTTGCCGTACAAACGAAAAAAACAAGCTTGACAATAAAAATGAACTTTGTTATACTCTTTTCTGCTCATCGGAGGGCTGTTTCAACGTAATGGAAAGGCCGGATAAGATGCCGCAGCGAGTGTCTGCCCGGAGGCTGTGTTGGCCGTAGCCACACAGCAGAGGAGGGCAGGCATCGTGCTGCTGGTCTTGTCCGGCCTTTTTGCATTTTTTTGTATTTACCAGGAAAAGGAGATTTCATGGCAAAGCAAACGATCCAATTATCCGATCACTTCAATTATTCGCGCCTGCTGCGCTTTGTGCTGCCCTGCATCGGTACCATGCTGTTCACGTCCATTTATGGTATCGTGGACGGTCTGTGTGTCTCCAACTTTGTGGGCAAAACAGCCTTTGCAGCGGTCAACCTGATCATGCCGCTGCCCATGCTCATTGGCACGGTGGGCTTTATGCTGGGCACCGGCGGCAGCGCCATCGTGGGCATCACGCTGGGCGAGG
>OGFG01002799.1_pt1 | contig 13670 bp, 10 predicted proteins | sample 1570761 | NCBI WGS metagenome assembly OGFG01 (sample SAMEA2581938, study PRJEB24529) | metagenome | biome: Human gut stool | place: China | collected 2011 | reverse complement strand
GTGACCGTAGCGTTTTCGCGGTCCAGCATCATGGCGGCTGGCTTGCCCACCACAAGGCTTCGGCCCACCACCACGGCCCGCTTGCCGGAGAGGGGGATATCGTAATACTTCAGAATTTCCAGGCAGGCCTGGGCGGTGCAGGGCGGGTAGCCCAGCGCCGTGTTGGTAAACACGCCGGCCAGCGAGCCGTCCGTGATGCCGTCAATGTCCTTTTCCGGGGCCAGTGCCGCGCGGATGGTGCGGTCATCGAACTGCCTGGGCAGCGGGCGGAAGAGCAGACAGCCGTGAATGGACTTGTCCGCGTTGATTTTTTCAATGACTTCCAGCAGGGCGTCCTGAGTGGCATCGGCGGGCAGCAAAAACTGCCGGACGGCTACGCCCACCTTGCCGCAGCGGGTCATGACGCCCCGCTCATAGGAGAGGTCGTCCTCCCGCTCGCCCACCCGGACCACGGCCAGGGTAGGGGTGATGCCTTTGGCGGCCAATGCCGCACAGCGGGCGGCGTTTGCCTCGTTCATGGCCGCCACCACGGGCGCGCCTTTTAAGATCGTTGCCATTTAAACTTCCCCTCTCAATTGTGTTGCCATTTTTTCGTAGAGCGTATCGGCCAGCGGGACGTACTGTGCCAGCAGTGCGTCTGCCTTGGCGTTCAGGGCCTCGGCGTGGGCGCGGTCTGCCATCAGTTTGGTATTGATGGAGACATTCAGGCCCGAAGCCTGTAAGGCAGCCTTGCAGAACAGCGCCGCACACCCGGCGTCGGAGACGGCCAGCGCACTGCCCTTGGCGGCGTACTCCTGCGCCAGCGCAATGCCCTCACAGCAGGCTTCCATGGTCTCCAGAGGCACGGCACAGGCCCCGTCCAGCGCCTGCTCCAGCACCGCGGCCTTATGGGCCTGCTGTTCCGGCGTCTCTTTGGGCAGGCCGTAGGCGGCAGCCAGCGGCATAAACGCCTCCGCGTCGGCCTGCACCAGCGCTTCCAGCCGCCTGCGCAGGACTTTCGCCCGGGCATTCAGGGCTCGGATATCCGCCTCCACCGCCGCATACTTCTTTTTGCCCACGGTCAGGCTGCCCACCATATTGCCCAGGGCCACGCCGGCTGCGCCCACAAGGGCCGCTGCACCGCCGCCGCCCGGGGCCGGGGCTTTGCTGGCAAGGCTCTCCAAAAAGCCCTCACAGCTCGATTTTGTCAGTTCCACGATAGATTCCTCCCTCGGTGATAAACGCGTCCAGCCGCTGGTCGTGTTCGTCCAGAGCGGCGTGGGGGACGCGCTGTGCTTCAAACGCAATGCCCAGCTTCACCGCACGGGTGCAGCGGGGCAGGTAGCGGTCGTAGTAGCCTTTGCCCATCCCCACCCGGCCGCAGGCGGCGTCAAAGGCGGTGCAGGGCACTAAAATCAGATCCAGTGCCTCCGGCGGCAGGATCTCTGCCCGGCTCAGGATGGGGGTGCGGATGCCGTAGGCCCCTGCCTCCCAGCCATCCTTGCCGGGCACAGCCGCGGTCAGGCTGAAATTTTCCCCGCAGACGGGATAGGCCAGCGTTTTGCCCAGGCCCCGGGCCGTCTCGGCCAGGGGGACCAGATCGGCCTCGCCGCCAAAGGCTGCGTAAAGCAGGATGGTCCGGGCCTGCCGGAAGCAGGGGAGCGCCGCCAGCCGGGCGCAGAGAGTTGCATTGGCAGCGGCACGGGTTTCCGGTGCCAGTGCCCGGCGGGCCGCAATGCCCGCTTTGCGCTGAACCTGTTTCTCTTCCGCAAGGGTCATGCGGCTTCCTCCGTTCTTCCGGGCGGTGCCCATGCAGACGATCCGCACAAAAACCACCCAGCATTTTTATAGGAATATAATAAGCAATGCGGGCTCAAAAAGCAAGCGTTTTTGTCGAAATTGCGGTTGAAGAAAGGCTGGCATTTTGTTATCAGAGAAAAAAACGTCCGGCCCAATGCGGGGCCGCGCTTTTTGGGATCGTCTCGCCTGCCGTCATGGCGGCCATGGGCAGCATCCTGACCAACAAGTACGCCGAGGGCCTGCCCGGCTGCGGTGGATTTTTATGCCGTGTTTTTTGTGCGTTCTACACGAACTTTTGGGGGCGGCTTTGTGCAGAACCCAATAAAACGGGCGCAAATCTGTGATTTGTGTCCATTTGGACACTTGCGCGGACACGGGCATTTCTGGTAAAATATTTCTGATGAAAAAGAACCGGTTGTGAGCTTTTCCTCCATGCTGTTTCCTGCACGGCAGAGAGGGGCGCAAAAACGGGAAACCGGCGGGGAATGGCCGCGGAAACGCGACATCTGTCCGGGAACGCGGAAAATGACGGAAAATGCCATAAAAATTCCCACCTCGATTTTGCGATCCGGGCTTGACAAGGCACCAGTTCCGATTCATAATTGTTCCAAGGGAGAGCGCTGGAAAACCGCCCGGCGGCTGGGTGGAACGTGCCGCTCCCGGAATACCGGAAAGCGCCCGGGGAAATACGCTTGGAAAGAGAGGACGCGGTCTATGAAGCAGCTTTGGAAAAAGCTCGTGCTCTGCGTACTGACGCTGGCACTGTGCTGCAACCTGGTGCCCATGGCGTTTGCGGCGGACGCAAGCTATTACAACGTCTACTTGGAAGCACAGGGCGGTACATGTGATGTCATGCAGCTGTATGCTTACAAGTACGGCTCCAATTACCGGCTGACCAGTACGCCCACCCCCGCCATGGAGGGCTATAAGTTTGATGGCTGGTACGACGATGTGGTGGGCGGCACCAAGATCACCACGCGGTACAACTTCAAGGACGATACCACCATCTATGCGCACTGGACGCCGACGGCCAAAAAGAATACAGCCACGGCCACTGCAGCCAAGACAACGACGACAGCACCGGCAGCCGCTGACACAGAGAAGAGCTGGAAGCTGAAAGACAACCTCGGCACGGTGCTGGTGGTCACAACGGTGGTCGCTGTCGTGGTTACCGTGGTCGCCGCACAGGGTTCCTGATGAATTTGCTTTTCTATTGAGTTTACTGAAGAAAGGAAAATTACTATGACGAACTATGAGCTCAAAATGCCCGCCAATTACGCAGCCATTGATGCGGAGGAGATGACCTATCTGGTTGGTGGTGAAACCACCGGCTGGCAGATGTTCAAGGATATCGGCACCCTGTTCAATTACATTGCCCGTGTCTTCTCCGCCGGCAGCTCCATCATCAACAACGTGGTCACCATCGTGGACACCGTCAAGAAGATCAATAGCTTCGTCCCCGATATGGGAAGCACCAAGAAGTAAATAAAACGCGCAATTCAACACCGTGTAATCAAAGAGCACTCCGGGTTTCCTGCCCTGGGGTGCTCTTTTGTTGTAAAAATACAAAAAGATGTTTTGCAAAAGGAATAAATCATGAAAAGCAGGAGTCGTGGTAAAGAATCTTAGGAAAATTGATTGAAAACAGGAAATATTGGTGCTATACTGTAATTAATATCACTTATCTTTATAAAGATTTTTTGTGGAAAAAGAACGAAAATGTTTTCGTGGATTGCGCCGTGCTTTGCAGAGGACGGCGATTGAGATAAATTGGGAATGGAATGAAAGACAAAGCCTTGCAGAAGACTTTGCGGAGGAATTATGTCAGAGCGGAAATTGCGGCGGATGAGCCGCACGGAGCTGATCGACGTCATCGACACGCTCCGGCAGGATGAAACGCCGCAGGACACCGAGGCTTTGCGGCGGGTGGATGCGGAACGGAAGCGCCTGACCGAGCGGCGGCGTTTCTGGCAGGTGCTGCGCGGTACGGTGAGCACCCTGATCGTGGTGGCGGCCATTGCGGTGCTGCTGGCCACGCTGCTGCTGCCTGTGCTGCAGGTGTCGGGCGACAGCATGAACCCCACCCTGCAGGACCGGGACGTGATCCTGCTGGTAAAAACGGACGATTGGAAGACGGGCGACTTGTGTGGCTTTTACTGGCAGAACAAGCTGCTGCTCAAACGCATCATCGGCGGGCCGGGCGATGTCATCTCCATCGACACCAAAGGTGTCGTGAGCGTCAATGGAGAGGTGCTCGACGAGCCCTATGTGGATGAGCTGGCGCTGGGCGAGTGCGACATCGAGTTCCCCTATCAGGTGCCGGAGAGCCGCTATTTTGTGATGGGCGACCACCGCGTCACCTCCATCGACAGCCGGAGTACGGTGATCGGCTGTGTCGAAAAAAGTCAAATCGTGGGCAAGGTCTTTTTACGCGTCTGGCCCTTGTCCGGTTTTTCGTTGATCCACTGAGGAAAGGAATCCATTATGGAAATGAAGAATCGCTTCCAGGAAGCCATTCAGAACGTCCAGCGGCAGCGTCATTTGGCCCGGCGCACCGTGGCAATGGTTCTGGTGCTGGCGATGCTGACCGCCATGAGCGTCAGCTGGCGGCTGCATCAGGATGGCATCGCGCTTGCCGCCGATGACACGCGCTATTACTGTGGGAAGGAAGAACACAAGCATACCGACGATTGCTACATCGAGGGCACCGAGCCTGTCTGCGGCTATGAAGAGGGCGAAATCGTCGAAGAAACGATGGATTCGGCTGATGACGCAGGGGACGGTGATTCCAGCGCTGCGGACTGGGACGAAGCCGGGAGCGAGCCGGAAAGTGAGCCCGCCACGCAGGAAGAGCCGGAGCCGGAAGTGGTGCTGCACCACCACACCTCGGATTGCTACGAGGAAGAAGAGGTGCTGACCTGCGGCATCGAGAGCGACCACGTCCATCAGGATTATTGTTACGACCAGGAGACCGGCGAACTGCTCTGCACCGAGCATGAGCACACCGACGACTGCTATACCCTCGAAGAGGTTCTGGTCTGCGGCCAGGAAGAGGGCGAGCCGGAGGAAACGGATGACGGCGCCGCTCTGTACGATAGGGACGAAAACAGCGCGGAGGAGAGCAATTTTGCCGGGGAATCTGAGACAGTAGCCGACCCGGAACCCGAAAAAGAAGCCACCAAACCCGAAACGGACGACGAGATCGACACGGGCTATACCGTCCACCACCACACCGCCGAGTGCTATGGCAAGGTGCTGATCTGCGGCAAGGAAGAGCACGAGCATACTGCCGCCTGCCTCGTCAACCCCAATGCGGAGATCGATGCCGAGTACGACGCCAAGACCCCTGCCCGCACGGATGCGGACTGGGCTGAGGACATGGTGCTGGTAGCCAAGAGCCAGCTCGGCTATACCGAGAGCAAGGCTGACGTGGACGAAGACGGCAACGGCTACACCATGTATGCCGACCAGTATTATAAGGATAAGCCCATGGTGTATGCTGACTGGGACAGCACCTTTGTGGCCTACTGCCTGTACCATGCAGGCGTGCCGCAGGATATCATCCCCCAGTACGCCAGCATCAGCGCCCTGCGTGGCGAGCTTGCCCGCATGAACTCTGAATATTATACCGATGACCCGCAGGAGTTTGCCTCCATCCTGCCGGGCGATATCGTCATGTACAAAAATGCCGAGGGCCGCGAGACCATTGGCGTGGTGTCTGACGCGGCGGTGGACGAGGAGACCGATCTGACCACGGCCCTCACCGTCATTTCCGGCGATGTCGCCACCGGCTGCGAGTCCGACGGCGAGACCACCATCGACCAGGTGGCCGAGGTGAGCGTTGCCCTGAACGATGTCACCAGCTTTGTGTCCGTCAATGCCGCGGAGGGGTATGGTATCAGCGATTTGATGGATGGAGAGCAGGGAACGGAGAGCCTTGACGTAGTGGTTACAGGTACTCCGATAGATTTGAAAAAGCTGAATCCTACGATCACAGCATTGAAAAAGACGGGCAGCGGAAATAATGATTATGGCCCAATTGAAGATGGTTACGAATTTACAGAGGGCGACTCTGTAAAAATTGAGGGCAAGTTTAAGATCAAGAGCAGTAATTTTGCAGATGCAGACAGCAATACAGTGACCTGGGATATTGGTCTGAAGCTTCCTGCAGCAGTTTTTGACCGCCCGATTACGGTTCTTGTAAAAAATGAAGAAGGAGAAACGATAAAAACAGTTGAGATCGGCAAACTTTCAATCACGGAGGATGGCAAGGCAAGTTTTGTCTTTGACCGGGAGAAAATCAATGCTGCAGGCGATGCTGGCTACAATGTAGATTTCTGGCTGACCGCAACGGCAGAAGTGCGGGAAGGCCAGGACAAAGAGACGATAACTTTCCCGGGTGATGGGACTACTATTACCGTAAAAAAGCAGTCTGATATTTCGGTTCAGAAGAGCAGCGCTGATAAAGCGCAGTTCCAGTATGATGACGACGGGAATCCGTACATTCAGTTCGAGATCAAAGTATCGACGAAGAAAGGTACGCATGGAACAGTTGATATTCAGGATATCGTAAATCCCACGAAAGATATCAAAGGTGATTACGACGAGAAATCTTTTGTTCTGGAAAAATATGATGCAGATGGAAAGCTGCAATCGTCCAGTATACTGGAAAAAGGTGAAAAGCTGAAATTTGAGGAGAACAGTGAACTTCACTCGCAAACTGCACAGAGTTTTCAGGTTACAGGACTGGACAAACTGGAAGCAGGGGAATATTATGTCCTGAAATATAAATATAAGCTCGATAAAACAAAATGCAAAGATGAGAAGCTGTCTGGTTCCTTTGAAAACTGTGCGAAAGCAAAGTATAAAGATGGCGATTGGACAGACCTCTCTTGGTGGAATACAACTTACCAGGCTCGTCTGCAAAAATCGGGTAGTTATGACAACATTACTGGCCAAATCAGGTGGGAAGTGCTGGTCCGGAATCCCTATCCATTTGACCTGGAAGACTATGTGGTGGAAGATACACTTGGAACATCCGGTGTAAAAATTCTTGGTACGGTAGAAATCTATGCAGGTGACAAGGAAAACAGCATGGAGCTGCAGACGGGAGAGAAAGTGACCTACAAGGAAAATAATGCAGGTTTCACATATAAGTTTGGAGCAAATTCCACCAGAAAGTATTATAAATTCATTTATTATACCAATGCGGTGGGGGAAAAAGTTGACAACACGGCAACGATTTCAAAAAACCAAGATCGTGAGAGCGTTGACGCACCGACAAAAGTGAACGCACGCGGAACATATGTTGGAAAAGGCCCCGGAGCAAATGCAAATGAAAAGCTTGAAGATGTAGCAGGAAACAATAATTTAAAGAAAGCACCAAAGTGGTTCTTTACAGTAGCTACGCCAACGAATTGGGATGGAAAATCGTTTGAAGTGTGGGACTGGTTTGTTCCTGTGACCAACGGCACCGCGAAAGCGGACCACTATGCGCTCTACGGAGAATTGAAAAAGCAGCTGAATAGTATTATCCAAATCTACACAACAGAAACTGGTGGTTCTGGCAAAGACGTTTCATGGGCTGCATCAAAGAAAATTGAAATTACCTACGAAATGTATCAGGATTATACTGTAAATGCAGATGGAAAGGGTGTGATAGGCGGAACACCTGCGACGGCAGACAATGACAAAGTACGTGCTTTCAAAATAAAAGTAGATTTTACCAATTCGACTGCAGGCAATGTCTGGAAACTGAATGTTGGTTTCATTGGATATACTGGCTATAGCTCGTACATCGATACGACAGGAATGACGATGGATGACGGCAAGCAGTGGGAGATCTACAATGAAATTGCCTCCCTTGGCAGCACGCCACATGGCACCTATTTTTACCAGAAAGAACCCGGAAAAAACACTCTGGAAAAAATGGTGAGCAAAGATAGTATGGGAAGCGGTCACTATTTTATGGCCCCTGATCAGAACGGACAATTTAATTATAGAGGGTCTGAGACAACCATCTGGTACAAGCTTTGGCTGGAAGTAGATGGAAGCCAGGACACCATTCGGATCAAGGATACATTGCCCAAGGGAATGGTGCTGGATACAGCGCAGAGCCCGTATGCTTTTTATGCAGAAGAGAGTGACAAGGAAAAAAGCATTTATGATAAGGACTCTGTAAAATATCCGGCTGAAAACTTTGCCGCAAAAACGACGACGGATGTCAACGACCAACAGGTGATCACTTTTACGCTGAGCAATGTCAAGCAGAACCTTGAAAAGCAGACGGATAAGAAGAAAAACCGGATTGCCATTGCTTATTGTGTAAAAGTGGATGACCCGGATTTCTGGGATACGCTTATAGAATCCGAAAAACCGTATGTAAACACAGCAAGCTGGGAGGGTGTAGCTGACGCAACAGCAACAGCAGTCGTAAAGAGAGACAGCACCTATTTGACCAAGTCGAGTGAGTACACAGCAGGCAACTCGACCGTCAAATATGTTGTGGATATCAACCCGCAGGCGCAAAAGCTGAATCCCAAAGAGGTATATCTTGATTTTGAAGATGATTTTACAGTCCCCAAGAGAGCGACTGCAAAATTGGACCGTGATTCTGTTAAGCTGTATCGGGTAGACGCAGATGGTACGCAAACAGAAGAGCAGATCACAGAGATGACAACATCGTCTGAAAAAATAGGCGCAGAAGAAACAAAATATGTGATCAAGATCAAAGTCCCAGATGCCGTGCATTACAAGTTGGAATATGTTTATGAGCTGGATACATCCAAGGCGAATGCAACGCAGATTACGCTGGAAAATCAGGCAACCGTTGGTGCAGCCTGGCAATCATCGGATGAAGTTCAGTATCAACATGTAAGTGCAGGTGCCAGTGCATCGACAGCTGGTCAGATTCGAGTGCTGAAAGTTGCAGCAAACGATGAGCAGAAAGTACTTTCTGGCGTGGAATTTGAGCTTTATAAGTACAATAGCGCGAACAACGCATTTGAGAAAGTAGGAAATACCCTTACAACACGGACAGATGGAACCATTCTGATGACGCCTGGCGCAGAGGCAAGTTATGATGTTGCCAATCTGCAGACAAATACGCTCTACAAACTGGTAGAAACAAAGTCGCGGGATGGATATGTGAACAGTGGAACACCGTATTATTTCATCTGGCTGGCTCAGGGCAAGGAAGATACGAACAGCAATAAAAAGGAGGCTTATAAGGCTGCAACTGGTGCAAGTAAAGAAACAGACCTTGTTGGCAGCATGACAAAGGATGAACGAGATAACATTCTTTATTATGTGCATGGCAAGAGTTATGAGCTGAAAGTGACAAATGCAGCAAAGAAACTCGACATTGAAAAGATCTGGAAAGATGCAGCTGGAAATGTATTGAGCACAGCGCCAGACGGTATAACAGAAATCAAGGTGGATATCTATTGCTATCCGGCAAATGAAAAATTCAGCGATGAGCACCTGACCTCCGCCAATCTTGTGGAAACAGTTAAGCTGAATAAAGAAAACCAATGGAAAGCGACATTCACTCAGCTGGACGATCAGTATAAGTATTATGTCATAGAGCAGGAACGGAGCAACCTGTATCGTACAACTTATACAAATCGTGATGGAGAGCATATCCAATATGGCTATACCAATGGCGATAAAGTAACCATTACAAACCAGCAGCGCCCCACAAGCCTGACCGTCCGGAAGTACTGGCAGGGCACAAACGAAGCTCCGTTGCCAGATAGTCTGCCGGATAAAGTGACGGTTCAGCTTTGGAAAAAAGGAACAGGTGAAGTACCGGATACAAAAGTAGAAGATTCGGTTGATCTAACCGCAGCAGAGGGGTGGAGCCATACATTTACCGGACTTGACCCGGATGGGCTTTACTATGTGGTAGAAACGCCAGAAGTGGATGGTTTTGAGGTATCCTATGAGGATAACAACGGAAACGGAGTTGCTCCCGGCGGAACCATCAAGGTGATCAATACCGCTTCCGAGGCCCCCACCTACGAGCTCCCCTCCACCGGCTCCCCCGGCGGCACGGTTCCTTACACGGCAGGCGGCGCGGCCATTGCGCTGGCCGCAGTGCTGTGCGGATATAACTCCAGGCGCAAGCGGAAAAGGGGGGAAGAGTGACTCCTGCAGCTCTGACCCCGGCAACAAACCGAACGTAGGAAAATAAATCCCCTCTCTGGCGTCTTCAGAGAGGGGACATAAGAAAGGTAGCGATACGATGAAAAAAGTAAAACGGATGCTGGCGCTTCTGGCCGCATTTGCGTTGGTGCTGGCCATGGCCGTCCCCGCGTGGGCGGAGGAAGTGACATGTTCAATTACGGCACCCAACAACGGACACACTTATGAAGTGTATCAGATTTTTACCGGTACTCTGAGCGAGGACAATGGTACCAAGGTTTTGTCTGATATCAAGTGGGGCAAAAATGGTATCAGCAACGGCACAGCTGTTAAGGTGGGCGAAAGTGTCCCCGAGACTGTGTTGAATGAGATTAAGGGCGTCGCTACAAAATCTGATAGCGAGAAGCTGGCTGTCATTGAAAAATATGTGAGCCTGAAAGGCGAGAAGTTTATTACCGTAAACAGTGGATCTACGCAGAATGTTCCGGCTGGTTACTATCTGATTAAAGATACAGATAATAGTTATGATAATCAGCATGATGCATATACGCAGTTTATTGTGGAAGTTGCAGGTAAAGTGAGCTTCCAGCCCAAGACGGATTATCCTACGGTTGAGAAAAAGGTTCAGGAAAACAGCAAAGCGACCGGTACGACCGGTGATTACGGCGAGAGGTATAACGATGTTGCCGACTACAGCATTGGCGATGCCGTTCCTTTTAAGCTGATTGGTTCGGTTCCGGATATGAGTCAGTATTCTACCTATAAATATACGTTCCATGACACGCTGGCAAAGTCTCTGACGGTGCCTGCTGAAGATAGTGTCAAGGTGTATGCTTCCAGCAATAAGGCTGGCTCTGGCAAGAAGGACATCACCTCGAACTTTACCGTTACAGTTTCCGGACAAGAAATCACGGTTCACACCGATGACCTGAAAACAATTGATGATATTTCTGCTAATAAGTACATTCTGGTGGAGTACAGCGCTGTGCTGAACAGCAATGCCGCAATCAACAAGGAGAACGTTACTGGTACTGATAACGGCAATATCAATAAAGTTTATCTGACCTACTCGAACAACCCACGGAATGAGAGTGAGGCTGGTAGAACTCCGGAAGATACTGTTATTGTATTCACCTATAAAATCGAAGCAACAAAAGTTGATGGCGAAACGAAAAAAGGGCTGGAAGGCGTTACGTTCCGCATCTACAAAATGATTGGCGACGGGAAGTGGTATGCACAGGTTGCAGACGGAAAGCTCAAGGGCTGGGTTGAAACTGCAAATAATGACTGTGTGCTGACTTCTGGAGAAGATGGCAAGTTCTCTCTGGCCGGTCTGGATGACGGTACTTACTTCATTGAAGAAATTACCCCGTTGCCTGGTTATAACTCCATTGCCCCCGTTAAAATTCAGGTCAATGGTAACACCAACAATGGTCAGAGTGGCAATGGTGCAACGAGTGAACTGACTAGCGTTACATTTACTGTAGGCGAGACAACAGAGAATGCGATTACGATTGTCAACAACGCCGGCACCACCCTGCCCTCCACCGGCGGCATGGGCACCACGGTCTTCTACGTCGTTGGCGGCGGCCTGATGGCTGTGGCGGTGGTCCTGCTGGTGACCAAGAAGCGGATGGAGAACAAGCGCTAAACCAAACCCCAAAGCAAAAAATATCCTGATAACATTAGGGAGTAGCCCATGAAAAAGAATCGCAGTACCATAATATTGATCCTGATCTTTCTCGTGGGTCTATCCGTGATGTTATACCCCACCGTCAGCGATTATGTCAACCAGCGCCACCAGTCCCGCGCGCTGGCCAGCTATGACGAGACGGTCAACGAGATGTCGGACGCGGACTATACCGCCTATTTTGAGGCGGCGGACGCCTACAACCAACGGCTGGCGGCCACGCCCAATTCGTTCTTCACGCCGGAGCAGGTCTCCGGCTATGACGAGACGCTGGATGTCTCCGGCACGGGCATTATGGGGTATATCACCATCCCCAGGATCGGCGTGGAGCTGCCCGTCTACCACGGCACCATTGACAACATCATCGGTGTGGTACATGAAAAGGACTTTTACCTTGGCCGTCTGCGCAAGGATACCACGCTGGAAGACCTTGTGAAGCCCACCCTTTATACCACCGGCTCCACCCAGATCTCCCAGCTGCTGCGCACCCTGCGCGAGCAGCACCATCACATGGCTGTGGTGGTGGACGAGTACGGCGGCACCGAGGGTATCATCACGCTGGAGGACATTCTGGAGGAGCTGGTAGGCGAGATCTGGGATGAACACGACGAGGTGACCGAGGACTTCCGCAAGCAGTCGGACGGCAGCTGGATCGTGCTGGGCAGCGCCGGCGTGGACGACCTGTACGAGCGGCTGGGGCTGCCGGAGGACGAGGACATCGACTCCAACACGGTGAACGGTCTGGTGCAGGAAAAGACCTGCCGCCTGCCCAAGGTAGGTGACCGCTTTACGTTGGGCGGCTACGACGGCGTAGTCACCCGCACCGCCAAGCGCCGCGTGACCGAGGTGCGTCTGACCCCCGCAGAAAAGCCTGACACCAAAAAGGACGAAGAGGAAAAAGGCCACTTTGGCAGAATGACCTCTAAATAAAACACTGACCGGCTGCTGCACAAAACGTGCGGCAGCCGGTTTTTTTCGTTACGACCCCTCCCGTGAAAATGCGTTTGGAGCGCTCCGCGGAGCGCATTTAAAATCGTCTAATTTGCCTATAAAAAATCCCCCCGGCGAGCAGCGCCGGGGGGATTTTTTTTCAGGATTTACTTAGGCTGGCGGCCAATATAGGCCAGAATGCCGCCATCGGCGTAGAGGATCTGGCCGTTCACAAAGTTGGATGCGTGGCTGGCAAGGAACACGCAGGGGCCAACCATGTCCTCCGGGTCGCCCCAGCGGCCTGCGGGGGTCTTGGCAACGATGAAGCTGTCAAAGGGATGACGGCTGCCATCGGGCTGGATCTCGCGCAGGGGCGCGGTCTGGGCGGTGGCAATGTAGCCGGGACCCATGCCGTTGCACTGGATGTTGTACTCGCCGTACTCAGAGGCGATGTTCTTGGTCAGCATCTTCAGCGCACCCTTGGCGGCGGCGTAGGCAGAAACGGTCTCGCGGCCCAGCTCGCTCATCATGGAGCAGATGTTGATGATCTTGCCCGCGCGCTTTTCCATCATGTCGGGCAGCACGGCTTTGGAGCAGTTGAAAGCACCGCCCACATGGACGTCGATCACACGCATAAAGTCGGCGTGGCTCATCTCGATCATGGGCACGCGCTTCATCAGACCGGCGTTGTTCACCAGAATGTCCACCGGGCCGACCTCGGCCTTGATCTTTGCCACCATGGCGTTTACGGCGTCCTCGTCGGAAACGTCTGCCACATAGCCGTGGGCGTCGATGCCGGCAGCCTTGTAGGCGGCCATGCCCTTTTCTAAGCTGGCCTCAGAGGAGCAGTTGAAGCAGATGACGGCGCCGCACTTGGCCATGCCCTCTGCGATGGAAAAACCGATGCCGTGGGCACCGCCGGTGATCAGGGCTACCTCGCCCTGCAGGTTGAATGCAGACAGATCCATGAGGTTCTCCTTTTTCACAGTATCCAAGTTAATTTTTTAGCAAAACGCCCCGTGCCGGTTTCCCGGTACGGGGCGTTTGATTGGTGCTTTTTAGCGCAGGTCAGTGGTAGCGATGTTGTCCATGTCGTCAAACTCCATGTTCTCGCCGCCCATTGCCC
>OGFG01002797.1_pt1 | contig 13678 bp, 7 predicted proteins | sample 1570761 | NCBI WGS metagenome assembly OGFG01 (sample SAMEA2581938, study PRJEB24529) | metagenome | biome: Human gut stool | place: China | collected 2011 | reverse complement strand
CTGGCGGTATCTAACTGATTAACATTTCAACAAAGAAGCTGTGGTTGGAGCCTCCCAAAAACCGTCTTTGCGGTAGTAACGCCTCACCAATCCACAGCACCCTGAAACTATTGTAGCATTCCGCTGGAGAGCGGTCTATAAATACTACTCTTTTATGATACGAGGGATTGTTTATCGCAAAATTGATCGTGACCGAAAAACCATCCGTTGCCATATCTTACGCCAAAATTTTAGGTGTGCATGGGCGGCAGGATGGCTACCTTGAGGGCAACGGCTATCTTGTAAGTTGGTGTGTCGGGCATCTGGTGGAACTTGCGCCGCCCAGTGCCTACGGGGAGCAGTATGTAAAGTGGAACATTGCAGACTTGCCCATCCTGCCGGAGAAATGGCAGTATCTGGTGTCTGCCAGCACCAAAAAACAGTTTGGCATCCTGAAAAAACTCATGCATCGGGCAGACGTTAATACTGTGGTGAACAGTTGTGACGCAGGACGTGAGGGCGAACTGATCTTCCGGCTGGTGTATGAGCAGGCCGGATGCAAAAAGCCTGTTTCCCGGCTGTGGCTGTCCAGCATGGAGGATTCCGCTGTCCGGGCGGGCTTTGCAAATCTGAAACCGTCAACAGAATATGATGCGCTATATCAGGCTGCACTCTGCCGGGAACGTGCCGATTGGATGGTCGGCATCAACTGTTCCCGGCTTTTTTCCTGCCTGTATGGTCGGCCTTTGGCGGTGGGCAGAGTAATGACCCCGACACTCGCCATGACGGTGGAGCGCGAAGCCGCCATTGCCGCCTTTGTGCCGAAAAAATTCTACACGGTGGCTCTGGAACTGACCAGCGGTTTTGTGGCATCCAGCCGCCGCATTTCTGAAAAAGCGGCAGCTGAAAAGCTGCTTGCGGGGTGCAGAGAGGAGATGGTGTCCACGATCCAGAAAATCACGCGCAAGGAAAAGGCCGAAAATCCGCCGCCGCTTTATGACCTCACCACGCTCCAGCGCGATGCCAACCGCCTGTTGGGATACAGTGCGCAGCAGACGTTGGACTATGTGCAGTCGCTTTATGAAAAACAGCTCACCACCTATCCGCGCACCGATAGCTACTATATTGCTGACGAGGATGAGGAAATGCTGGAAGAGCTGGCCGAGGAATTGGAAGATTTTCTCGGCTTTGTCAGCGAGGATGCCGACGATGATGTTCCCCGGACGCGGCGCACCGTCAATCGGCAGAAAGTCACCGACCACCACGCTATCCTGCCTACTCGTAGTATGCTGCAAGCCGATTTGGATGCTCTGCCCAAGGGCGAACGGAACATTTTGAAGCTGATTATCGCCAGAACCTTGATGGCAGTCAGCAAACCTTTCCGGTATCTGGAAACTCTGCTCACCACCGAATGTGCAGGCGAAGAATTTACAGCCAAGGGCAAAGAGATTCTGGAAGAAGGCTGGAAAGCGGTGGAGCGCAAGGTTCTGGCCGATATTCTGAACCGCAAAAGGGAGTTCACTGCTCTGCCGCAGGTGGAGGAAAGTGAGTGCGGCATTCTCAATGCAGAACTGAAAGAGGGACAAACGTCCCCTCCGAAGCATTTTACCGAAGATACGCTCCTGCACTCGATGGAAACTGCCAGTGCGGACAGTATGCCGGAAGGCGTGGAGCGTCAGGGCATCGGCACTCCGGCCACTCGTGCCGCCACCATCGAAAAGCTGGTACAGAAAGGCTTTCTGGAGCGCAAGGGCGACAAGAAAACAAAGGTGCTGCTGCCCACCGACAAAGGCAAAGCCCTTATCACGGTGATGCCCGAAGAAATCCAGTCCGCTGATATGACCGCCGACTGGGAAACAAAACTGCTGCGCGTAGAGCGCGGCGAAATGGAGCCGGAAACATTTATGACTGAAATCAACGATATGATCTCCTCGCTGGTAAACACCACCGAGGCCGTGAAAGGAGCGAGTGCGCTTATGAAAAACAAAGTGATTGGTGTCTGCCCGAACTGTGGCAATTCCGTTGTGGAGCGTGAAAAGGGGTATTTCTGTGAGAACCGCGAGTGCCGTTTCGTGCTGTGGAAAGATAACGCTTTCTTTAAGCGGCTGGGCAAGCGGATGGACGCTCATGTAGCGGACAGGCTGCTGCGGGATGGCCGAGTGCGCCTGAAAGACTGTAAGAGTTCCAAGGGCAAGACCTACAATGCTACTGTCCTGCTGTCCACCGAAGCCGATGGCCGCAGCAAGTTTTCGCTGGAATTTGAGGGTGGCCGCTGATGGAGCAGAAGAAGGAAGCAATCTACCTCATCAATGATGAACGCTATCTGCACCTCCGGGAGAACGGCGCAGGTGTCGGCTTTGCTACCTATAATAAGGTGACGGGCGAACCTCTGGAAAGCGGGCAGATCTCCGAAAAAAATCTGCCGCCGGATGGCAGGAACATGATGTCTGCTGCCCGGAACTGGTATCTGTTTGAACTTTCGGACGATGACCGTAAGGCCATCCAACTTGAAAGCGTAAAAATCCTTGAAACCATCCCGCAGGCTGGCATCGGCAGGCGGCGTATCTGGGAACCCGAAACGATACCGCCCGATATTCGGCTCATCAACAGCTATTACGACGATCTTCACCGCGTTCCTGATGGTGGTGTGATTCAGGTGGACTACCCGGATGGCCGTAGTTTTACGTCACGGCTGGAATATCTGGACGATTACCATTTTGACATGGGTGGTCTGGGCAATGTGTTCCACATCTGCCAGTTTGCTGAGGTGATGGAACGCAATGGAGCCGACTATTACCCAGAGATTCAGACACAGGATGAACAGGGCGCATGGGAATTGGGCGGCAAGGGTTATCTTGCCATCCAATCTACCGATGAGGGCTGGAACTACACCATTTACCACAGCGACTTCTCCGTGATGGATGGCGGTCAGGTCGATGCCCCGGAACTGACGATTCAGGAAGTCCGGGAGCAGATTCTGGAAGCGCACCACATGGAAAAAGGTCGGCGGCTGTTGCAGGATTATGATTTTGTGATGGACAGAGCCGCAGAAGCTGAAAAATTGGGGCTGAACCAGCGGCACTCTACGCTGGAAAAGCTGGCTGCTCTTGCTGACACAAAAGAAAAATGCGATGCCCCGGAGTGCAGCCCTATCGGGTGCAGGAAAGCGAGGGATGCTCATGAACTTTAATGGTGAAGAACTGATGCTGATGATCCTCTACAATCCCGGCACCCGGCTGGGGCTGATGCAGGAGCTGCGGCTCATGCAGTGCTACCTGATGCCCGATGAAACCGCCCTGCGAGAATTGTCCGAGCAGGTCATTGAAAAGCTGAAACTTATGACCGATGCTGAATTTGCCGAGTTGGAATTTCCGCTCGACTAAATTTTTGCCGCCGCTTGGCGGCATACATATCCTCTTTTGTAATGGCAAACAATATGGTATAATTCAAATGATATAGCTATTTCATAGCCAATCTATATGGAGGATACTATGACTGACGAAGAACGCGAATCCAAACAAGGCTCTATTGATATCAGAAAATTGCCTGGATATGAAGTCAATATTCGTTTGACTTCATTTATAGATGCCATTTTAGTGTGTAATGCCAATGCCGTAAGTTTCCGAAAATGGCACGATAAGATAAACACCCCTGCTCTTGTGGTGATGCTTAAGGAACCAGCAAATTATTCCCTACGCCATGAAACCAATCTCGAACTTCAGCGACAATTTTCAAATTTCTTGATGTCAGCATTTGCAGTAAGAGATCACTGGTATGCACTCAGAAATGAATATTACATCGGCACAGCAGTGAATGAAAAAATAAACGCGTTCACAAGTGAAACGTTTGGAAAAAATGAGTTGGCATCTTTTATGCACGATTTCAGAAATTATATTACCCATAAAGGCTATCCACTAGTCAGTCAAACATTTTCTGAAAAAGATCATCGCCTTATTAACGATGTCCGTTTTGAAAAAGAGCAATTATTAGAGTACAAAAAGTGGTCTACACTTTCAAAACAATATATAAACCGTATCGAGAATAGCATTAGCCTTATTAGTTGTGTTTCGGAATATTCGGAAATTCTCAGGCTCTATTATTATACTCTCGTTAAAATGCTCGAAGAGTGGCATAAAGAAGATCTTTCATTACTCAAACACTATAAAGATTCATACGGCTTAAAAATCAACATCGTTCAAACAAAACTCCCTCAATAAAATATATTCGTATGCGAGTGGTATCGACCACTCGTTTTTTATTTTTACAAAAAATGAAAGGAGGAACGCCATGCCAAATAAAACGCAAGAATACCTCAACCTTGCCCAGCAAACGGCAAAAGAGCTGACTCGGTATTGGGAAAACTGGACGGACTACCTGACCACTGCATCCCGGCTGTACAAATACAACTATGCAGACCAGCTCATGATTTACGCCCAGCGGCCTGATGCCACCGCCTGCGCCAGCTTCGACCTCTGGAATGATCGCATGAATCGCTATGTCCGGCGCGGCTCCAAAGGCATTGCCTTGTTAGACCAGTCCAGCAGTGTGCCGCGTCTGCACTATGTTTTTGATGTGAGCGATACCGGGGTGCGCCGCAATTCTCGTGACCCGGAGGTGTGGCAGCTCGGCCCCGATCTGATGCAGCCTGTGTCGGAAATGCTTGCCAGAGAATACGGTGTCCATCACGAAAACCTCGGCCAGCAGATCGCGGATGTTTGCGGCAAGCTGGTGGATTCCTATTGGGATAACAACAGCGGTGACATTCTCGACATCGTTGACGGTTCTCTCCTGATGGATTATGATGAAGCCGGACAGAAGTTCCAGTTCAAAAGTGCCGCCGCAATCAGTATCACCTACACTGTTCTCGAACGCTGCGGCTTTGAGCCAGCGGGACATTTTGACCGGGACGATTTTCAGGCCATCTTCTCCTTTTCAACTCCTGCCGCCGTGTATGCGCTGGGCACCGCAGTCAGCGAATGTAGCCGGGACGTGCTACGCAACATTGAAAGAACCGTAAAAACAACAATCCGCCGCCGCAATGTAGAAAGGAGCCAGTATGAATATGAGCAGCCGGAACGTGACCTACTCGACCATCGGGGACTACCAGCTCCCGAACCTGACCCTGCCCCAGCAGGAGAAAGCACTGGGCAAGTACGGACGACTGCGCCGGACTTACCTGATGAAGCATCGCCCGGTGCTGTACAACTCGATGCTCCTGTCGGGGACTCTGCATCCGCACCTGCTGGAAGTGGAGCAGACCGCAGAGAGCCGGATGCACCAGACCATGCAGGAACTGCTGAAACAGAACCCGGCTCCGAACAAGGAACAGCATCAGATGGAGTGGGTGCAGCACATGAACAGCCTGAAAGCACAGGCCGAGGAGCTGGTGATGAACGAGCTGATCTACAGTTAAGTTTCTTCGATGCCCACATTCCCACCGAAGCCGAACAAATTGAATCCATCGACCAAGCGGAGAGCGAAAAATCGCCCTCCGCTTTCTCTTTGTCACAGGCCGAGATCGAAAATGCGCTGCGGAGAGGTTCTAACTTTGAAAACAGCAAACTTCGCATCTGGAAAATTTATCAGCTCCAGCCTGACCGAAAACTCCGGGCAAAAGCTCTTGCGAAAGAATATGCCCCAAACGGACCCGGCGGCTCCTCGCACACCTATCTGGACGGAAGCAGCGGTTGGCTCGATCATGACAGCAAGGGGCTGACATTTGAACACTATCCCGACCATCAGAAAACGCTCCTCCGCTGGAATCAGGTTGAAAAGTATATCGACCTGATGATTCAGTCTGACCGCTACCTGTCGGACAAAGAGAAAAGAACCATTGAGTTTCCCCTTGAGCTGAACGCCGCCAGTGCTGCCGAATACACGGCATTAAAGGAACAGTACCCGGACACTCTTGTTGGATTTGAAGCCGGCGGCAATTTTATGTTCTATGGAGAAGATGCCGTAAAGGTTTCCAAAATCATCAATGGTATCTTGCTCACTGAAAAGACTGCACTAGGTGAAGTTAAGGTTTCCGGCTTTTCACCTAGCTTATGGGCGAGAAAATCAAAAGAATTGTGGTCTGCGGGCAACAACGTCTACCTTGCCGGGTTAAGCGAGAATGGCACTCACCATCAGACCAAGTACCTGCGCAAAGAGGATTATCTTCCCATCGGCTCCGTTATCAATATGGATGGCCGGGAATTTCGGGTTGACGGGGTGGATTTTGACAAGGGCAAAGTTTCCTTGCAGGATATGGCTCTGGCCGATGTACGGATGCCGATTTTCCGAGAAGAATCGCTGTCTCTTGTCCGGGAATTGTACGAGCAGCAGGATGAAGCCCTTGATGCTGCTCCCGAAAAGGCAGTTGATTACAAGGTTGGCGATTCCGTTGTTGTAGACCTTCCCACCAAAACCATCGAAGGTACAATCGGCTATGTTGGCGAAACCGATGTGCGCATCGACACCAGTGCGCAGGGCTATTCGTGGAGCAACGAGGTGCTGAACAAGCAGCAGTTCGAGGACGGTTTGCGGCAGGATGAGCCTACGCCTGATGAAAAACTGGACAAGTTGCCTATCTCTGTGGAGATCAACGGCGAATGGCAGACATTCCCGGATGCAGCCGCCGCAGACGAAGCCTTGAACGTTGAACCTGTGCCGGAAGCTGCCGGAAACTTCCACATCACGGACGATCATCTGGGCGAGGGCGGCGCAAAACAGAAGTACGCCCGGAATATTGTAGCTATCCGTACGTTGTTCCAGTTGGAGCAGGAGCAGCGTGGAGCCACTGCCGAGGAACAGGAAGTGCTTGCACAGTATGTCGGCTGGGGTGGTCTGCCGGATGCGTTTGACCCGGACAAGAGCAACTGGACAAAGGAATACATGGAACTGAAAGGTCTGCTCTCCGAGGATGAATATGCCGCTGCCCGTAGCTCTGTTCTAAACGCCCACTACACCAACCCTACCGTGATCCATGCCATCTACGATGCAGTGGAGCGCATGGGTTTCCGCAGCGGTAACATTCTGGAGCCGAGCATGGGCGTGGGCAACTTCTTCGGGATGCTGCCAGACACCATGCAGGACAGCCGCTTGTATGGTGTGGAACTGGACAGCATCACAGGCCGCATTGCGCAAAAGCTCTACCCGGAAGCCAGCATTAAAGTTGCCGGATTTGAAACTACTGACCGCCGCGACTTCTATGATCTTGCTGTGGGTAATGTTCCCTTTGGCCAGTACCGGGTAAACGACAAGGCTTATAACAAACTTGGTTTCAGCATCCACAACTACTTTTTCGCTAAGACCATCGACCAAGTGCGTCCGGGCGGCATCGTGGCATTCGTCACCAGTCGCTACACGCTGGACAGCAAAGATTCTTCTGCCCGCAAGCACATTGCCGAACGTGCTGATCTGCTGGGTGCTATCCGTCTGCCGAACACTGCGTTCAAAGCAAACGCAGGAACAGAAGTCGTCAGCGACATTATTTTCCTCCAAAAACGTGACCGCCCTATCGACCATGAGCCGGACTGGGTGCAGCTTGGCAAAACGGAAGATGGTTTTGCCATCAACCAGTATTTCGTAGACCACCCGGAGATGGTGCTGGGTGAACTGACTTCCGAAAGCACCCAGTATGGCCGGGAGGAATGCACTGTGCGTCCCATCAAGGGCGCAGTGCTAGTGGACCAGCTTGCAGAAGCCATCCAGCATATTGAGGGGCAGTTCACGGAAGTCGAGGTCGAAACACCAGATATTGCGGATGCTGAAAATGAGCGGCACATTCTCCCGGCTGACCCAGATGTGAAGAATTTCTCTTACACGGTGGTTGATGGTGAGGTGTATTATCGGGAAAATTCCGTCATGACACAGGTGGAGCTGTCCGACACCGCCAAAGGCCGTGTGACCGGGATGGTGGAGCTGCGGCAAATCGTCAATGAGTTGATCGACCAGCAGCTGAACGACTACCCGGATGCCGACATTAAAGCAACGCAGGAAAAGCTGAACACTGCCTACGATGCTTTTTCCGCCAAATATGGCTTGTTGAATGACCGCAAAAACGGCAGATTATTTGAGCAGGATTCTTCTTACTATCTGCTGTGTTCTCTGGAAAATTTGGACGAGCAGGGGCAGCTCAAGAGCAAGGCGGCGATGTTCACCAAACGCACCATCCGCCCAGAACGCACCATCACCAGCGTGGACACTCCCACGGAAGCCCTTGCAGTTTCCATCGGAGAGCGTGGCCGGGTGGATTTACCCTATATGGCAGAGTTGCTCGGTACTCCCGGCGAGTATGGGCGCATCACCAGCGAACTGTCCGGTGTGATTTTCAAAGACCCCGGCGCAGACCCCACCGACCCGGAAGCGGGCTGGCAGATGGCAGACGAATACCTGTCCGGCAACGTCCGGGCAAAGCTGCGCATGGCACAGCTTGCCGCCGAAACCAACCCGGAGTTTGCGGTCAATGTCACCGCACTGGAAAAGGCACAACCGAAAGACCTTGAAGCGTCCGAAATTGATGTACGGCTGGGTGCAACATGGCTTCCGCCCGAAATTATTCAGAAGTTCATGGCAGAAACGTTCCAGATTCCCTACTATCTGCGCCATGCAGTCAAGGTGAGATATTCTCCCTATACCGCAGAATGGCGCGTTGAGGGCAAGTCGGCTATGGGCAGAGGTGACATTATCTCCTCCGAAACCTACGGCACATCCCGCGCCAACGCCTACAAGATTCTGGAAGACACACTCAACCTGAAAGATGTACGCATCTATGACACCATCGAAGATGAAGAAGGCAGACTGAAGCGCATACTGAACAAAAAGGACACCATGCTGGCACAGCAGAAACAGCAGGTCATCAAAGATGCTTTCGCCAACTGGATTTGGCAAGACCCTCAGCGGCGCATTTCGCTGGTGCGGCAGTACAACGAGTTGTTCAACAGCAGCAGACCGCGAGAGTACGATGGTTCCCATATCCACTTTGTCGGTATGAACCCGGAGATCACCCTCCGGGAACACCAGCGCAATGCCATTGCTCATGTGCTTTATGGCGGTAATACGCTACTTGCACACGAAGTGGGAGCGGGCAAAACATTTGAAATGGCGGCCTCCGCAATGGAAGCCAAACGGCTGGGGCTGTGTCAGAAAAGCCTTTTTGTCGTTCCCAACCATCTGACGGAGCAGTGGGCTTCGGAGTTCCTGCACCTTTATCCCAATGCCAAGCTGCTGGTGGCACGGAAAAAGGATTTTGAAACAGCCAACCGTAAAAAATTCTGCGCCAGAATCGCCACCGGGGACTATGATGCAGTCATCATCGGCCACAGCCAGTTTGAGCGTATTCCGCTGTCTTATGAACGGCAGGAGCGCATCATTCAGGAGCAGATTGATGAAACGCTTGCCGCCATCGAGGAACTGAAAGCCAATGCTGGCGAAAATTTCAGCATCAAGCAGATGGAAAAGACCCGCAAAACACTGGAAACCAAGCTGGAAAAGCTGCGCTCCGATGAGCGCAAGGATGATGTTATCACCTTTGAGCAGTTGGGCGTAGATAGGCTTTTTGTGGACGAGTCGCATTTTTACAAGAACCTTTTCCTCACGACAAAAATGCGCAATGTCGCAGGATTATCCACCAGCGAAGCGCAGAAATCTTCCGATATGTTCGGCAAGTGCCGCTATCTGGACGAGATCACAGGCGGACGCGGTGTGGTATTTGCAACGGGAACCCCTGTGAGCAACTCCATGAGCGAGTTGTATACGGTCATGCGCTATCTGCAATACAGCACACTCCAGCAGAAAGGGCTGACGCATTTCGACTGCTGGGCATCGACCTTTGGCGAAACCACCACCGCCATCGAACTGGCCCCGGAGGGTACGGGCTACCGGGCAAGGACGAGATTTGCAAAGTTTTTCAACCTCCCGGAGTTGATGTCGATGTTCAAAGAGGTGGCTGACATTAAAACCAGCGACCAGCTTCATCTGCCTGTGCCGGATGCAAAGTTTGAAACCGTGGTGGCCAAACCGTCCGAGATGCAGAAAGAAATGGTGCAGGAACTGAGCAAGCGCGCCGCAAAAATCCATTCTGGCGCAGTGGATGCTTCCGAGGACAATATGCTCTGCGTCACCAACGATGGCCGGAAGATTGGTCTGGATGTTCGCCTGATGAATCCCATGCTGCCGGACGACCCCAACAGCAAGCTGAACACCTGCGTTCGGAACGTGCTGCAAATCTGGGAAGATGGCAAGGAGCAGAAGCTGACACAACTTCTGTTCTGCGACCTCTCGACACCAAAGAACGATGGCAACTTCAACGTCTACGATGATATTCGCAAAAAATTGGTCGCCGCCGGGGTGCCGGAAAACGAAGTTGAGTTCATCCACAACGCCGACACCGAAGCAAAAAAGGCCGCATTGTTCTCCAAAGTACGCTCTGGCGATGTGCGGATTCTGCTGGGCAGCACCGCAAAAATGGGAGCCGGAACGAACGTCCAACAGCGGCTTGCGGCGGTGCATCACTTGGACGTTGGATGGAAGCCCAGCGACATGACCCAGCGCAACGGTAGAATTATCCGGCAGGGCAACCAAAATAAGCAAGTCCAGATTTATAACTATGTCACAGAAGGTACGTTCGATTCGTACCTCTTTCAGACCCTTGAGAATAAACAGCGGTTTATCTCGCAGATTATGACTTCCAAATCTCCGGTGCGCTCCTGTGATGATGTGGACGAACAGGCATTGTCCTATGCGGAGATCAAGGCATTGTGTGCTGGAAATCCGCTCATCAAAGAGAAGATGGATTTGGATGTGCAGGTCGCAAAGCTCAAAGTTCTGAAAGCCGACCACCAAAGCCAGAAGTTCCGTCTGGAAGATAAGCTGCTCACAAAATTCCCGGCTGACATTCAGGAAACGACTGCCTATATTACTGGGTTGAAATCGGATGCGGAACTTGCCGCCGTGCATCCGCAGGAGAAAGAGGGCTTCTGCGGCATTACCATCAAAGGCATGGCCTACGATGAGAAAAAGACTGCTGGTGAGCGGCTTCTCCTCGCTTGCTCCGAACTGCCCAACAGTGAAGAAAAAGTGATTGGCAGCTATCGCGGCTTTGAACTGTCCCTGCGGTTCGACACCTACCACAGCGAGTATCAGGCTCTTTTGAAAGGCCAGCGAAAATACTCGGTAGCACTGGGCAAAGACCCACTCGGCTGCATCATCCGTCTGGACAACTCTCTGAATAATTTCCCGGAGCGCATCACTTCTGCCGAAAACGAACTGGCCACCCTCAAACAGCAGCAGGCCGCAGCGCAGATCGAAGTGGAGAAGCCGTTCCCGCAGGAGGAAGAACTGGCCGAAAAGTCGGCGCGCCTTGCGGAACTGAACGCCCAGTTGGATGCAGACGAAAAGCACGAGCCGGAACAGGGCGAGGAAGAAAAGGCGGATGAACCTCGCCGTCCCTCAGTGCTGGCGGCTCTGGAAGAAAAGTCAGATAAGGCCGAACCTGTCAAACCGTTCAAAAGTTATCTGGATAAGGATGGTGATGCCCGATGAATGACCGCCGTGACCAGCAGCTTCATTTCCGCGTCAGTAAGCAGGAACTGGAACGCATCTGGAGCAAGATGGAATCCAGCGGTATTTTGAGCATCGGCTCCTATCTGCGCAAGATGGCACTGGATGGCTACTGTCTGCATCTCGATTTGCCAGAGCTGCGCCGCATGGCCCATCTTCTGCAAATGTGCAGTAATAACCTGAACCAGTATGCCAAAGCTGCCAATGAAAGCGGTCAGGTCTATGCTGCCGATTTGGAAGATTTGCGCATTCGGTTGGATGAACTGATTGCCATTAGCAAACAGATTCTCTCCTGGCTGGCTGGTTTCTGATTTTTGCCCCACGGCTTCGGCTGTGGGGATACATATTATATAAGGATAAAGCCGTAGGAGGTGGTGGACATAGCCGCAACACGCTTGATTGCGCTGCACAAAAACAAAGGAAAATCGGTTGTGGCCTGCTTGAAAAGCCGCACAGACTATGCACAAAACCCGGAGAAGACCGAACAGGGCGAACTGGTCAGCAGCTACGAGTGCAGTCCTCTGACGGTGGACGAAGAATTTATGCTGTCCAAGCGGCAGTATGAACTTGCCACTGGGCGGAGGCAGAGAAGTGATGTAATCGCCTATCAGATTCGGCAGTCATTCAAACCCGGTGAAATCACCGCCGAGGAAGCCAACAAGGTAGGCTATGAACTGGCGATGCGTTTTACCAAAGGCAAGTACGCTTTTATTGTTGCCACTCACACAGACCGGGAGCATATTCACAATCACATTATTTACAACTCTACCGCACTGGACAGCACCCGGAAATTCCGGGATTTTTTATTGTCCGGGCTGGCCGTGCAGCGGCTGAGCGACCTGATTTGCTTAGAGCATCAGCTCTCCGTCATTGAGAAAAAGCCCTACCGGGAGCGGCAAAAGCGCACACTTTACCCACCCAAGGAAAGCAATCGTGACCATCTATGCAGTGTGCTCGACAACATTCTGGCGGAAAAGCCCAAAGGCTACGAAGATTTTCTGCAAAAGCTGGAGCAACAGGGCTATGAGGTCAAGCGCGGAAAATACACCTCTGTCAAGGGAAAGCGACAAAAACGATTCATTCGTTTTAGGACGCTCGGCACAGGATACAGCGAAGAAGAACTGAAAGCGGTGATTGCCGGAGAAGCCGAGCATCGCCCACATCAGAAGCAGCCGCCAAAAGAGAAACCGTTCAATCTTCTGGTGGATGTGCAGGCAAAGCTGGCCGAGGGCAAGAACATCGGCTATGCACGGTGGGCAAAAAAGTACAATCTGAAAGAAATGTCCAAGACACTGATTTTCTTGCAGGAGAAGAAAATCGGCAGCATCGAGGAAATGCAGGAGCGTGTGGACGCTGCCACTGCCCGCTATCACGAACTGGGCGATTCCATCAAGGCAGCAGAAACGCGCATGACCGAGATTGCCGTGCTGCGGACACACATCGTCAACTACACAAAAACACGCCCGGTGTACGATGCCTACCGCAAGGCCGGATACAGCAAGCGATTTCTGGAAAACCATCGCGCAGAGATCACACTGCACAAGGCAGCAAAAACGGCTTTCGATGAAGCTAAACTGAAAAAGCTTCCCAAGGTCAAGGAACTGGATGCAGAATATTCCAAGCTGCTGACGGAAAAGAAAGCCGCCTACCCGGACTACCGCAAAGCAAAAGACGAGATGCAGGAGCTTCTTCGTGCGCAGCGCAATGTAGAACTGTTCTTCGCAGAAGAAAAGAACACCACCGAAAAAACGCAGTCCCGATAGACGATGACAACCTAGGATTCTTCCATTGTGGGAGAGTCCTAGGCTGTTTTTTTGTTATAGAAGTGTTTGGAACAAACACGCAGCCTGCATCGGCACGATGCAGATCAAACGGGGTTTGGGCACAGCCCAACAAGCATTTTGAATTTGGATTTGAAAAATCCGATTCAAAAATTGCAAGTTGGTACCAACTTGCCCTGCTTGCCACTTAGCGACAGCCCTTAAAATGGCGCAAAAAAACAGAGGCCCTTATTTTGGAACCTCCGTTTCTCTGGCTTTCTTAATGCCCTCGGCTGTGGCTTCTATTACAACAAGCTCTTTTTCATTCATAGAATTTAGGAGCACATCAATGTGCTTTCTGCAAGAGCTTGACCTTGCCCCTCCGTCCGCATGAA
>OGFG01002753.1_pt1 | contig 13849 bp, 10 predicted proteins | sample 1570761 | NCBI WGS metagenome assembly OGFG01 (sample SAMEA2581938, study PRJEB24529) | metagenome | biome: Human gut stool | place: China | collected 2011 | reverse complement strand
TGGAGATGCGGCCCACGCTCATGGCAGCGCCGTTCTGGGTCTTGATGGCGGCCAGGTAGCCGAAGTAGAGCCACTGGCAGGCTTCCTTGGCGTTCTTTGCGGGCTGAGAGATGTCGTAGCCATAGGCCTCGGCCATCTTCTTCATGCCCTTGAGGGCGCTGATCTGGCGGGCGATCTCCTCGCGCAGGCGGATGACGTCATCGGTCATGGTGCCGTCGCCGCAGTTGGCGAGGTCTTCCTGCTTGAACCGGATCAGCGCGTCGATGCCGTACAGTGCCACGCGGCGGTAGTCGCCGACGATGCGGCCGCGGCCGTAGGTGTCGGGCAGGCCGGTGATGATATGGGTGTGACGGGCCTTCTTCATTTCGGGGGTGTAAGCGTCGAAGACGGCCTGATTGTGGGTGCGGGTGTAGTCGGTGAAGATCTTGTGCAGCTCTTCGCTGGGCTGGTAGCCGTAGGTGGTGCAGGCCTGCTCTGCCATCTTGATGCCGCCGTAGGGCATGAATGCACGCTTCAGGGGCTTGTCGGTCTGCAGGCCGACGATCTGCTCAAACTCTTTCAGGCTCTCGTCGATGTAGCCGGGGCCGTACGCGGTCAGACCGCTGACGACCTCGGTTTCCATATCCAGCACGCCGCCCTTGGCACGCTCGGCCTTCTGCAGCTTCTGCAGTGCGCCCCAGAGCTTATCGGTGGCCTCGGTGGGGCCAGCCAGGAAAGACTCGTCGCCGTCATAAGGGGTGTAGTTCTTCTGGATAAAGTCGCGGACGTTGACTTCCTCTTTCCAGATGCGGCCCTCAAAGCCTTCCCACTGTTCAAAATCGATCATTGGAACCTCCTTGCTCCGTTCCTGACGCTCTAACCGATCTGCTTTGCAATAATTAGTTAGAGCAGTCTAACTGTTCCGTCTTAAAAAAGCCGCCGATTGCGGTTTCTGAAAGACAGGGTGGTACAGGGCGCAGAGGTATTTGGATGGCAACCCCTGCGCTGTTTATGAGCCGCTGCAGACAGGCAATCGAGTCCGACTGCAACGGCCTGACAATATAATAACAGTGATTCTCAGAAAAAGCAAGAGGGAACCTGTGGATTTTCTACAAGAGATGGCAGTTTTTGTTATGAAAAATGCTCATGGAGGCCGCCGGAGAAAAATTTTTTGAAAATTCGAAAAACAGGCTTGACAGTCATGACAAACTATGGTATCCTGTTGTCACGGCGAGGTTAGTTAAATCTAACCAAAGCTCCTCCGATTCACTGCAAAGGGATGCCTGCAACTCTCTTTGAGGCGATTCGGTTCCTCCATTCCATTCTCCTGATCATAGAGAAAGCGGCTTATGGTTTGCTCCGCTTTCCCTGCGCGCAGCGCGGAGCGCTCTGGTACGGCGGCCTGTGCAAAAAAAGAACAAAATGCGGGACACACAGACTTGACCACCTGTGCGCCCCGCTTTTTGTTGTGCCAAGGGAGAGGCAGAACGTCGGCAGGGCTGTCTCTTGACACCCCGGGTGAGTGTACTATAATAATGTGTGTCGGAAAAACGAGAAAAGTTGTTTTTCTTCGGAACGATAAAATGGGAGGAAATGAATGAAAAAATTAGCGAGGGCCATCGTGAAGATGCGCAGGCTCATCCTCATCGCGGCGGTCCTGCTGCTCATCCCGGCGGCAGTGGGAGCCATCGCCACGCCCATCAACTACGACATCCTTTCTTACCTGCCTCAGGAACTGGACTCCCGTGTGGGCCAGCTGCTGCTGGAAACAGACTTCCATCTGGCCTCCACCAACATGATAACCGTGGAGGGGATGCCCACCAACGAGCTGCTGGCCATGAAGGCTGAGATCGACGAGGTGCCGGACGTGCTGAACACCTTCTGGCTCAGCGACGTGCTGGACCCGGCGGTGCCGACGGAGATGCTGCCGGCGGATGTCCAGCAGTTTATGTTCGGCAAGAACGACTCCACCATCCTCATCGTCCAGCTGGGCGGCTCCAGCGTCAGCGAAGAGACGATGCAGGCCGTGGCCCAAATCAAGAAGATACTCCGGAAGGACTGCTTCTTCGGCGGCATCAGCGTCATCCTGAGCGACACCAAAGAGCTGGTCATGGGCGAGATGCCCTGGTATGTGCTCTGCGCCGTGGGCGGCTGTCTGCTGGTGCTGTTCCTCTCGCTGGAAAGCTGGCTCACGCCGTTTTTGTTCATGCTGGGGCTGCTCTTCCCGCTGGTCTATAACTTTGGCACGAATATTTTCCTCGGTCAGGTCTGCTTTATCACCGCGTCGCTGGCGGCTGTTCTGCAGCTGGGCGTGACGATGGATTTCTCCATCTTCCTGCTCCACCGCTACGACGAGGAAAAGGAGCTCTGTGCCTCCAACGAAGAGGCCATGGAGAACGCCATCTGTAAGACCATGAGCTCCATCACGGCGTCCAGTCTGACGACCATCGCGGGCTTTCTGGCCCTCTGTGCCATGCAGCTGACGCTGGGCGCAGACCTCGGCATCGTCATGGCAAAGGGCGTGGCGCTGGGCGTCATCTGTACCATCGTCATCCTGCCCTCGCTCATTCTCTTCTTCGATAAGTGGGTGGAAAAATACCGCCACCGCACCTTTATGCCCAAGCTCACCCACCTGAGCCATTTTGTCTCGAAGCACCCGATGCCCGTCGTGGTGGTGTTTATCCTGCTGATGATCCCCTTCGGGCTGGCCCAGAGCAAGACCGATATTTACTACAACATTTTTGCCGCTCTTCCGCAGGATATGCCCGGCATCGTGGGTACGAACAAGCTGGGCGAAGACTTCGGCATGATGACCAACCACTTCATCCTCGTCCGGGAGGAGCTGACCGCCTCTCAGGTGTCCACCCTCTGCGATGAGATAAAGGAGGTGGACGGCATCACCCAGGTGGTGAGCCTCGACTCCATCACCGGCCCGGGCTTTGAGACGGAACTTCTGCCCGACGAGCTGATGAACATCGTCCAGAACGGCGGTTACAAGCTCATCCTTGCCAATGGCCGTTATAAGTCGGGCAGCGACGCGCTGAACGCGCAGGTGGACGAGCTGGTCCGCCTCGTCAAAGAGGCAGACCCCGAGGGCCTCGTCACCGGCGAGGGTGCCATGATGAAAGACCTCGTGGAGATCGCCGACGAGGACTTCAAAAATGTCAACATCTGGTCCATCGCGGCGGTGCTGGTCATCATCGCGCTGTCCTTCCGCAGCCTGTCGGTGCCGGTGCTGCTGGTGGCCAGCATCGAAGCGGCCATCGCCATCAACATGGGCATCCCGTACTTTATCGACGACTCGCTGCCCTTCATCGCCAGCATCGTCATCGGCACCATCCAGCTGGGCGCGACGGTGGACTACTCCATCCTCATGACCACCCGCTACCGCGAAGAGCGGCTGGCCCTCCGCTCGCCCAAGGCGGCGGCACAGCAGGCCCTCGAGCACTGCAGCCAGAGTATCCTGACAAGCGGCCTGACCTTTTTCGCGGCCACTTTCGGCGTCGCAGCCATCAGCAAGGTGGAGCTGCTGGAAAGTATTTGTATGCTCATCTCCCGAGGTGCGCTCATCAGTATGGTGGTCATCCTGCTGGTGCTGCCCGCCGGCCTGATGCTGCTGGACGGCCTCATCTGCCGCACCACCTACCACTGGCTCAACGCCCCCAACGCTGCAAAGGAGTGAATGCTATGAGAAAAACTCAGAATTTTCTGCGCCGCGCTGGCTCTGCGGCGCTTGCCCTGACCCTGACGGTCAGCCTCTGTCAGCCCGCCTTTGCGGCGACCAAGGCGCCCTTCTCAAAGGATGAGACGGTGTATGCCGTCATGGCAGCGGACGGCTCTGTCACCAAGACCACCGTCAGCGAGCATCTTTACAATGCCGACGGCCTCGCCGGTGTGGAGGACAGGTCCACCCTGAAAAACATCGTGAACACCGAGAGCTTCGCCGAGTACACCCGGAACGGCGATACGCTGGTCTGGAACACCGACGACACCGATGTTTACTACAAGGGCGACACGGACCGTCAGCTGCCCATCTCTGCCAAAGTGACCTACACGCTGGACGGCAAGACCGCCCCGCTCAGCGAGCTTCTGGGCCAGAGCGGCCACCTCGTGCTCACCATCGACCTGACCAACAATGAGACCGGCAAGGTGACCGTGAACGGCAAAGAGCGCACCATCGTCACCCCGCTGGTCACGGCGGTGGGCGTCGTGCTGGGCGATGACGCCAGCAACGTCAACGCCGTGAACGGCCTGCTGGAAAGTGCGGCCAAGAGCAGCGTCGCGGCCTTCGTCACCCTGCCGGGCGTGAAAGATTCCCTCGACGGCCTGCTTCCCGAGCAGGTGAACGGCGTCGCCGAGTACTTACAGGACAGTGTGACTGTGGAGGCCGACGTGGAGTCGCTGACGGCGCCCCAGATTTTACTGGCCTGTGCGGCGAACGCCGAGGCACTGGGGCAGGGAGATGAGGTCTTCGACCTCGACAGCCTCAACGATTTGACCGACGGCATCGCGGCGCTGAATGATGCCATGAACCAGCTGCTGGACGGTGCATCGCAGCTGAAAGCGGGTGCGGCACAGCTTGCCGCCGGTTCACTGGCTCTGCTGGACGGTGCGAACCAGCTGGACAGCGGCCTCGGACAGCTGACGGAAGGGCTGGACACCCTGACGTCCAACAACGCCGCCCTGACTTCCGGCGCACAGCAGGTGGCCGACGGCGTGCTGGAATCCGCCAACCAGACCCTCATGGAGAACGGCCTCATCGACACCCCCATGACGTGGGATACGTATGAAGCCGTTATTGACGACATCCTCTCGCTGGGCGACAAGACGCTGGCGGCGGGCCGCAGAAAGATGGTACGCACCATCTGGGAGCAGGCTCCGCAGTTCAAGGCCAGCCAGCTGGACATCGCGCTCTACCTCGCGGCCACCAGGACCGACCACGACCTTGAGGCCGCTCTGCGCCTGATGCAGAGCTTCTCGCCCGATTTCATCATGGGCTGGCTGAAAAAGCTCACCGACAGCGACGCCCAGCAGAAGATCCACGACGAGCTGGTCTATCAGACCGCCAACAGCGAGGATATGGCCAGCGTCCGCGCCCTGAAAGAAAATCTGGGCCAGATACAGCTCTTCGTGTCCAGCGTCGGCCAGTACGCCGACGGCGTGGCTGCAGCCGCCGTCGGCGCGCACACCGCCAAGGCCGGAAGCGCTCAGCTGGCCAGCGGCGCATCCTCCCTGTATGACGGCGTGCTCCAGCTCCAGAACGGCACCGACCAGCTCAGCGACGGCCTCGTGCAGTTCAACGACGAGGGCATTTCTCAGCTCACCGGTGCGCTGGACGCCGACCAGCTCCACGCCCTGCAGACTGTGGTGGAAGAGATGACCAGCCGCCTCGCCGACTACACCAGCTTTGCCGGTGTACCCGAGGGTGCGTCCAGCCGGGTGAAGTTCATCTATAAGACCGCCGAGACGCCCGCCGAAACGGCTCCGGTGGAGACGGCGGCAGACAACGCTTCGGAGGGCAATTTCTTCGTCCGCCTGTGGCACCGCCTGCTGGCCCTGTTCGGGCTGTAAGAATAAAAAAATATAAAGGGAAAACCGCCCGGACGATGACCGTCCGGGCGGTTTTCTGCAAAGCAGAGGATGGAGGTTTTGAGAATGAGAAAATAGCTTAGTCGTTGAACTCGAGGTAGGCGCCCTTCATGGGGCTGACGGCGTGCTCACTGAACAGCCGCAGGGTGCCGCGCTTGTAACGGCGGGGCTTCGGCTTCCATGCAGCGCGGCGCTGGGCCAGCACGGCGTCGATCTCTTCGGGGGGCTTGCGCTCCCCCTTGATGCCGATGATGTTCAGCTTGCGGGCGGGGATGTCGATCTCGATAAGGTCGCCCTCTTCCACCAAAGCGATGGGGCCGCCGGTCTGGGCCTCAGGGCTGCAGTGGCCGATGACGGGACCGGTGGATGCGCCGGAGAAGCGGCCATCCGTGATGAGGGCGATGCTGCGGCCCAGCTCCTTGTCCGAGCTGATGGCCTCGCTGGTGTAGAACATCTCCGGCATGCCGCTGCCCTGAGGACCTTCGTAGCGGATGAAGACGGCATCTCCCTTTTCCACCTTGTGGTGGAGCACGGAGTCCAGACACTCCTCTTCGCTGTCGAAGGGGCGGGCGCGGAGCACGGCCTGGAACATCTCCCTGGGGCAGGCGGTGTGTTTGATGACCGCGCCCTCCGGAGCCAGATTGCCGCGCAGGACGGCGATGCTGCCATCGGTGCCGATGGGGTCGGAAGCCGAGCGGATAATGTCAGCGCGGGTCAGCTTGATGCCGCAGCGGGCATTCGCCTCGTCCAGCAGCTGCTGGCAGTGCTCGTAGAAGCCGTTCGCCTTCAGCTCGTCCAGATTCTCGCCCAGCGTCTTGCCGGTGACGGTCATGGCGTCGAGATGGAGCACATCCCGGATCTCCTCCATGATGGCAGGCACACCGCCGGCATAGTAGAAGAACTCTGCGGGCCAGCGGCCGGCCGGGCGGATGTCCAGCAGGTACTTTGCGCCGCGGTGGAGACGGTCGAAGGTGTCGCCGTCGATGGAGATGCCAAATTCATGGGCGATGGCAGGCAGATGGAGCAGGGCGTTGGTGGAGCCGGAGATGGCCGCGTGGACCATGATAGCGTTCTCGAAGCTGTCCATCGTCACGATGTCGCTGGGGCGCAGGCCCTGTTTTGCGAGGACGACGGCCTGATAGCCGGCCTGGCGGGCGTACTCCACCAGATCGGGGCTGGTGGCTGGCAGCAGGGCGCTGCCAGGCAGGGCCAGACCCAGAGCTTCAGCCATGATCTGCATGGTGGAGGCGGTGCCGATGAAGCTGCAGGCGCCGCAGCTGGGGCAGGCGTTCTGCTTGGCCCAGTTGAGCTTTGCTTCGTCGATCTCGCCGCGTTCATACTTTGCGCTGTACATACCCAGCTGCTCCAGCGTCAGCAGCTCCGGGCCTGCATGCATGGTGCCGCCGGTGACCACCACCGAGGGGATGTTCACCCGGGCCAGGCCCATGAGGTTCGCAGGCATACCCTTGTCGCAGCTGGAAATATAGACGCCGCCGTCAAAGGGGGTCGCGTTGGCGTGGATCTCGATCATGTTGGCGATCATCTCGCGGCTGGCGAGGCTGAAGTTGATGCCGTCGGTACCCTGACTCTCGCCGTCGCAGATGTCGGTGGCAAAATACCGGGCGCCGTGGCCGCCGGCCTCGGCTGCGCCCTTGCAGGCGGCGTTGACCAGCTTGTCAAGATGGCCGCTGCCGGGGTGGCTGTCGCCAAAGGTGCTTTCTACGATGATCTGAGGCTTGGAAAGTTCATCTGGCGTCCAGCCGGTACCCAGACGCAGCGGATCCAGCTCGGGAGCAAGCCTACGCATTTTTTGACTAGTGAGTTCCATAAAGTATTCCTTGTTTTATCGGTTGTTCGTTCTTTTTTTAGATGGCGTCACTGACGGGGGAGGCATTCAGCGTGACGGTCTGGCCGTTTTTGGCGGTGTGACGTCCCAGCATGGCCGAAAGCTCGGCGAGCCAGCCCAGCTCGGGCAGGCGGTCCCACTCGAGGATCTCCTGTGTCAGCTGGCCCAGCAGCGGGGTGGTGAAGCTCAGGCTGCGGGGGAAGCTGTAGGCCGCCAGACGGCTGCCCTTCACGGCGAGGATCATGCTGCTCTGGGAAGTTTCCAGCTTTTGGCGCAGACTCTCGCTCTTGCGCAGAAGACGGGCCGCGTCGAAATCATTCTCCGTAAAAACGGCCCAGCCCCGGGGGGCCTTTGCAAAGGAGTGAAGCCCTTTTCCCTCATAGTACCCGGCGCACACGGCCTCATCCAGCGCGGTCTCAGGCACCAGAACGGTGTGGGCGGCGGTGCCGGGAAGCTCAAGCTCCATCCAGACGCCGTTTTTCAGGCCAATTTTCTGACGGCTGCCGGCCGGCAGGTCGTAGCAGAAAGCTGCCTCGCACGCCTTGACGCTCCGACCGTCCAGCCGGCCTGTCATCTCCATCGAGGTGGCTACGCCGCCGGCCTCACGGGTAGGAAGCAGACTCATCTGCTCTACCTGTGCGTGGCTCAGGGCGTCCCGTGCTTTGGTCTTTACCGCAACGTCCTGCAGGCAGTGGCCGCAGCCGTATCGCATACTGGCGTTGGCGAATGCCAGCTCATAGCGCTTGTCCATCCGACGCACCACCAGTAGGTAGAAAAGCGTCGCCACGTTTACCACCGCTACGGCGTAGCGCAGATCGACTAAGATCAGAAGGATCGCTGCGGCGTAGGCCGCTACGGTCACGGCGTAAGCCGCAATCAGCGCGATCCGGCGGCGGGTGAGGGCCTGAAGCGTTGTTTGTTCTGTCACGGGGAAGACCTCCTTCGGAGTTAAAATTCAGCTTTCATGAAGGCGAGGGCCTCCTGGGCCTGCCGATCGAAATCCGTTACCGGGGCTTCGAGGCTGACCCGGCCCTGATAGCCGCAGTCCTTCAGCGCCTGGATGAAGTCGGTGTAGTCCCACTCTTCGCGGCAGGAGGGGAAGGTGCGCCACCAGCCCCGGCGGTGCAGTTCGCCCTCAAAGATGGTGCGGATGTTGTCCGGGTCACGTACACCGTCGATCTCGGGAATGCTGGGATAGGAGAAATGCACATGGCGCAGATACTCTTTGCCGTATTTCCGCAGTACTTCGGGGTTTTCTTTCTCGCACACCATGTGGTAGAAGTCGATGAGCACCTTTACGTTGTCGAGGCCGACGGTCTTTGCCAGCTGTACGCCCTCGGCAAAGGTGTTGATGATATTGCAGTCAGGCATCCGCACCGGCTCGATGACGATGCTGATGCCGTACTTGGCGGCAGCTTCGCCGGTCTCACGGGTCACCTGCACCACCTGCTGGTAGGCCCTATCCATATCGAAGCCCTCCGGTACCCGCTTGGCACCGGCACTGCCGAACACGATGGACTTCACGCCCAGAGTGGCGGCGCGCTCCAGCGCTTTGGCGTAATAGGCACGGATGGCCTGCTCGTCCACGTCCGGGCCGGTAAGGCGAATCCTGCCGGGGAAGAAGTTGTTGCACGCCTCGCACCGGATGCCGCTGCGCTCCACACGTTTGCAGAGCGCGGCGAAATCGGCGTCGGACAGCTCCATCATTTCGGCCAGCGGCAACTCAATATAATCATACCCGTACTGAGCAATTCTTTCAACAATCTCAACACCGGTCTTATCGGGATTTTGGGCCACTAGACTGCCACAGCATCCAAATCTCATAGTAATATCCTTTCCTTTTTATAGCAGCAAAAGCCCGGAGAGCGTCCGGGCTTTTGCTGTTCAGTTAGAACACTGCGTTTACAATGCACAGCAGGCCAAAGCCAACCCAGGACCAGATGAACTGCATACCCTCGTAGCCGAGGATCTGAACATCCAGCTTATCAAACTTAAAGGTACGGGTGAGAACCCAGAAGAAGCTGTCGTTGTGCAGCGAGAACACCTGAGAGCCGATGCAGGCTGCGTAGGCGCAGTACATCATGTTTGCGCCGGGGATCTGCATCAGGATGGGTGCGCAGATGGTTGCGGTAGTGGTCATGGCAACGGTGCCGCTGCCGAGGACCAGCTTCAGGATAGCGGCCATCAGGAAGGGGAGAAGCAGGATAGGCATATTGGCGCTGGCGAGGCCGTTTGCGATGACGTCGCCGATGCCGCTGGACTTGATGATGTTGCCGAATGCGCCGCCTGCGCCGGTGATGAGGATGACAGTACCGCAGCTCTTAACACCGCGCTCGAGGCAGTCCAGAACCTCCTGACGTGACTTGTTGCCGGCCAGACCGTAGATGGACACCAGCAGGGAGATGGAAATGGCGATAACGGGGCTGCCCAGGAAGCCGATGATCTCAGTGACCGGGGTGGGGTCGCCCTTGTACATCATGCTGGTGAAGGTGCTTGCGAGGATGAGGATAACAGGGACAAAGATGGGGGCGAAGGACATGACGACGGAGGGATAGCTCTCGTTGGGGTCCAGTTCAGGCACGGTAGCCTGGGAGGAGATGCGTGCGTATTCCGCGATATTTTCGGGCGCGACATCAACGATCTCGCCGTTTTCGTCCACGACCTTGTACCACTTGCGGCCGACGATGCGGCTCATGATGCCGATGAGAACCATCAGGGGGATGCCCATCGCAATGGCGAACAAGATGTAGGTGCCCAGATCAATGGTGTCACCAAACTGTGCAATGACGGCCAGAGGACCGGGCGTGGGAGGTACGGAAGCGTGGGTGATGTTGAGGGCGCAGGCCATAGCCAGAGCCAGACCGGTAAGGGACTTTTTCTTGGTCTGAGAAATAGACTTGACCAGCGGAGCCAGCAGGATCAGAGCAGAGTCGGCGAAGATGGGAATGGAGACCAGGAAGCCGGTGATGGCCAGTGCGATCTCCTCATTCTTGCCGTGCAGCGCCTTGATGAAGGTGTGTGCCATGACCTTGGCGGAGTTGGACTCCTCCATGATCTGACCCATCATACAGCCAAAGGCGATCACAAGGCCGATTCCGGCCAGCGTGTTGCCGAAGCCCGAGGTGATGAGGCCAGGGATGCTGGCAAGCTCGACGCCGCCGACAATGCCGACCACGCAGGCCGAGATCACCAGCGACAGGGACGGGTGAAGGCGGGTCTTCATGATCAGGAAGATCAATACGGCCATGCCAACGAACAAGGCTATGAGCAATCGTGTAACATCCATTGTGTTTCCTCCTATTGCTTGAATTTATATTACCTGCCCCTCAGGGCAGGGGCGGACCATTAGAGACAACTGTTTTTCTCCAGAGCTTCACGGGTGGTACGATAGGCATTCTCAATGACCCACTCAGGGGTCTTGGCCCAGTATTCGGGGCGGAAGGTCTCCACCGAGACCATGCCGTCGTAGCCGCAGCATTTCAGGGTCTGCAAAAAGCTGTCGGTGTCCACGACGCCGGTGCCGGCAAAGCAGCGCTTGTCCTGCCCCATCTCGCTTTCGGGGACGTCGTCGGCGCTCATCAGGTGGATGGCAAAGATCTTTTCGGGCTGCACGTTTTTGATGGCGCTGAAATCGTTGCAGCGGCCATTAAGGTAGATGTTGTAGGAGTCGAACACGAAGCCTGCGTTGTCCTCGCCCACGGCCCGCACGATGCGGTCGGCGGCCTCGATGCTGCGCACACAGCTCTTGCGCAGGCCAACCAGCTCGAAGCAGAGCTTCATGCCGTAGGGTCGGGCCAGCGCCGAGAGTTTTTTCAGGATGCGGATGCACTCCTGCTCTGCGGCGGCTACATCACCGGTGAACACCCCGCTGGGGTCGAGGGGCGGCACGATGATGACGTAGCCGCTGCCGATGGCGCTGCCCACCTCACAGGCCAGCTTGAAGTCCTGCATGGCGGGGTCATCCCAGTCGGGCGTTTCGTCCGGCAGCATCCCCTGATGCAGGTAGACGGCGTTGATGGCGTGGGGCTTGAGCCGATGCGTTTCGAAAAATTCCTTGAGCTGCTCTACCGTGTGCTCCTTGAGCCAGCCCCGGAGCAGATCAAGTCGTATTTCGATGTAATCGAAGCCGGCTTTCTCGCAGAGGGCGAGATCCTTTTCCAGAGTAGAGCAGTCGCGGGCGCAGGCTTCATTATAAGAGGTCTTCATAAGCAGCACTCCTTTTTGCCCATCTCATCGGATGGGGAATTTGATGACGGAGTTGGTCTGGGTGCTGCGGTAGATGGCCTCGAACAGCTCCACGGTCTTGCGGCCGTCGCGGGCGTCCACCAGGGGCTTGGTGTGGGTCTCCACGGCGTGGAGGAAGTCCTTGATCTGCTCCTGATGGTAGTAGTACATGGAGTCCACGCTGTTGAAGAAGTCGCAGTCGCCCTTCTTCCAGTCCTCCAGCTTGTCGGCCTCGCCCTCAACGGTCCACAGGTCGTTGTAGGGCGGCTCGGTGATGGTGGACATACCGGCGATGAACATTGCGCCGCCGTCGGTCTGGACGCCCACGCCTGCACCGTTCTCGCCGAAGACGTGTACCTTGCCGTAGAGGGCGGGGTTCTGGCTGTTGCTGACCACGATGTTGCCCACGGCGCCGCTCTTGAATTTGACGACGGCCACGGCGGTATCTTCCACTTCAATGTAGGGGTGGTTCAGATTCTTCCAGACGCCGTATACTTCATCGACGTCGCCCATGTACCACAGCAGCAGGTCGAGCTGATGGGGTGCCTGGTTGACCAGAACGCCGCCGCCTTCGCCCTTCCAGGTGCCACGCCATGCGTCGCTGTCGTAGTAGGCCTTATCACGCCAGCCCAGCATGGTGACCATGCCCAGCACCGGCTTGCCGATCTTGCCGGCCTCGATGGCCTCGTGGATGCGCATACAGGGGCGGTAGAAACGGCGCTGCACCATCGTGCCGATGGTGACGTGGTTCTTGTCGCCAGCCTCGATAATGCGGTCGCAGTCAGCGAGGCTGGAAGCCAGAGGCTTCTCGATGAGGACGTTGCAGCCGTTCTCCGCTGCGGTCACAGCGGGGTCGCAGTGGATGGGGTGCGGGGTGCAGACGCTGACGACGTCCAGATGTTCTTTCTGGATCATCTCCGCAATGTCCGAGTAGGCGTGGACATTGTATCGCTCTGCGAAGGCTTTTGCACGCTCCAGATCAGCGTCACACACGGCAGTGAACTCGCTGTTCTCCAGCTGGGCGTATGCCTTTGCATGGAAATCACCGACCTTTCCGCAGCCGATGATACCGGTTTTCAACTTCATTGTTTTCTCCTTTTCTTGATGCTTTGAACAGGAAAAATTGTCGCACGACTTTTTCTGGCTTCATGATACCACTTCTGGATTTTTACAGCAAGTTGTTTCCGGAGGCTTCTACTTTTCCCACATTACGCGATTTTTTGATTGTGCATTTTGCTCAAAAATGAAGGGGGATTTCGTCACGTGAACGAATCGAATCGAAAATGTAAACTTTTTTGCAAAATAAGTCAGACAACTTTTGCCGCGAAACAGCAGCCTGAAAATCAAAAAAAGAGGTGCCGTAGCACCTCTTTGCAGTGTCATTGTTCCTGATTTTCCAGCTCCCGGTTCCGTGCATCGTAGATCTCTTTGATGGCGGCCCGGTTATAGGAAATGTGCATCGTCATGGCGCTGCGCGCCCCTACGGGGTCGTGCTCGGCGATGGATTTTGTGATGGCGCGGTGGGTGATGATGGTCTCCTGCCGCAGGCGGCGGTGGGTCAGGTTCGCGAACATCAGCACCGCCGTCTCGATGATGGAGATGATCTGCTCCACCACCTTGTTTTTGCTGCACCGGGCGATGTAGGTGTGGAAATCGATGTCGTCCTGGATGTAATAGAGGTCATGCTCTATCTTATATTCCACAGTGTCACACAGGTCTTTCAGATGTTCGATCTCTTCGTTGGTGGCGTTGTAGGCTGCCAGCTCGGCGATGCCCGGCTCCAGGATGAGGCGCAGATCCACCAGATTCATGGCCAGAGTGACCTTGTCTTCTACGTTGCGCAGATTCAAAGGGTCGAGGTCAGTGGGGACGAGGTCTTTTACATAGGTGCCGGAGCCGCGCCGCGTCTCGAGGACATTCCGGGAGACCAGGAGCTTTACGGCTTCCCGCACTGTGCTGCGGCCTACCCCGAACATCTCCGCCAGTTTGAATTCGTTGGGCAGTTTGTCGCCTGCCTTCAGGGGCAGCTTTGTGATGTACTCGTACAGCTGCTCTTCTACCTGCTCGGCCAGCAGGGTGTTCTTGATGCCAGAAAACGATGACATATCTTTTTCCTCTTTTATTTTACACGAACCAGCGACCCGACCACCTCACAGTGTGTCGTCGCTAGAATCGGAACACATGGATTCAGCCTCGTTAGAAGCATGGGAA
>OGFG01002724.1_pt1 | contig 13969 bp, 14 predicted proteins | sample 1570761 | NCBI WGS metagenome assembly OGFG01 (sample SAMEA2581938, study PRJEB24529) | metagenome | biome: Human gut stool | place: China | collected 2011 | reverse complement strand
AAAAAAATTAGATGTAAATTCATTTATTTACATCTAAAAGTATACATGTAATTTGTAGCTAACCTATTAATTTAATTTTTCTTTTTTCTATATGTTCCTTTATAGCTTCTGCAATAATTTTGTGTCCTTTGGCACTCCTAATATATCCTCACATATATTAGAGAATCTATTTTGAGATACTTTATAAATATTATTTTCGTATATAACTCCTTTTAAAACAGAATCTCCAAATACACTAATATCTGACATTTTTATTTCTCTTCGTATAATATTACAATTTGTTCTAATGTTTTTAAATCTTCTTTATTTGGATGTGATAATGCTTTATCAAAGTTAGCAATTAATTTATCAATGTTAAGTGAAATATTATTTTGTTCTCTCATTTTTTCATATCTTTCTCTAACTGATAATGGCATTTTACCTTGACACATAAAAGTACCTATTATTGTATTGCTACTATCGATATTCTTTTTTACATTATTAATAATACCCTCAAAATATTTTTCACTTTCGCCATATCCTGCTGTCCCAAATAAAAATATTTTTTTGTTTCTTAATTTATTTAAAAAATCTATTGTTAGATGATCAGCATTTCCTTTTTCTGTCCAAAAGCCAATATAAATTACATTACTTAATACATCATCAATTTTATCCACTGTACCATAATAATCACACTTATTTTGAGGTAAAGTATTATAGATTGCCTCTGCAAGTTTTTTTGTATTTCCTGTTCTACTACTATAAATTATTGAATATCTTTCTCTTCTCATAATACATAATCTCCTTTTTCTTTATTATCAAAATTGTAATTTGCGTTATTTTTTACTTGGTAAATCTTTGCAAGTTTCAATAACAATTTCTTTTAAGCTTTCTTTATTATCTACATCATCAACTAAATACATTGGTTTAGCATTTTCGTAAGGTATTTGTTCTTGCATACTGTATTTTTTATTGCTATTAACTCTCTTTACAAGTAGCCTATTATCATATATACCTCCAAACAGAATATTGTTATAATACAATAAATATTCTCCCATCATTGCTTTGCAATTTATATTATCTAATAAATCTAATTGTTCCAATATAAAATCTTTATAATCTTTTAATGTTGCCATAATAAAACCTCCTCTACAACTTACTATTTATCTTTATTACCTATCAAATTTTTCATTTTTTTAAGTTTTGTTTCTAATAATTTTTTATCAATTAATTTTAACTTATATTCAGAAATCATAGTTTGAGACATGTTTTTACTAATTGAATATTCAACAACATCTTCATCTTTAGAACTACATAATATAACTCCAACACTTGGATTCTCTTGTTCTTTTTTCACATCTCTATCTAGGGCTTCTAAATATAAATTCATTTTTCCTAAATATTCTGCTTTAAATTCTCCTAACTTTAATTCAAATGCTACTAAACAAGATAATTCTCTGTTTGAATAATTATTTTTAATAGATAATTTTAAATAAAAGTGTCTTTCTTCTTTATTTTAGCTCCACTTAATATAAGTAGATTGTTTGTCCAAGACAATTGCGTCACCAGTGGTGTCACGCAATCTCATCATCTTTATAAGTACTATAAAATTGAATCATACGTTCTATATTTCTTTTAGTAAATCCCTTTAGGTTAGGATAATTATTTTTCATAAAATCTGAGGCTTTTGTTGTTATTTTATCACCATAATTACTATTTTCTTTTAGTTCATATAGGAATTTACCAACTTCTAAATACAATAAAATCATTTCTTCATTTACTTTTCTGTAAGCATTATTTTTTCGTTTTTCAATCATTTCAATGATTTGATTAAAATTTATATCTAACATATGTAATCACGCCCTTAAAATAAATTATTTGTAATTTTAATAAATTATATCATTTAATTTGAAAACTTTATATACTTTCATTGAAATTCGTGAAAATTTTGTATATAATGTTTTTAGAAAAGAGAACTTAGTTCATAACTTGTATGTGATTCGCTCCAGAATAAAAAATTAGAGTTTTTATATGATGGGAATCGAAAAGGAGGAATGGAAAATTGTCCACTGGACAATTTTCCATTCCTCCTTTTCGATTCCCATCATCTGCTCCAGAAGATTTAGAAAGAATCTGTGTGCAATTAGTAGAAGTTGTTCCATATAATCTTGTAATATTATTTCTTAGTGTGATACTTCCAATTATCCCGTGTTTAGAAATGTTAAAATATGTTGTAATATCTTCAGTTATATCAAGCGTGTTATATTTTCACTAACAACAATATTTACGTTATATTTATCAATTACATAATCATAAGATTGGTATTTAGTATTTTTTACTAGGCTATTTATAACAAAATTTTAAAAGACTTTTAAAGAGTAAAAAAATATGATATACTTGATGTGCAAAATAAATGGTTTATAGGTAAAACCGACAAAAACCTAAATAAAAAATACAAGGAAAAACAATGAATCAAATTCCAGTAAAAAAGAATGAAAAATATATAGTAGATATAATTGATAATGGCTTTGGAGGAGAAGGAATTGCTAAAGTTAATGGTTTCACAATTTTTATTCCAAATGCTTTAAAAGGCGAAAAATGTGAAGTACTAATTATAAAAGTTTTATCATCACAAGCATATGGTAAGGTAGTTAAAATTTTAGAAGAATCAGAAGATAGAATGAAGCCAGATTGTGAAACTTATCAAAGATGTGGTGGATGTGATTTAAGACACATGAAGTATGAAACAACTTTAAATTTAAAAAGAAATACTGTACAAAGTTTAATAAATAAAAGCCTAAAAAATAAAATTGAAGCTAAAAAAACAATAGGAATGAAAAATCCGTATAACTATAGAAATAAGGCGCAATTTCCAGTTGGAATAGATAAGGAAGGCAGTCCTATAATTGGTGTATTTGCACAAAGAAGTCACACAATAATACCAATACAAAATTGTAAAATTCAGACTGAAATATCACAAGAGATTGCTAGAAGTATAATAGAATTTATCAAAGAAAATAAAATATCAATATACGATGAAGAAAAACAAAGTGGAGCAATAAGACATATAGTTATAAAAGTAGGAAAATACACGAAACAAATAATGTGTATATTAGTTGTAAACGAGGAATTTGGCAAAACAAATGAAAACAAGCTAGTGGAAATGTTATGCACTAAATATAAAGATGTAAAAACAATAGTAAAAAACATAAACAACAAAAATACAAATGTTATATTAGGAAAACAAAATGTAAACTTATATGGTGACGGCTACATAGAGGACAAGCTAGGGGAGTATACATTCAAAATATCTCCGATGTCATTCTATCAAGTAAATCCTATACAAGCAGAGGTACTTTATAACACTGCGATAGAAGCAGCAAATTTGAGCAAAGAAGACACATTATTCGACCTATATTGTGGAATTGGAACGATAGGAATATTTGCATCAAAATTTGTAAAACAGGTTTATGGCATTGAAATAGTTGAACAAGCCATAGAAGATGCAAAAGAAAATGCAAAGATAAATAAAGTGGATAATGCAGAATTTATATGTGGAGATGTAGAATTTGCATTTGATGAACTAATAAACAAGAAAAAAATAATTCCAACGGCAATAATAGTAGATCCACCAAGAAAAGGATTGGACGAAAAAACCATTCAAAATATATTAAACATTAAGCCAGAAAAATTAGTGTATATAAGTTGCAATCCGGCAACAATGGTAAGAGACATAGCAAAAACGGAAGGTGTTTATGTGGCAGAAAAAATACAACCTGTAGATATGTTCCCATATACGAGCAGTGTGGAGTGTGTAGCAGTGTTAAAACTAAAATAGATATATAAATTTTTGAATAGAAATTTGCATAATGGACATTTGTAAGCTAATACCTTATATGAGGAGGATAGTTTATGAATGTTATTTTTTTGCAAAGAAAGATTATTTTAAAAGCAGACATGTTTGTAACCTCAAAATATATGTTAGGTTGACATATTATGTCTATTATAGTATAATTGGCAACAGTCACAATAATTTTTGCACGAATGTGACTACATTCAAGACAAAGAAAGGAAGGTTTTTATGACAAAACGGCAATGTGGAAGACTTTTAACTCCATTGGAATGGTTGGCAATAGGAATGATAACTCTTTTTGCCTTTTTGGAAGTACTGGAGTTTAGAGACACTCATTTCTTAAGAGGTACATTTATTGGAGGCATAGATTGTTCGTACCTGACTGTTGATAGGGCATTAGAAAAAGTTCAACAGGAAGCAGGTGAATATACCAACAAACTTAATTTCATTGATGGAACTACGTATGAAGTAAAGAACAATGAAATTGGTTTTGTCTTTGAAGAGGGAAAATTTGAAGATATTTTTGCTAAACAACATGAGGACAGAAATAATAACAGAGTGTATGGAGTAAATGATGTTGCTTCTCTTAATAAAGGGCGGTTAGCGATGTGTCTAGCCACTATTCCTGAATTGCAACAAAAAAATATGGTTGAGCCTAAAGATGCTCACATAACTTGGAATGGTAATAGTTTTGGCGTTGAAAAGGAGACTTTTGGTAACGCAATCGACTTTAATGAAGCTTTAGACTTTGCCCTTCAGGAACTAAAAGGTGAAGAAGAAGGTGGAATTGACTTTTCTGAGGTGACTCGGTCGAACCCGAGTGTGACTGAAACAGATCTTACAGCAAGAGTTACGTATCTTAATAATTTTTTGAAAAACTGCATTAATATAACATTAAGTGATGGAACTGTTGTAACACTTGATGCCAATACGATTAAATCGTGGATTGGACAAGATGAGCAGGGAAACTTTTCTATTAATGTTGATGAGGGTATTAAAAGTTTTGTTGAAGAATTGGCTACAAAAGTAAATAAGGTGAATGCAACAATTCAGTTTAAAGCTACAAATCGCACTGTGAACGTAAATGTACCCAAAAATCTAAGAGCTCAATTGAACAAAGAGAAGGAGATGGCAGAACTTAAAGATTTATTAGAACAAGCAAAAACCATAGACTGCAGTCCAGTTTATGAAGGTGAGTTGTTATCTGCCCATATGCCGAACCGTGTAGAAATCGATATTGCAAATCAACACGTTTGGATGTACAAAAATGATATACTCATTGTAAGTACGAATTGCGTTACAGGTAACGAAAGTGCAAGACATAGTACTCCTACGGGCGTATATAAACTGGCTGGAAAGCAAAGAGACCGGTACCTTAGAGGAAAAAATGATGACGGTACCAACTATTGTTCTTTCGTGAAATACTGGATGCCGTTTAATGGTGGAATTGGACTGCACGATGCATCGTGGCGTAGCAAATTTGGAGGAGAAATATATAAGAACAGTGGTTCGCATGGTTGTGTGAATCTTCCAAGAAGTGTTGCGGAAACTATTTATAACAATATTGATAAGTCCTATTTTATTGTCGTTTATAAGTAACTAGAAACCTTACAACGAGACGAACTCATTGAGTTTCGTCTCGTTAATTTAGTACACCCAGCATGGGTAACAACTTGAGGTGAAAGTCCCTTACAGTGCATGATAGTGTCAAACTGTTAGCGAATGACCAATGCTGTCAACTTAAAGATATTTTATGTGTTTGTAATCAACATAATTTTTTAAGCTGATAGCTTTATTTTTAACGCATAAAAAGTAATTACTATTACAAATATTGCAATTGCTACATGGAAATAGTATAATATTTGCATATTGTTGAAGAGGTTTTAGTATGAAAATAAAGGAAGTAATTGAAGAAGGAAAAAATGTATTAAGCAAGAATAATATAGAAGATAATGTAATAATAACAAGAGAATTACTAGCTTTTGTATTAGGCGTAGAAAAACAATATCTGGTAATTCATTTGGATGATGAGCTTAATGCAGAAGATTATATAAAGTTTAGAGAAAATATAAATAAGTTAATTAATGGTAAGCCATTACAATATATAACTAACAACCAAGAGTTTATGGGATTGAATTTTTTTGTAAACGAGAATGTGCTTATTCCACAGCCAGATACGGAAATTATTGTTGAAGAAACCTTGAAAAAATGCAAAGAGTTACTTCTAAAAAATGGCAAAATAAGAATATTAGACTTGTGTACTGGTAGTGGAGCTATTGCAGTTTCTCTTGAAAACTTTCTTGGAGATAAGGCTGAAGTTTTTGCAAGTGATATTAGTACTAAAGCACTAGAGGTTGCTAAAAATAACAATGAGAAAAATAACACAAATGTAAGATTCATCGAATCAAATTTATTTGAAAACATACAAGAGCAAAAGTTTAATATTATTGTCTCGAATCCACCATACATAAGGAGTGATGTGATAAATAAATTATCAAAACAAGTTCAAAATGAGCCTCATTTGGCACTAGATGGCGGAGAAGATGGATTAAAATTTTATAAAAAAATTATAGAGCAGGCGTGCAATTACATAGAAAATGGATATTTAATATTAGAAATTGGATATGACCAAAAAGAAGATGTGGAAAATCTGCTTAAAGAAAACAAGAATTATTCAGAAATAAAAACTATACAAGATTTTTCTGGGAATGATAGATGTGTAATTGCAAAAGTAGGCAAAATTTAGAAATATTAAATTGCAAGACTATTTGTTTTATGATATTTGTAATAAAAATACAGTGTTACTATTTTATATTAAAAAGCAAGTAACATAGTAGATTAAGCTATAATTATAATATGTGTAGTTTATATTAAGGAAGTGATAGAAATGTCTTTTTCATCAGATTTGAAAATGGAACTAAGTCAAATAAATAATTTGAAGAATAAACAAGAAGTTTATGCAGAATTTCTTGGTTATTTGGCGTCTAATAATATAGATGTGAAAGGTAGAAATGTAAAATTTTCAACTGAAAGTGAGTACAACATAAATAGGTTTGCTAAGCTATTGAATAACTTAGAAATTAAAGACTATAAGATAAATATAACTGGCAAAACATACAGTATTACATATAAGTGTGATGAAATCCCAGTTTTAGAAGATGCAGAGAATTATTTACAACAAGATAATTTGAAAAAAGCATATATAAGAGGAAACTTCTTGGGTGCAGGTTCAATAAACAACCCAAGGAATAAATACCATTTGGAAATAATTTTTAAAGATAAAGAATGTGCGGAATTTACATTAAAATTATTAAATGAATATTCTATTGGGGCTAAAATTTTAGAAAAAACAGTTTATCTAAAAGATGGAGAAGAAATATCTAAAATGTTAGCTTTAGTGGGTGGTCATTCTACTGTGTTAAAGTTTGAAGAAATACGTGTGCTTAGAGAGATGAAAAACAACGTAAACAGAATTGTAAATTGTGAGACAGCAAACCTTAATAAGACTATAAATGCAGCTGTTAAGCAGGCTGAACTTATAAAAAAATTGAAGAAGTCTGGTAAGTTTAATAATCTGCCAGAAGACTTAAAAGAAATTGCAAATTTAAGAGAAGAAAATCCGGAAGCAACATTAGAGCAGTTAGGAGCAATGCTTAAAAATCCAATTGGAAAGTCTAGTGTTAGCCATAGATTCAAGAAAATAGAGGAGTATTTGTAGAAATAAATGGAAGAAAAAGAAATAGGATTATACATACACATGCCATTTTGCAAGCAAAAATGCTATTATTGCGATTTTGTTTCATATCCGAATAGATATGAAATGGTGGAAAGATACATTAAATGTTTAAATAGTGAAATTGTGCAATATGCTAATGAAAATAGGATTATGCACGAGCATGGATTAGAACCAAAGTTTATAATAAAAACAATTTACATAGGAGGTGGCACGCCATCTTCTATTGATGAATTGTATATTTTGAATGTGATGGAGACTATAAAAGCTAATTTTGAAATTGATGAAGAGGCTGAGATTACTATTGAAGTAAACCCTGGCACTGCTAGTAAAGAAAAGCTAAAAAAATATAAAGAAGCGGGAATAAACAGAATAAGCATTGGTCTGCAAGCAGTTCAAGATAGATTGCTTAAAGGCATTGGCAGAATTCATAATTATAGTGAGTTTGAAAACACCTTCGAGTGGGCACGAGAGGCAGGATTTGATAATATAAATGTGGATTTGATGTTGGCTCTTCCAAACCAAACTCTTGATGATTTAAAGGAAAGTGTAAAGACAATAGCAAATTTAAAACCAGAGCATATTTCTGTGTATTCTTTGATAGTTGAAGAAAATACAAAGATGGAAAAAATGGTACAAGATGGAACGGCAATTTTACCAACAGATGAAGAAGAGCGAGCAATGTATTGGTTTGTAAAGGATTATTTGGAAAAACATAAATACAAACACTATGAAATATCTAACTTTGCAAAGCCGGGGTTTGAATCAAAACACAATACAGATTGTTGGAAACAAAAAGAATATATTGGAATTGGAGCTGCAGCATGCTCTTTTATGGACAACAAAAGGTATTCAAATATAGAAAGTCTAGAGCAATATATTAAGAATATAGAAAATGGCAATCCAAATAGAAATTTGGTGTTAAACGAAACATTAAATGAAGAAGATAAGATGAATGAATTTATGATGCTTGGACTTCGAAAAATAGACGGAGTAAATATAGGGGATTTTAAGAAAATTTTTGGAGTGAATCCAATTATGAAATATTGTAAAACATTAGATAAACTTACTCATGAAGATTTAATACAAGTTGATGAAAATAGCATAAAATTGAGTAAAAAAGGTATCGATTTAGCAAACTTAGTATGGGAAGAATTTGTGTAAATTTTCTACAAGAATAAATGCAAAAATATAAATTTAAAACACTGATAAATTGGCAAAAATTGTGAATTTGTAGTAAAACATGATTAAATGATTATACACGAGAAATACACAGAAAAATATGATTTTTCAGAATAGACAAATGAAAAAAATTGTGATATTATTAGCCCGATAAAATATAATTATATTTAGTCAGCATATTATAAAAATTAAGTCAAGATTGGCTTAATTTGAGACCTAAAGAGGTATAAAATGAATTTTAAATTAGAAGAACTTACAAAAGACAATGAAGCACAATACTTAGAACAGGTTGCTAATTTAGAACAAGTGGTTATGGAAAACATGGAGGCAAGAGGCCAAAGCGGTCAGCTTTTTCCAACAGGCAGAGAGGATATTTCTGCATATGCACATTCTAAAGAAAATTCGGTTTTTGTTGCAGTTGATGAAAATGGCAAGGTTATTGCTGCAATATATATTACACAAGGGCAACAACCGTTTACGTACAATGATATAACAAAATATTTCAAATATGGAGATGATTATAATCAATACGTAAAAAACAAGTACAAAACCTTGCAAGATTATAGAAAAGACATGTTAAGTATTTATAAGCTGAAAGTACAGGCTTTTAAATATGCTAAAGCAAAAATTTTAGCAGAGTTTCCACAATATGGAGAAAATATTATCGCGTTTTTGAAACATGAAGTAGATGAAGAAAACAATCATTTTCACGAAAAGAGTGTACTTAGAGAATTACTAAATAAGTATATGTCAGAATATATGCAAGAACAAGATAAAATTCATACTGGTGTTATGGAAAGATATGATATGTTTTACTGGATTACTGCTGATGATATTGCAAAAGAGTTTGGAAAACAGGACGTAGAACCAAATGATGTTGAGGCACGAGAGCTAGAAACGATAATAGGGCGAGAAAAAGCAGAACTAGAGTATAAAAAAATATTACATAAAGGACCATTAGTAATACACGAAAAACCAGAATTTAATGTAAAAAAATATTATACGGCAAAACCATCTAACTCAATAGAATTAGACACATACATAACAGACCCACGAGATAGAAGGTCGGGGCTTGCAAGAATTTTATTATCAGAAGGCATTACAAAACATATGGAACAATTCTTTGAAAATGAGAGTGAACAAGAAATATTTTTATGCTCAACATTGCACAGAGATAATCTTTCATCAAAATATGTATCTGAATTTTTTGGTTTAACAGACAGCTTATATGTAAAAAGAAGAGATGGCAGAGATAGAGAGGTTCACATTTGTAGAGTAGGAAGAGATGAGTATAAAAAATATTTAGACCATATAAAAAAGAAAGTTGCAATATTGTATGGATATAATCCAGAAGGTATAGCAATACATGCTAGTGAAGAAATTGAAATATTAAAGGAACAACTAGGGTATGAACAACGTGAAATATCAAGGCTAAAAAGAGCTAGAACAGCTCAGACGTATAATGGAAAGATAAATTTTAAACAAAGAAAAATAGAAAAAATTATTTCACTTAATGAGAGAATAAAAGAGCTACAAGAAGAAGTTGAAAAATAAGGAGGAAAAATTATGGAACAAGAATATTCATGGCCAATAGAGCCAAAGTATAAAGTAACAGAACATGATAAATATGGAATTAGAAAGAATCACTACGTTTTATTCAAACAAAGAGCACATTCTGGGTTTGATATAACAGCAGACATTGGAACAGAAGTGCACCCAATAGCAGATGGAACGGTATTACTTGCAGAATTTGATGGTACTACCACAGAAGGATTTGATGCCTTTAACGATGGTTATGGTAATAAGGTAGAAATACTAAATAATGATGGTAGAAGAGTAGTGTATGGACATTTAAGAGAATCTTATGTTAAGCCAGGAGACAAGGTTACACGTGATATGGTAATAGGAATAACAGGTTGTAGTGGAGGTTCAAGAGTGCCACACTTACATGTAGAAGTTAGAAAGTCTAATACAGAAGAGACAGGTTTAGATTACACGATAGACCCATTAACAGTACTACCAAAAAAAGATTTGAGTAAATTAACAAAAGAATTTACTCAAGAGCCATATGCAACATTATGGAGAAAAATGGCATCAAATGAGCCATGGAGCTTTGAAAAGACGGATATACCATATAGCGAAAATAAAGAATTTATTAGATAGGAGAGCATTATGAAAGAGGAATTTATTGAATTATTAAGATCAACTAAGAGAGAAGGAATAGAGAATCTACTAAATTTCTTAGAAAAATCAGACTTTTATACAGCACCAGCAAGTACAAGATTTCATGGAAATTATGAGGGTGGGCTTTTAGAACATAGCATGAAAGTATATGAAATATTTAAAGAAAAAATAAAGGCGAGTGGTTTATCAACTCCAGAAGATACAGTTATAATTGCCCCACTTCTACACGACATTTGCAAAACTAATTACTACAAAGTAGATTATAGAAATGCAAAAAATGCAAGAGGAGAATGGGAGAAGGTTCCATATTATGCTGTTGAAGATACAATACCATATGGACATGGTGAAAAATCTGTAATGATGATTACAGAATACATGAAATTGACAAATGAAGAAAAGTATGCAATTCGCTGGCATATGGGTTTCACTGAGCCAAAGGAATTGTATGGAACAATTGGAGAAGCATATAAAAAATATCCAATAGCATTATTATTAAATGAAGCAGATTTAGAAGCAACATATTTTTATAATATTTAGGTCAATAAAAAGAGAAGATGAGGAGAATTATCTCCACATCTTCTTTTTTTAGGCTTTAGCTGGTCAAGAGTGCCTAATTCCTGTTACCAAATTTTTGTTAGTAAGCTTGTTGGATTTGAATGCTTCAGCAGCGTACCATGCAGCATTGGAAATAAATTCGTAGGTGTTTTCAGTACCATCGTCCAAAGCCCAAAGGGAATAGGCAATGTTGTACATGTAATTTTTTCCTATTGCAGGTACACGGGTATCGCTTTTTGGAACTCCCAAAATAGAAAGTGCGTGGAAAAGCCGAGCATAATTGTCTGCGTACATTTTCTTTTGGGAAGGATGATTGATTTCTTGAATAATACGTTCAACCACCTCTTTGCACAGTTCTTTTAGTTCGTCTTTCTTTAACTTAGTTCGTCCAAGAATTACGATGTACCCGTCTATGGGATCATCCCAAAAAGATTTTGGGATAATTCTTTTATAGGATAATCCCGCTTGAATTCTTTTGCAATCCGAGAATCCTTCTTGAAAGCCCCGAAGCAAACGCCAAATAAGTTTATTAAGTTTTTCTTTTTCGACCATGTTATTAGCCTCCTAAAGTGTTATACAATAATAAATATAACATATTTACATAATGTTGTCAAATTAGCGTTTGAAAATTTGATAACAATAGGAAAAACTAAAATTTTATAGTATTATTAGTACGCTTTTATAAAATTTGAAATGGTATTTTATTTTGATAAACATCAAAAATAAAACGAAAAAATCCTTAAACCTATTTACAATATTTTTTATGTTTGATAAAATTATAAACGACAAATGTCGTTTTAAAATTCTATAAATAGTTTGTAGAAATAATTATAGAAATAAAAAAAGGAGGCATACTAATGAAAAAACAATTTCTAAAAATATAAGAAATATAAAAATACATAGGAAAGGATTTGAAAAAATGAATAAAAAAATTAGAAAGGCTGAAAGTCTTACGGCTGTACACACAAGTAATCATAGTGAAAAAGGAATAACGCTTATTGCACTAGTTGTTACAATAGTTGTCTTATTAATATTAGCAGGAGTAAGTATTAATTTAGTAATTGGGGATAATGGAATAATAACAAAAGCAAAACAGGCAGCGTCAGCCACAGAAGAAGCGAGTGCAAAAAATGACATGGAATTGTATTTAACAGGATTAAGATTAACAAAAGAACAAGATGCAAGCTTTAGATTAGCAGATTATTTAAGTTCAAATATAGGAAATGAAGGAATAGAAGACTTCTTAAATAATGGAGATGGAACAGCCCAAGTAGCATATAAAGGAAATAAATATTCTGTAAATTTAGAAGATTATACATTTGAATATTTAGGAAAAACAGATGGAATGGGAGTAAACAGACACATAAAACAAGTTCTAGACAATAATAATGAAGACGTTCCAGGAATAGCAATGGTAGAAGCAGGAGAGCTAGAAACGGAAGATTTAGGCTGGAAAGTACTAAGTATAAATGATGACGGAACAGTAAATTTAATAGCAAATAACAATACAGGATTTGAAGTATCACTATCAGGAATAAATGGATATACGAATGGAGCAAAAGCATTAAATGAAATATGTTCGAAATTATATAGTGGTCTAGAGATAAATGGAAAGAAAGTGCTATCAGCAAGAAGTGCAAATCAGGAAGATTTTTATAATGTAACATATAAAGCAAATAATAGAGTTTATAACAATAAAAAGAAAATACAAGCATATATAAATACATTGGATGTAGCCAATAATGGCTTTTCAACAGAACAAATTACAGATTATATAGATGCAAGTAACACATCAGGTGTACAGGCCAATAATACACAAATGTTATTAGCAAATACAGCACCAGTATTAAAGAGCGTTAGTAGAACGAATAAAAATACTATCAGTATGCTAGGAACAGGAAATAACTATTGGTTAACAACAAGATGGATGTATTCTACATATGATAGTACAAATGGAACAACGCCATATACAGAAGATTTATCATATGAAGGATATCAAATGAATTACGTGAGAACAGATGGAGTATTTACATCAGCAACATTATTCCAAACAGCTAAAAACTATAGTACAACAGGATCAAATGCAACATACAATTGTTCATTACGACCAGTAATAACAGTATCAGCAGATAGTGTACCAGATAAAACAATAGGAGCAAGTGTGAATACAGATCCATATTATAAAGGAAAATCAGGAGCAGAGGCACATGGATATGTAAAAGCAGATTCAATAGCAAGTCTATTAGGAATAGATATCAAATCAGTAAACAAGATAAATTCAGGATTACCAACAAAAGAAGCAGATATGACATGGACAAAGTTAACAGATGGAGGATATGATTCATTAACAGGAGAATTTGATACAAGCAAATATGACTATTATATAGCAGATAGAGCAACAAGTTTGCAAATGAGATTAACAGGAGTGGCAGGATACAACAATGGAGTATTAGCCATGGATACAGTATGTAATAATCTATATG
>OGFG01002704.1_pt1 | contig 14054 bp, 7 predicted proteins | sample 1570761 | NCBI WGS metagenome assembly OGFG01 (sample SAMEA2581938, study PRJEB24529) | metagenome | biome: Human gut stool | place: China | collected 2011 | reverse complement strand
AGGGTGCAATGGACGCACTGCTCGGCAAAGAGGGAGATTATACCATTTCTTACACGACAGCATTGGATGATGGAATGAAGATGATCTGGCTGGATACCAATCTGTATTCGGGAAGCAAGATGAAAGTAGACGTTACCGGTATGACGATCACATCTGCGGACGGTACACAGAAGAACGAGTATTCTTTTTCTAATGGAAAACTGTTGCACCCGGGAAGTTTATGGGGATATCGTGATTCGGATGAAGAAAAAAATTACGCAGCAACGATTCTAAATCCGTATTTGGCATATCATTATTATGTTGCTGATTATTGCAACAATTATCGAGAAGAGTATACGTCATATGGTTTTAATGAATGGGATATGATCGATCTGTTCAGCGAAAAGATACTGACGTTAGGCGCCGGCTCTGTCATCGAGGTGGCGTTTACGGTATCCGACGTTTCAAAGAATACCAATACGAATGGGAATGGGAATGCGAATGGAAACGGTAATGCGAATGGGAACGTGAATGTGAAGCCAACGGCAACGCCGGCACCGTATATCGATCACGAGCTTTGGGCGCAGAAAGGCATACACGCCTATGTATCCTACCAGATGGATTCGACTTGGGATTATCGCAGTAGTTTTACCAAAGACACTTACCTATACAGTTATTCATATATTCGAGCAAATGGTAAGGAAGTGGATGCGGCAACGACAACCGTGAAAGATGTGTTTATTAACCGGGATGGTGAGTATACGGTTGGCATTAGTGGAATTAATTTAAGCGCGTCTCAAAAGTATAATATACTGCAGATCGCAACGGATCTGTCTGTGAAGACAGAGAAAAATGGGACAGGAATCTATTCCGGAGTTAACATTTCTAATGTCTCTCTGAAAGTAGATGGTGTGACGGTAGAACAAGGACTTACTCCGGTTTTATTGGAAAACGAGGACGCTGCCTGTTATGCATTGACATGTTGCTGGGAAACTTGCGGACCGTTATATGCGGCTGCCAGATATGGCGATATTGCGGTACCGATGGACAACATAGAGATCACGTTTACGATCACCGGTCTCAAGGCGGCGCTCAATGATCTGAAAAACGGAACATATCGGGATCCGATGACGGGTAAAAAGGTAGCAAATGATACGATCACGCAAGAGGACATTGATGCTTCAACGGGGATCATTCCGATTGCAACGGTCAAACCAACGATCAGACCAACCGTGAAACCACGTGCGACAGCGAAATCAAAACCAAAGAAAAATGCAATATCCAAAAAGATGACGGCATCCAGACAAAAGGCTGCCAATAATATGATACGTCCAAAGATCAAAGCAGGTGCAGGACGGGTCGGCGTGATCCGTTATATTTCGCTGCGATTGTGTAAATACAAGGGCACAAATGTTATAATTTATTACCGCATGAAAAAAAGAGGTTGGAAGAGACTGCCGTTAACATCCAGTTCGATCCGAAAAAATCGCCGTCGTTTTCGTATACGCTGCAGCAGTCGCAGACAAACATATTATTTTCGGGTGAAGACCTATCGAAAAGTGCGAGGAAAAAAAGTAAAAAGTGTGTATTCTAATGTTGCGAAAGTGTCGATACGATGAAGAATGAAAAAAACGGAAAAAATTTAATGGGTATCAAGTTTGTGATATACTATTCTTAAATGTGTAAGCATAAGTAATGAACAACAAGGATGGACTGCGTATGACGACAGAACGAATGACATACTGCATGGGGTGCATGGAAGCCTTTCCCAAGGGAAAAGACAAAAGATCAACTTGTCCACTGTGTGGGTTTTCTCTGGAAAGTTATGATAGAGCACCACGTTGCCTTCGTCTGGGGAGTATATTAAAAGAACGATATTTGATAGGCAGAGTTCTCGGTGAGGGGAGCTTTGGCATTACATATATTGGCAGGGATATGCTTCTCGACCAGATTGTAGCGATTAAAGAATATTTTCCGATCAATCATGTGAGCAGAGATATGTTGGAAGAGGAAAGTGATACGGGAAACACGGTATATGTGTATGCCGGGGACGAGGACGAAAGTTACAAGAATGGTCTGGAAAAATTTTATAATGAGGCAAAGATCTTAGCAAAGTTTCACGGCATCGCCGGCGTGGTTTCTGTTATTAATTTCTTTTATGCGAATGGAACAGCTTATTTGGTTATGGAATATGTAGACGGGATCACGCTAAAAGAATATATCAAAGAGCACGGTCCGATTGCCGGAGAGCGTGTACTCCAAATGATACATCCGGTGATCAAAGCATTATCTGCGATCCATAAGACAGGGATCATTCATAGAGATATCAGCCCGGATAATATATTAGTCAATCAAAAGGAAGAGTTAGTCTTAATTGATTTTGGGTCAGCCAGAGCAGAACGTCAGACTATGACACAGAGCATGACGGTGTTATTTAAGCGCGGATATACGCCGGAGGAGCAGTATCGCGGCAGAGGTAATTGGGGAGCTTGGTCTGACGTGTATTCTTTGTGTGCGACAATGTATTTTATGTTGACGGGGATCGTGCCAAACGAGTCGATTGAGCGAATGATCCATGATGACATCAAGCTGTTGCGGGATATGCCACATATTCGGTTGTCTGCGACAGAAGAGGATGCGATCATGCGAGGCATGGCGGTCAAAGCAAATCGCAGATTTCAAAGCATGGAATCATTAGAAGCGGCACTGTATGAATCGAGAGGCTGGGTGCAGCGAGTGGTATTGTATTTTCAGCACAAGAGCAAACGCGTACTGTTGGCAGGGGGCGCAGTGGTGTTGGCAGGAGTGTTAGCTGTCTGTGCGCTTTTGACAACGGGCGGCAAATTGTCAGCCATTGGATCACCTGTGGCGTCAGGCAGACCAGGCATGACAGAATCAAAGACTGCTTCCGGACAGGCGATTAGTACCGATCATGCGGATGAGACGAATGCGAAAGCTTCCGCAGGGGCACAGAAGAACAATCCCGCAACATCGACAGTGGGGGATTCGCAACAGACAGCGGATGCAAAGCAGACAGTGACGCCAAAGAAAACGGCAAAGCCAAAGCGCACCACGAAACCAAAAAAGTCAGCGAAACCGAAGCGGACTGTTAAGCCAAAAAGCACTGCAAGATCCAAGGAAACAGTATCTCCACAGAGAACTGTAACAGCGACGAAGAAACCTTCCAAGTCTAAGAAAAAGTTTGTTGGTGTCATTCCTTAATGAATAAAGACAGTAAGAAGAAATGGAGAACGTACGGCATGAATACAACAAGACGCGATGAATCAAAAAAGAAATTTTATGCGGAAGTAAAAGATATCCTGAAGAAAAAGCACCGGGAGAGTAGTTGGTATATGATGGAACTCATGGGTGTGGAGGGGAAGGAAGAAGCAGACCGTAAAAAGGCATTCCGCATTATGATGAATAAGCTGACCGAACCATATCCGGCTTCCAGACCAACAATGCGCCGGTGGTTTGGGATCAATGGCATGGCTACGCCAAATCGAGCTCAGGCATACATGATCAGCTTTTGTTTGGGATTTAGTGTGCAGCGGTTGAATCATTTTCTGCAGGAAGGAATTGGTCAGCCGGCGGCACAGTATAATGATTACAGAGAAGTTATCTTTTTATATTGTTTGGATCATCATTATTCTTATGAACAGGCACTTAAGATGATCGATGGCTATGAGAAATCGTTCCAAACGCAGACGCAATTAATACATACGCATAGTACGAATCAGCTCATGCAGGAGTTTGCCTATCATAAAAACAGCAGCAAAGAGGCATTCATGAAGTGGATGCGGGAAAACAGCCAATTTTTCAAGGGATATAGTCTGACAACTCTAGACTATCTGAATACTTACAAATATATGATAATAGACGTGATCAGAGAGGATGCAAAACGCAGCCTGGATAATCTGATCCGCGAGACAGATTTTGCAACATGGATCAGGATGAAATGTTCTGCGGAATCTGAAAAGGAGTATCAGTTGATCGAGAAATATATCGCCGGAGCCAGACGCAAGAAAAAAGATGTAAACAATGATGTATTGGAAATGCTTCACGAATTGAATCATATGGTCAATTCTAAGAAGGCGTATAATTCTACGATCATTGAACTGTTTTCAAATGAGGTAAAGCAATCACCCCTGCCGGAATTAACGTCCAAACATTTGTCGGATATGCTAAATACTCCTTTACAGAAAGAGCGGGAAATACGCACCAATATTGCACTGAATGTACTTTCCGATATGGAGTCAAAGGAGGCTTGCCCGGAATGGATCGGTCGATTTATTGCAGATTACACGAAGGATAGTTATTATGCGGAGACGGTCTTGGAGGCTAAGGTCTGGGTCGAGAAATTCAGCAAAGAACATCATCGAAGATGCCAGCTCATTCAGCGCGAGGATTTTCTGCCGATGATACTGTATGTTGCACAAAAGCAATATCAAAGTTCGATCGAGCAAAAAGAGAGCAGATATGAGCAGGGAGAAGCTCTAGATGTTTTTCGGGACATGGTCAACAGCACATTTGCAGCATGTGGTATGCGTAAATGGAACCCAATGTATGAGTTGGATGCATTGCTGGCAGCCTGTTATCAGGAAGATGAGATGTTTTATTTTGGCGAATTATGTGATGCGGTAAATAAGGCGCAGGAACAGGTTTTGACGGCAGGTCATGCGATGTAGTAAATCCGTAGAAATAGGTTTTGACGGAAGATCATGCGATGTAGTAAATCTGTAGAAATAGGTTTTGACGGAAGGTCATGCGATGTAGTAAATCCGTAGAAATAGATTTTACCTGCAGATCGTCAAAAAATGTGGTAAAATGATAGACAAGTGAGCATGTCAGACAACGGATACCTTTTGCTGCTGCCTTGATGCGGTTGCTGGCAAAGACGTCTGAGATGGGAGGATTGTTTATGCGTTTATTTACTACATTACATAATTATAAAAAGAATTATTTGGCAAAGGATTTGATCGCGGGCGTTGTAATGGCGGCAGTGTCTATTCCGATCGCCATGGGATATGCGGAAGTATCGGGCCTTCCGGCCGTTTATGGGCTGTATGGTTCGGTACTTCCGATTCTTTTATTTGCCTGCTTTTCGACATCGCCACAGTTTATCTTTGGCGTGGATGCCGCACCGGCAGCAATTGTTGGCGCCAGTGTGAGCTCCCTTGGAATTGCATTTGGATCTGCGGAAGCAATCGATTATATTTCCATGATCGCCTTATGCACCGGATTGTGGTTGTTGCTGTTTTATGTATTGAAAGCCGGAAAGATGGTAGATTTTATATCGACACCGGTTATGGGTGGTTTTGTCAGCGGCATTGCTGTGACGATCATTTTGATGCAAATACCAAAGGTACTTGGTGCTTCCTCCGGAACAGGGGAGCTTCCGGAACTATTGCACCATTTATGGAAAACTATGCATCACGTGAATGGGATGTCAGTAGTATTGGGGTGTGTTTCTTTGCTGATCATTGTAATAAGCCGTAAAATAGCGCCGAAGTTTCCGATGGTCGTTGTTGTGATGGTGGCGGGTGTGCTTTTGACGAAATATGCTTCCTTAGGGCAATATGGCGTGCGTATGCTTGCAGATGTAAAAAACGGTCTCCCGTCATTTCGTCTGCCGGATCTGGGCGGAGTAAACATGACGCAGGCCGTCGGAAGAGGACTTATCGTGGCAGTGGTGGTGATGGCAGAAACACTGCTTTCTGAAAATAACTTTGCTTTTCAAAATGGATATAAGATCAAAGACAATCGTGAAATCTTGGCATGTGCTGTCGGAAATTTTGGTGCAGCCGTTGTTGGATGCTGTCCGGTCAACGGGAGTATTTCACGTACTTCCATGAATGACCAGTATGGCGGCAAAACGCAGTTAGTTTCGATCACAGCGAGTTTGACAATGGTATGTGTGTTGCTGTTTGGTACCGGATTTATAGGGTATTTGCCGGTGCCGGTGCTTACCGCTATCGTGATATCAGCCTTGATGAAAGTGGTGGAATTTGATCTGGCGGTGAGATTATTCCGCGTGAGTCGGATTGAATTTTATATTTATATGGCAGCTTTCTTTGGTGTACTGATGCTTGGAACAATTTACGGCGTTATCATTGGTATTATCTTATCTTTTGTAGAAGTTATTCTGCGTGAAACAGATCCTCCACGCTGCTTTTTGGGGATTATTCCGGGGCGGGATGGATTTTATGACCGCGCCAAAAATCGTTTTGCGTATCCGATCGATCATGTTGTTATGTATCAGTTCAGTGAGAGTTTATTTTTTGCAAATGTCAAAATTTTTGTGGATGATATTGAGCAAAGTATTACGGATGACACAAAGGTGGTCATTGTCGATGCCGGAGCTGTCACAAATATTGATATTACAGCGGCGGATCGGTTGGAACAGCTTGCAGACAGTCTGCAGGGCAGAGGCATTGCATTTTATATGACAGAGCATCACGAGGGGATCAACGCTAAGTTGCGAAAGCTTGGTAAAGGGCAGATGATCCAAAAAGGATATGTGCGCAGAACAATTACGGCTGCTTTACATGATGCAGGTATTAGGGAGCCTTATCCGGTAACTTCAATGCCGGAGCAGAAACGACAGTTTATTATGAATATTCCGGCAGAAGCAGCAAATACTTTGGAAGAATTTGCGTGGGCATTTGGAGAAGATACGGTTAATGAGATTGAGCGGCGTGTGCATATTGTGTTGGAACATATCCATCAGATGCCGGATCTCGAGCAGTTGGCTGAGCAGGGAATCGAGGAGTTGATGGAAACATGGCATACGCTTGGTGCGATCGATGAGGATGAATTCCTGCGTCGTATGGAACTTCATATGGACGAATTACCGGAGCATATGACAGAAGAACATAATCGCAGAGTTGTGCTGGAATTGATCGAAAAACGTCGTCGTCATATTGCCAGACAGCTGCAACAGGACAATCCTGAGATTTTAGAGAAATTGAAGGCTAGCCGTGTGAAGTTGGAAAAGCGTCTGGAAAAACAACAGCCGGAGGCCGCAAAACGGCTGCGCCGGCTGGAAGAAAAACTGCATCATAAGTAAAACAATGGTTTAGAGACGGAACTGCGATCCAATCCCCGAAATGCAATTAGAGATGCAAATAATATCTAATATACGAAAGGGATCAGAGGCGGAAACGATATCCGACGCCCCAGATCGTTTCAATATATTTTGGCTTTGAGGTGTTTTCTTCGATCTTTTCGCGTATTTTTTTGATGTGTACGGTAACAGTTGCAATGTCACCGACAGATTCCATTTCCCAAATCTTCTTAAAGAGTTCTTCTTTGGAGTAAACATGGTTTGGATGTTCTGCCAAAAAGGTGAGGAGATCAAACTCTTTGGTGGTAAATGTTTTCTCTTCACCGGCAAGAATGACGCGGCGGGCTGTTTTATCAATAACCAGATCGCGGATCTCAATGACTTCATTTGTCTCCTGCCCGGCAGAGGTGAGCCGTTTGTAGCGGGACAGGTGCGCTTTGACGCGAGCTACCAGTTCGCTTGGACTGAACGGTTTGGTCATGTAATCATCAGCCCCCAGACCTAAACCGCGAATCTTATCAATGTCTTCCTTTTTGGCGGAAACCATAATGATCGGTGTGTTTTTCTTTTCACGGATCAGCTTACAGATCTCGAAACCATCCATGCCGGGTAACATCAGATCCAGTAAGATCAGGTCGAAATCTTCATCGATAGCTCTGGCAGCACCCTCACTGCCCTCATGTTCGATCTCTACATGAAATTCGCTTAATTCTAAATAATCTTTTTCTAATTCTGCAATGGCAGTGTCATCTTCAATGATCAAAATATTGCTCATGAATGTACCTCCTTAGGATAAATCAGTGTTTTTTGCTTTTTTCAGGGTAAATATAATGCTCGTTCCAACGCCTTCTACACTTTCAGCCCACACTTTACCGCCGTGTGCAGAAATGATCTGCTCGACGATGGAGAGTCCCAGACCGCTTCCACCTGTTGATGAAGTTCTAGAGGCATCGGCGCGGTAAAATTGTTGGAATATATATGGTAAACTGGCTGCGGCAATGCCGGGGCCTTCATCCTCAATGTGGATCCGTATAAATTCGTCTGGTGGCAATGCAGGCTCAATCTCGGAACCGTCCTTATTGAGCTGTCGATACAATGGCGGCTGCTCCGGTTTAGAGGGTTCTTCGGTGATAATAACGTGCAGGGTAGACGGTGAATGATCCATATATTTTTCAGCATTATTCACGATGTTAAAGATCACTCGTTTTAATTTCTCGGGATCTGCCATCACCTTGGTGTCTGGCGGCGTAGAGTTAAACATGGACAATGTCATGCCGTAACTCTGCAGATCAAGGGAAAGATCTTCCATACAATCCGTAAAGTAATCGGACAGATTGATTGGAATGAGATCATAGTGAAGTCTGCTCTGTTCCATTTTGGCAAATAGAGAAAGTTCTTCGACCAAATAGGTCATATCGTTTGCTTTGGCATAAATGGTATGCAGATATTTGTGCTGCATTTCCTCGGTGCCCGCTATGCCGTCCAACAGTCCTTCGGAATACCCTTTGATCGCTGTTAATGGCGTCTTTAGATCATGAGATACGTTGTTTAGCATTTCACGGGTGGCGTCTTCGTAATGAATACGTTCATCCATCATAGATTTTAAGCGGATACGCATTTCCTCGAATTCCTGACATAATTCACCAATTTCATCCGACGATATCGGATGGATCGGGTAATCCAGATTACCGGCACCAATTTGAATCGTGGCAATGCGCAGTATGCTGATCGGATATGCGATACTTCGATAGAGCCAGATCACGAGGAGCAGCGCGGTGATCAAAATGATCGCTAAGAAAGAGTAGATTAGATCAAATATCGCTTTTTTCCAATGAGGTGCCAGAGATGCTAAATTGGTCACCAAAAAGAGCTGTCCCTGTGTTCCGTTGGAGAAGTAAAAGTCTTTTTTCTTAGTTACCATTGAAGCACCTTGATCCATATATACAATGTTGTCGGTACCTTTTTCATATTTAATAAAGCCTGGGAGTGTTTCCATTCTTTTGTGCTGCTTAGAATTGCCGGTGAATGTTACTTTACCGTTTATTTTCAAAATAAGGAACGAGTCGCGGCTTGCCAAATGGTCATTTGCTTTCTGGAGATAATCAGTATCGTAAAAGCGATCCGGATTCTGGTCTGCCGTCTGCACTAGGGCAACATAGTCGTTCATCGTTACATTAAAGATGATCGTGATCGGATTGAGAGATAATTCGTAGTCCGAAGATTCAATATCGTAGTTGCTTTTGAGAAATGTTGTCTGTCGTTCCATCACGAAGTGTACGCAAAGTACGCTCATGCCAAATGGAAATAAAATCATGATCAAAAAGGCAATAATAAGTTTGGTACGAATCTTCATAGTCAATCCCCCAAAGTAGTTATGGAACCATCATCGTCAAGCTGATTACAAGTTCCTTTAGTGTTGTACACCGACTACTGTTAAGCTAATTGCTGGTTTCTTTGCTGATCGTGTGCACAAGTTTACTTGGCTCATAATTGTCGGTTCCAAATAGTTCTTTGTGCAGTTTCTTTACATTGGATACGAGTGTCGTTGGGAAGTCATAATATATACCGTCCCGCCCGCGGTGACAGCTTAATTTGTACGGAAATCCCTGTTGATCGCCAATCTCATAAAAAGGCAGGTACTTCATGAGTGACAGGATGTCCGATGTCGATAGGCTGGTGTATATCTGCGGAAAGATTTTATTCATAGCAGAGATCAGCGCAGTAGGACTCGATTTTTTTGCCTTGGCAAAAATAGCCTGAAGGACGGTTCGCTGTCGTTCTGCACGGGTGAAATCGCCACCCTTTGTATAGCGTACGCGGCAGTAGCCGGTAGCCTGTACGCCGGTCACTGTCTGTTTGCCAGGATGCTTGATCTTGGTATATTTTTGACCATTGATCTTCGCAACGTCGTAACCATAGGCGTTTACCCATTTTAACTCTTCTTTTTTGATCGTGAGTTCAACACCGCCCAATTCGTCAATAACATTCGTTAAAGCACTAAAGTTTACCGTGACAAAATCTTTAATATTCAGATCAAAGTTTTTGTTGAGTGTATTGACGGCAAGATCAGGACCGCCATACGCATAAGCGTGGTTGATCTTAGTGCAGCCATGATCATGGATTTTTACATAAGTGTCCCTGTAAATGGACACTAACTTGACGTCGTGTGTTTTATTATTAATGCTTGCTACGATAATGGAATCACTTCGTGTATTCTTTCTTAGGTCGTTGGCACGGGAATCCACGCCGAACAGGGCAATATTGGTGTAATTCTTGATATTTGCATCCTGTTCCCCGCAAAGTGTCACATCTGATAGCGGATGATTTTCAATCGTATTCAGTGATTTTACCAAATAAACAAATATGCCGCCGACACATAAAGCAACGATCAGTAAAAGGCATAGTAAAAAACGGCGGATCGGATGGCGGCGTTTCTTATTACGTCTACCTGCTGCACCAACAGAGCGCATATCTCGTCTGCGGCTGTCTGTTACATTGCCGGAGCGTGCGTTATGACTGCGGCTGCCGATGAAACTGCCGGACCGTCCGCTATGACTTCGGCTGCCGGTTGAGTTGCCCGATCTCGTAGTTTGTCTGCGCTTTGCGTTGGTACCTGATCTTTTTGTCGAACCAGTCTGACGAGCTCGTCTGACCGGCTCGCTGTAATCTTCATCCTCATAATATCCCGCGCTGCGGCGTGTTGCATAGTCAGCGTTGCGTCTGCGGCGCACTGCTTCCTGCGTACGCTCATTGCGGCGACGGTAATCTTCATAATCCTTTGCCATACCTCTATCAAACCCTTCCTCTTGTTATTAATAGGCATTTTTGTTGGTGTTGCGTCCAAAGAATGTTAAAAACAGTATTTTAAAATCCAACAAAAGTGTCCAGTTTTCTACATAATATAAATCGCATTCAATACGTTTGGTAATGGATGTGTCCCCGCGGTATCCGTTTACCTGTGCCCAGCCGGTCATACCCGGGCGAACCTGATGCTTGATCATATAACGCGGGATCTCTTCCTTAAATTTATTGACAAAATATGGTCTTTCCGGTCGAGGACCAACGAGACTCATATCACCCTTCAGCACGTTAAAGATCTGTGGAAGCTCATCCAAATTGGTCTTACGCATAAATTTACCAATGCTGGTAACACGAGGATCATTTGCCGTTGTCCAAGCCTTTTTCTCAGCAGACTCTTCCTGCACACGCATAGAACGGAACTTGTACATGGCAAATTCACGGTTGTGCAGTCCGACACGTACCTGCTTAAAAATAAGCGGTCCCGGTGAGGTGATCTTGATGATAAGAGACAACAGTAACATTGGAATGGCAAATATGATCAGAGCCACAATGCCGCCAAACAGATCAACGATACGCTTGATCGCATTGTTAAAGGAGGAACTAAGCGGCACATGGCGCACATGAATGACAGGGATGCCATCCAGATCCTCTGTATATGGTTTTGTCGGGATGATATGATTATAATCCGGGATAAATTTTGTATGGATTCCCGATTTTTCACAGGTTGCCACAATCTTTTCCAATTTGAAAAACTCCTGGATGCGAAGTGTGATAGCAATCTCATCGTACTTGTTGGTAGCAAGCAGATCGGCAAGTTGTCTGGTGTTGCCGATCACGTCCACATTTCGATAAGATTCCCCGACCGGTTTGTTATCGTCCAAAATACCGTGTACATAATAGCCCCATTCCGGGTGAGCACGAAGACGGTCGATATAGCCCTCTGCCATACGGCTGTATCCAACTAATAGGATGTGTTTCAGGTTTTTGCCGCGTTTGCGCAACAGCTTCAATATGCTCATTACGATCAGACGGAAAATGTAATCTGCAGTCAGGTTGATCATAATAAACATGGTCAAAAACAGACGGGCGTAATCAGTCTGTTTGATAAAGTACAAAATCGCTGTACCATATACGATACCAAACAGGTTTGCCTTGATCAGGCAGTAAAGCTCATGACGTTTGCTGTTGGTTCGTTTTGGATCATATAAGCCGCAGAAACGGTATATAATGATAAAACATGGGATTAAAAATACCAATGTGTTGAGATATTGATCCAGCCGCAAATAATATCCGATGGGCGGACTGATAATGTGGTGACGGATCAACGGACTCCAAAGCTCGTTAAAACGCAGTTCGTAAGACAGCAGGAATGCTGCTGCAATAATAAGGGCATCTATTATAATATGAAATAAATTCAATAATCGTTGATTTTCTCGTATCAATGTAATATAAACCTCCCGCTTTTATTAATCTATCAGCTACCACAGTATTATAGTATTTTCTTCCATTATTCGCAATATCCAACTGGGATTTAACTTTTTCTTAAAGAAGTTTTCACAATAAGAACACAAATCACTGGTAGACTTACAGTCAGAAACTAAGAACAGCACATGAGATTCTTAGTTGTAAATGGTTAGAGCGTATGAGATACATTCGACAATCTGACCGACGAAAAATGTACGCTCGGAGTGACTCGTTTTGAGAAGATACCGAGAGGACGTAAAATAGAAATGGAGGGTTAGATATGGAAGAGAACAAAAGAACAGATTCAGGATACACAGGTGAGTACGGTAATCCGGTGGAGCACAACGATGCACCACAGGTAGAAACAGAAAATGCGGCGGCTTACAGTGAGACAGCGCAGTCTGCTTCTGAACAGGGCGCAAGCGCACAGGCAGAGCAGAGCAGTACTTACAGCTACTCTTACAAGAATGGAGAGGGCACAAGCACACACTCCGGAGATTATTATGGCGGTGGAGCTGCACAGCCAAATAATGACTCTGCGCAGCAAAGCGGAGCCGGTCCACAGCAAATGAATGGTTACGGTTCACAGATGAACGGTGGCCCACAGCAGATGAACGGCGGTCCACAGATGAATTTCAGACAGCCGAACCAAAAACCACCGAAAGCAAAGAAATCAAAACAGCCGGGCAGCGTAAGTACCGGAAAGAAAATTGCATTTTGCATTGCATGTGCCGTTATCTTTGGTGTTGTTTCCGGAATATGTTTCCAAGGCGTTCGCTATGTAACGAATCGCTTCCTGCCTACGACAACATCATCTACCACGAAATTGCAGTCAACAACAGACGGTAAGAGTGCGAGCACAGCACAGAGCACTTCTTCTCCTTCGACTACGCAGACAGGAACCACAGACGTTTCCGGTATCGCGGAGCAGACTATGCCGGCAATCGTTGCTATCACAAGCACTTCACAGGGTGCGAACTATTATGACTTGTTTGGACAGCAGTATCAGGGACAGGATACGACCAGTGCCGGTTCCGGATTTATTGTAGGACAGAATGATAAAGAATTGCTGATCGCAACCAACAATCATGTTATAGACGGTGCAAAGACAATTTCTGTACAGTTTATTGATGAGCAGATTTACGAAGCAACGGTAAAAGGAACAGACAGCAGCAATGATCTGGCTGTTATCGCAGTACAGACATCTAAGATCAAAGAGAGCACGATGAACAAGATCCGCGTAGCTGATCTTGGCGATTCGAGCAAGATTAAAGTTGGTGAGATGGCAGTTGCTATCGGTAACGCACTTGGTTATGGTCAGTCGGTAACGGTTGGTTATATTAGTGCAAAAGATCGTGAAATTTCAGAATCTGAGAGTGGCAGCTCCAGTTCTTCCTCCTCTAATACGATCAAGGCAATTCAGACCGATGCAGCTATCAATCCTGGTAACAGCGGCGGAGCTCTTCTTAACCTTGCCGGTGAAGTAATTGGTATAAATTCAGTCAAATATGCATCTACAGAAGTAGAAGGAATGGGCTATGCAATTCCAATCTCAGATGTAACGGATGTAATAAATGACATGATGAACAATGAGACTAAGAAGAAAGCTGATAACAGCGGATATCTTGGAATCAAGGCAATGGAAATTAATTCTTCAGTATCACAGGCTTATAACATGCCACAGGGTGTTTATGTAGCAGATGTTGAGTCAGACGGAGCAGCAGATAAAGCAGGTATCAAGAAG
>OGFG01002697.1_pt1 | contig 14105 bp, 12 predicted proteins | sample 1570761 | NCBI WGS metagenome assembly OGFG01 (sample SAMEA2581938, study PRJEB24529) | metagenome | biome: Human gut stool | place: China | collected 2011 | reverse complement strand
TACGTGAACGTTCAGGTAAATCTGCTCGTATTAAAGAGCGTTTGGGCGAATAATTCGCAAAATAAAAAAGGCTTGGTTTTCCAAGCCTTTTTTGTTTTTAAGTGCGGTCAACATTAAGACCGCTTCATAATTTCAAAAAACTCATCGTTGGTTTTCGCCACCATAAGTTTGTCGATGAGGAATTCCATCGCTTCCACTTCACCCATTGGGTTAAGGATTTTGCGTAGAATCCACATTTTTTGTAATTCATCTGGTGTGGTAAGTAAATCTTCTTTACGCGTACCAGAACGGTTGAAGTCGATCGCTGGGAACACACGTTTTTCTGCAATTTTGCGAGAAAGATGTAATTCCATGTTACCAGTACCTTTAAATTCTTCAAAGATAACCTCATCCATTTTTGAACCGGTATCAACAAGTGCGGTTGCAATAATGGTTAAACTACCACCTTCTTCCACGTTACGCGCCGCACCAAAGAAACGTTTTGGACGATGTAAAGCATTTGCATCCACACCACCAGAAAGAATTTTACCGGATGCTGGTGTCACGGTATTGTAAGCACGTGCTAAACGAGTAATAGAGTCGAGTAAAATCACCACATCTTTTTTGTGCTCAACAGAACGTTTTGCTTTCTCAATAACCATTTCTGCTACTTGAACGTGACGGGTTGCAGGTTCATCAAAGGTAGAAGCAATGACTTCACCTTTTACCGAACGTTGCATTTCGGTTACTTCTTCTGGACGCTCATCAATTAAAAGCACGATAAGTTCACATTCCGGATAATTGTGCGTGATACTTTGAGCAATGTTTTGTAATAACATGGTTTTACCGGCTTTTGGCGGAGCCACGATAAGACCACGTTGGCCTTTACCAATTGGAGACGCTAAATCCAAAATACGTGCGGTTAAATCTTCGGTTGAACCATTACCACGTTCCATTCTTAAGCGAGAATTCGCGTGTAATGGGGTTAAGTTTTCGAAAAGGATTTTGCTACGAGAGACTTCAGGTTTGTCATCGTTGACTTGATCGACTTTTAAAAGTGCAAAATAACGTTCGCCTTCTTTTGGTGGACGGATTTTGCCTTCGATTTTATCACCAGTTTGTAGATTGAAACGACGAATTTGACTTGGGGAAACGTAGATGTCATCAGGACCAGCAAGGTAGGAACTGTCTGCGGAGCGTAAGAAACCGAAACCATCGGGTAAAATCTCCAATACGCCGCCGCCAAAAATGTCTTCACCGCTCTTGGCGTGCTGTTTCAAAATAGCAAAAACAATATCTTGTTTACGTAAACGGGCAAGATTTTCCAAACCCATTTGTTCTTCGCCAAGTTTCACAAGATCAGAAACAGGCGTGTTTTTAAGTTCTGTAAGATGCATAATTAATAATGTTGGAACTAATAAGAGTTGATAATACTGAATTGTTTGAATGGTGGGCAATACCCTTAAGAATGCTGCGTAAATTACCACTAAAATTCAGTACTGTCTAGTTTTTGTTAGAAAAAACAGGGTAAAATAGCGGACGATATAGAGATTATTATTGCATATTGATTAATTATGCGTAATAATTGAATAATTAATCATTTTTATAATCGAGATAAGGATAACTTATGGCTCTCTGGGGTGGTCGTTTTACACAAGCGGCAGACAAACGTTTTAAAGATTTTAATGATAGCCTGCGTTTTGATTATCGCTTGGCAGAGCAAGATATTGAAGGCTCAATTGGTTGGTCCAAAGCCTTAGTTAATGTTGGTGTTTTAAGTGCTGAAGAGCAACAACAGCTAGAAGTTGCCTTAAATGAATTATTAATCGAAGTGCGGTCAAATCCACAAGCGATTTTGCAGGATGATGCAGAAGATATTCATAGCTGGGTGGAAAGTAAGCTTATCGATAAAGTGGGTAATTTAGGTAAAAAATTACACACGGGTCGTAGCCGTAATGACCAAGTTGCACTTGATATTAAAATGTGGTGTAAACAGCGTGTAGTCGAGTTGCAAGAGTCAGTTCGTAATCTTCAACGTCACTTGGTACAAACTGCTGAAAATACGCAAGATGCGGTGATGCCGGGTTATACCCATTTACAACGTGCACAACCAATCACTTTTGCCCATTGGTGTATGGCTTATGTGGAGATGTTTGAGCGTGATTATTCACGTCTCGCCGATGCTTATAAACGCATGAATAGCTGCCCATTAGGCAGTGGTGCACTAGCGGGGACTGCCTATGCAGTCGATCGTGAACAATTAGCCACCGATCTTGGTTTTGCTTTTGCGACGCGTAATAGTTTGGATAGCGTCTCTGATCGTGATCATATTGTGGAATTACTTTCAACGGCGTCTTTAAGTATGGCGCACCTTTCTCGTTTCGCAGAAGATATGATTATTTTCAACAGTGGTGAAGCGAATTTTGTGGAATTGTCAGATCGTGTAACTTCAGGTTCCTCTTTAATGCCACAAAAGAAAAATCCAGATGCTTGTGAATTGATTCGTGGTAAAGCAGGCCGTGTCATGGGGGCATTAACAGGTATGTTGATGACCTTAAAAGGTTTACCGTTAGCGTATAACAAAGATATGCAAGAAGACAAAGAAGGGATCTTTGATGCGTTAGATACCTGGCAAGATTGCGTAGATATGGCGACTTTTGTACTAGATGAATTAAAAGTGAATACCGACCGTACACGCGAAGCTGCCTTAAAAGGTTATTCAAATGCAACAGAGTTAGCGGATTACCTTGTGGCAAAAGGTGTGCCATTCCGTGATTCTCATCATATTGTCGGTGAAACCGTGGTTTATGCCATTGAAAAAGGAAAAGCCTTGGAAGACTTAACCATTCCAGAATTCCGTCAATTCAGTGATGTGGTAGGGGATGATGTATATGACATTCTTTCGCTACAATCTTGTTTAGATAAACGTTGTGCGAAAGGTGGGGTTTCACCACTTCGTGTAGCAGAAGCGATTGCAGAAGCAAAAGCGAGATTAGCTTAATTAGCGCAAATAAAAGAGCGGTCAAAAAATATTGTGCTTTTTGACCGCTCTTTAGTTTTATTGTGGAAGTGGATCCATTAATTCAAGGATTTTATCGGTAGGCTCTTTTATATCGAAACTCGATCCCATTAATAATGAAAAAGTCTCGTCATTTCGTTTGCAAGCAGCATGAGAAATTAGCTTACCTTTCTTATTACGCAAATCGATAGTAACTTGACTGATGCTCGTCTTATCTACTGCTCTTTCTTTTATTATCGTCCACAACTGATTATTTTCTGTTGGTGGAAGAAAAAGAGTCGCTTCTGTGGCATAAGCTTGTAAGTAAGCATTATCTATCGTTTGATCAGCCACATTCACATCGTTTTTCATGTAAGTGAATGTTTTAAGATTATTTAGCGCGACCCAAATCTTTTCACCTTTGGTGGTTTCACATTTTACAACATCAATGACGCTATCACCAAGATTCATGGCATTCTCATTTGCGAGCGAACATGCTGGAATTGCAGCCAAAAATACCCACAGATATTTTTTCATTAAATTAATCTCTGAAGTTATTAAATTGGAATGGTTGACCTAATTCAGCGCCTTTCACTAATTGAATAACAGCTTGTAAGTCATCACGGGATTTACCGGTTACACGAACTTGTTCACCTTGAATTTGAGTTTGAACTTTGATTTTTGAATCTTTCACTAATTTAGTGATTTTCTTCGCCATCTCCGTTTCAATCCCTTGTTTTAATTTGATTTCTTTGGTGTAAAGTTTACCGTGGTGTTCACTTTCTGTTGGAATATCCAATGAGCTATGCTCAATGCCACGTTTTACAAACGCACCAATCAAAATTTCAATTAATTGTTCTAATTGGAAATCAGATTCGGTGGTCACTTTCACCGTTTCGCTTTTTTCATTTAATTCAATGACCGCTTCCACGCCACGGAAATCATAACGTGTACTTAATACGCGGTTTGCATTTTCAACCGCATTACGCACTTCGTGCATAGTAATTTCAGATACGATGTCAAAAGATGGCATAAGTTTTCTCCCAAAATGAATTAAATTCGATCATTTGCACTTAAAAGACATAAAAGTGCGGTTAAGTCAGCAAAGTTTACCACAATTTGTGCTTGTTGTTGCACCTTCGGTTTGGCATGGAATGCCACGCCTAATCCGGCGACCTTCATCATCGCCAAATCATTGGCGCCATCACCAATGGCGAGGGTGTTTTTGCGTGGAATATGGTATTCTTCAGCGAGTTTTTGCAAGGTATTCGCTTTGTATTGTGCATCGACCACGCTACCTTTTACATTGCCAGTCAGCGTGCCATCAATAATTTCAAATTGATTAGACGCCGCAAAGTCGAGGTTTAATAAACTTTTTAAGTAATCGGCGAAATAGGTAAAGCCACCAGAAGCAATGGCGGTTTTCCAACCATGTTGTTGTAATGTCTTAATGGTTTCAATTAAGCCTGGCATTAAAGGCAATTTTTCACGTACTTGCTGCAAAATACTTTCTGGTGCACCTTTAAGTGTACCCACTCGACGACGCAAACTTTGTTCAAAATCGAGCTCGCCACGCATGGCACTTTCAGTAATGGCAGAAACTAATTCACCCGTGCCAGCCAGTTTAGCAATTTCATCGATACATTCAATTTGAATGGCGGTAGAATCCATATCCATCACCAATAAACCTTTTTCTGATAATTTTGCATCAAAATCCAGTTTGGCGATGTCTAATTGCAGGTCGTGAGCATGGGCAATAAAATCGGCTAGCCATTTGCCTTTTAAAAGGACAACGGTATTTTTTTCAACGTTCCATGCATCAAAACACTGGAAAGATTGACCGCACTTTTGTTGGAATTCGAGTAATTTGGCTAAATTCAGCGTTGTACCGTATAAAATAAACGCATGCGATTCATCGGAGTGAGGCAAATCAGACGAAAGTGCGGTGGGGAATTGGGGATATTTTTGGGTAATGCTTGCAAGGTTTTGAATTTGCATAGAAAATCCTGTAAATTGTGAATACTCATCTATTCTAGCCGATCTTGGCGAAAAAATGGAAAAACAACGTGCAATTAATTAAAGAAAAACTTCAAAAATCACTGATGTTTGGGCTCATCGTGCTGCTTTGTATTGGTGCCATGGCCGTGATTTTGTTTGGCGTGAAACAATTTAAGATTGGTTCACAGCTTTCAAGTGTGAATCAAGTAGCGAATTTATCGCATACTTTGGTTCGTCAACAGGCCAATTTATTTTCGGTTTTATTAACTAATAATGCGAAATCCGATCAGCTCGTCGAAAATTTGGATAATTTAGTTAAAGAAAACTTTGTGCTCGATGCGACCATTTATGATTATAACGGCAAGGAATTAGCACAAAGTACCAATACGGGTAATCTTCGTGAGCAACTTGGTCTAGAACATAAAAATGAAGGTGAGTTTTCAACACAACAAATTGTTGAGCCCATTTATTCTGCTTCTAATAACGCTGTTCGTGGCTTCTTGCGAGTGACGTTTGACGCCCAATATGCTCAAACGACGCAGAGCAAAATTAATCAAGTCTTCCACCGCTTATATGGTGAAATTGTGGTGGTCTTTTTATTAGGTGCTTTATTCGCCAGTTCCATTCATTATTTTTTAAGTCATTATCGTCGAACATATCGAAAACCAGTGGAAACTAAAACGGTAGTTAATTTACAAGGTAAATCGAGTAGCCAACGTTTCCATCAACGTCGTCGAAGAATTTGATCAAGGTAAATAAAATTGCAGATATTGCTCAAGTCAATCAGTAAATAAGGTAGAATACTCAGAATTATTTAGACAGGAGAAAAACATGGCAACTCGTAGACAACTCGCCAACGCAATTCGTGCGCTATCAATGGATGCAGTACAAAAAGCAAAATCAGGCCACCCAGGTGCACCAATGGGAATGGCGGATATCGCTGAAGTATTATGGCGCGATTTCTTAAAACACAACCCAAACAATCCTAAATGGGCCGATCGCGACCGTTTTGTACTTTCTAATGGCCACGGTTCAATGTTGATTTATAGCTTATTACATTTAACAGGCTATGATCTTTCTATCGAAGATTTAAAACAATTCCGTCAATTACATTCTAAAACCCCAGGCCACCCAGAATATGGTTATGCACCAGGTGTTGAAACCACAACTGGTCCGTTAGGCCAAGGTATCACTAATGCAGTAGGGATGGCGATTGCTGAGAAAACCTTAGCAGGCCAATTTAACCGTGAAGGCCATGAAATCGTAGACCACCACACTTATGTGTTCTTAGGCGATGGCTGTTTAATGGAAGGGATTTCTCACGAAGCTTGCTCTTTAGCGGGCACATTAGGCCTTGGTAAATTAATCGCATTCTACGATGACAACAACATTTCGATTGATGGTCATGTTGATGGTTGGTTCAGCGATGATACCGCAGCTCGTTTTGAAGCTTATGGCTGGCAAGTGATTCGCAATGTAGATGGTCACGATGCAGAACAAATTCGCGCAGCAACTATTCTTGCTCAAGCAGAAAAAGAAAAACCAACGTTAATTATTTGTAAAACCATCATCGGCTTCGGTTCACCAAATAAATCTGGTTCTCATGATTGCCATGGTGCACCATTAGGTGATGAAGAAATCGCATTAACCCGTAAAGCACTTGGCTGGGAGTATGGTCCATTTGAAATTCCAGCTGAATACTATGCTGAATGGTCTGCGAAAGAAAAAGGCGCTGCAGCAGAAAAATCTTGGGAAGAAAAATTTGCCGCTTATGCTAAAGCATATCCAGAACTTGCTGCAGAATTTACACGTCGTGTAAACGGTGAATTACCAGCAAATTGGGCGGCAGAATCTAAAGCGTTCATTGAAAAATTACAAGCGAATCCTGCAAGCATTGCAAGCCGTAAAGCATCACAAAATGCAATCGAAGCTTATGCACATGTATTACCTGAATTCTTAGGTGGCTCTGCAGACTTAGCAAGCTCTAACTTAACGTTATGGAGCGGTTCTAAACCAATTCGTGCACACGAAAACGTAGGTGGTAACTATATCAACTATGGTGTGCGTGAGTTCGGTATGTCAGCGATTATGAATGGTATTGCTTTACACGGCGGTTTCATTCCTTACGGTGCAACCTTCTTAATGTTCTACGAATATGCTCACAATGCGGTGCGTATGGCGGCATTAATGAAACAACGTGCTTTATTCGTTTATACTCATGACTCGATCGGTTTAGGCGAAGATGGTCCAACTCACCAACCAGTTGAGCAAACCACATCATTACGCTTAATTCCAAATCTTGAAACATGGCGTCCATGTGACCAAGTGGAATCAGCTATCGCATGGCAACAAGCGGTTGAACGTCAAGATGGCCCAAGTGCGTTGATCTTTACCCGTCAAAACTTAGCCCAAATGGACCGCACTTCTGCACAATTAGAGGCAGTTAAACGTGGTGCTTATGTGTTAAAAGACTGTGAGGGTACACCAGAGTTAATCTTCATTGCGACAGGTTCTGAAGTGGAATTAGCAGTGAAAGCAGCAGATGTATTGAGTGCTGAAGGTAAAAAAGTACGTGTAGTTTCTATGCCAAGCACTAACCGTTTCGATAAACAAGATGCGGCGTACCGTGAAAGTGTATTACCAGCAGCTGTAACCAAACGTGTTGCGATTGAAGCGGGCATTGCCGACTTCTGGTATAAATACGTTGGCTTTGAAGGTCGCGTAGTGGGCATGAATAGCTTCGGCGAATCAGCACCAGCAGATCAATTATTCAAACTCTTTGGTTTCACCGTGGATAACGTGGTAGCAAAAGCAAAAGAGATTTTATAATAATTAAAATAGATAAAGGCAGGTAATGACCTGCCTTTCTTTTTTAAGAAAGTGCGGTCAAAAAATAAGAAAATTTTTGACCGCACTTTGTTTTTATCTGCTTTCACCTTGTTATCTAAGCCTTTTTTCGTCAATTCATTGAGTTAGCTTTTTAAGTTTGTTAAAATTTGCGGTACTTTTTGCAATAAGAATAAAACGTAAAAAGTGAGTTCGGAAGAAGGTAGCTGGAGAGTAGGGAATTGCCCCTACGCCGACGAGGTAAAATCTTTCAGGCGCAATCGCAAGATTGCAGGGACTGTTACTGGACGAACCCTTGGAGAGATCCATTGCATTTTATTGATGTAAATGGACGCCGAAGGCGCAAAAGAGCGGTCGATTTTTCGATTGTTTTCCAAACGCTCAGGCAAAAGGACAGGGGCAAAAGACAATCGGTATTATCAAAATATTTCTATCGGGATTCTTCTTGTCTCCTTGTCGAGTTTATTTGTATTTTAAACGACGAGGAATCATCAATGTCATTACAGACAACCTTATCTGCTATTAGCAGCTTTGTATGGGGACCGCCCCTACTTATTCTATTGTCCGGAACCGGACTTTATCTCACCCTTCGTTTAGGTTTCTTACAAATTCGTTATTTGCCTCGTGCATTGAGCTATTTATTTGCTCGTGGTGCGAATAAAGGCAAGGGGGATGTATCTTCTTTTGCCGCACTTTGTACGGCATTAGCGGCAACCATTGGTACAGGGAATATCGTGGGTGTAGCCACTGCGGTGCAAGCAGGTGGACCTGGCGCGATTTTTTGGATGTGGCTAGTTGCATTATTAGGCATGGCAACTAAATACGCTGAATGTTTACTTGCCGTGAAATATCGTGTTCGAGATAAATACGGTTTTATGGCCGGTGGACCAATGTATTACATTGAGCGTGGTCTTGGTATTAAATGGCTAGCCAAATTATTTGCGCTCTTTGGGGTATTGGTGGCCTTTTTTGGTATTGGTACCTTCCCTCAAATAAATGCAATTACGCATGCGATGCAAGACACATTCAATGTACCCGTTATTATTACGGCAACAGTGGTGACCGTATTGGTAGCCATGATAATTCTCGGTGGTGTAAGACGTATTGCGACAGCTTCTTCAGTGATTGTGCCTTTTATGGCAATCGGCTATGTGGCGACCTCAATTATTATCTTAGTGGTAAATTACGATAAGCTGCCCGCTGCGATCGCATTAATTATTCATAGTGCGTTTAATCCACAAGCGGCTTTAGGTGGCGCAGTTGGCTTTACAGTAATGAAAGCCATTCAATCGGGTGTTGCACGCGGTATTTTCTCAAATGAATCAGGTTTAGGTAGTGCGCCTATTGCAGCAGCAGCGGCGCAAACCAAAGAGCCTGTTCGCCAAGGTTTAATTTCGATGACAGGGACATTTTTAGATACCATCATCGTATGTACTATGACGGGCTTAGTACTTGTGATTACAGGTGCATGGAGTAACCCTGAACTTTCAGGCGCGAGTGTTACCAACTACGCTTTTGCACAGGGCTTAGGCACATCAATCGGTGCAACTATTGTAACCGTTGGTTTATTATTCTTTGCTTTCACTACAATTTTAGGGTGGTGCTACTATGGCGAACGTTGTTTCCTTTACTTAGTCGGTATCCGTGGTATTAAATTGTATCGCTTTGTGTTTATTGTTTTGGTCGGGGCGGGTTCATTCCTCACCTTAGATTTAATCTGGATTTTAGCGGATATCGTGAATGGTTTAATGGCCTTCCCGAACTTGATAGCATTAATTGGTTTGCGTAAAGAGATTATTTCAGAAACTAAGGATTACTTTGAACGTTTAAAAGCGACGCAACATGATCAAGATGAATTAGCCTAATTCATGTCGTAAAAAGAAAAGGGAAGCGGACCGCTTCCCTTTGTTGTTTACAGCTTTACATCATAACAAGTTTGTACAGAAAGAAAATTATATTTTTTCAGAAATTAGATCCCGATCATATTTTTGAACATTTATTTTTTTATTTGGCTAAAAGCACTTGAAAAAGCAGTTCAAGGTCGATATGTTGTTATTAAAGATAAACGGAACCGAAGGGTTCATTTAAGCAAAAGAGGTAAATGCTATGACACTCAATATCACAAGTAAACAAATGGAAATCACCCCTGCAATTCGTGAACATGTGGAGGGAAGACTTGCAAAATTAGAGAAATGGCACACTCAACTGATTAGCCCGCACTTTGTTTTAAGTAAAGTACCAAACGGCTTTTCTGTAGAGGCTTCAATTGGAACTCCATTAGGTAATCTGTTAGCCACTGCAACGGCAGATGATATGTATAAAGCGATCAATGAAGTCGAAGAAAAATTAGAACGCCAATTAAATAAACTTCAACATAAAGGCGAATCCCGCCGAGCAGATGAGCGTTTGAAAGATTCTTTTGAAAAATAGAGAATAATGGGTAAATAAAAGGGCGAACATGATGTTCGCCCTTTTTTACTAAGGATATAATCAATTAAAAACGAATCTCAACAGATGCTGCAAAATTACGTCCTGGTGCATAAAAACGCTCTAAACCTTTTCCTTCTTTATCTACTGAATCCGTAGTTCCAAATTGGTTAATCCCACGTAAGGTGTCCCAAGTTTGATATTTTCGATTAAACAAGTTATAAATTCCAGCTCTTAGAGTAATATTTTGATTAACCTTATAAAATCCATATAAATCAAACAATATAGCTGAATTATTAAGATAAGGATAGGTTTTTACATATTTATTAATTCTACCGCTAGTAGTTTTGTCTATTTCTACAATTTGAGCATCTTTAGCTTTTTTTGCTCCGAGGTAGCTGGCTTTAACATTGAGCCCCCAAATATCATTAGGGTCTTCATATCCAATACCCAAGATCACTTTAATTGGCTGAATAGAAAGTAGGCTTGATTCAGTACCACTTAATTTTCCTTTGGCATAACCAAGATTCGCTAGGAATTTCCAACCTTCTGGAACAGTAGAGATAATTTGGTTTAAATTAACTTTACCTGTAAATTCAATTCCAGAAATACGAGCACGATCAATATTAACAGTCTGCCATACATCATAGGTTACCTGTTGCTCTGTTAGAAAATTTTTATAATGGATATGATAAAAATTTAATCCTAAAGTACCTAATTTATGTTCAGCTTGAACATTAATTGATTGGTTAAGAGCTTGCTCGGCTTCTAGGTTAGGGTTTGGTTGCCAACTGGCATCAGGATGTATATAAATAAAATACATTTCTGAGGCTGTAGGGATTCGGAATCCACTAGAAATGTTATAGCTTATTCTCCAAATATCATTCAACTGAGCATCTAATCCAAATGAACCACTTAAACTTTGGAAGGTATTCGATGCTGGTTTACTTTTGCAAGCACGACAAGGTAATTTTAGATCTTGAGGCACTAATTCATCCCAATCATAACGAATACCTAATTGACTAGAGAAGATATCATTCCACATCACATTATCTTGTAATTGAGCAAAGAATGAACGGGTTCTTACAGGATGTTGAATGGAGGAATTAACATCCTTTGAATTTGGAGCTCTGTAATTATTATAGTTATCAGAATCTTTTTGTGAAATGCCAGTTCTTAATGTGAATTGATGAGTACCAAAATAATTTTCCCATGGCATGAGATCTGCTCGTAATGAACCTCGCATAAAGCGGCTATTCATACTAGTGTCTTGAATTTCTATTAAATCTTTTGTTAGATGGGAGTTATAAATATAACTACCTTTATAATTTTCTGAACCAATATTCGTCTTTTGCCAATCTAGTTCAGTTTTTAGGTAACTTAGCCAACGGCTATTTTCTGGAAAATATTCGTAGGCAATATTCGCATCATAGCGTTTACCTATATCAAATGATTCTCTCCAAGATGATCCATCTTTATAAGATTTTTCATCAATAAAATTATTTGATTTTTGAGCATTAAATGATGCACTTATACGTTGTGTCTTGGTTATAAAATAACCTATTTTAGCTAAGTAGCTATGGTTTTTGTGATGAGAGGGGTCAGGAATGCCACGAGCATTACCTAAAATATCTTGACCTTTTCCGCCGCTTTTTATTTCATGGCCATGGCGATAGGAATAGAGTAAGGTAGTATCAAGTTTGTCATCTTTATAAGCAACCCCTAAAGTGTGTGTCCATTCGCTATTTTTGCTGGCATAACCATTTTTAAGCAATACACCCCATTTTTTATTTGGCAGAATAATATCATCAGCACCTAAGGTTCGATAGTTAACGGAACCGCCTATTGCCCCACTGCCTGAATTGAACGAATCCGCTCCTCTCATAATATCAATACCTTGTACTAATTCAGGATCGATACTTAGGCGGGAGCTATTAAAATTACCATAACGTGCATATAGTGAATTTTCTTCTGATTCAGGTAAATTGACGCCATCAATACTGATGCCTACGCGATTTCCTTCAACGCCACGCATTGCAAAACCTTTGTTACGACGGCCATTATCACTAATGCCAACATCAGTGGCATAACGCACTAAGTCATAGTTATCAGAAATCAGTTCTTCTTGAATTGCTTTACGCGTTTTTTTTATTTGATTCGCTTTGATCTCAGAAGCATTGGCATTAACAGTAATTGTATCTAATGTAGTTTGCTCTTCTGCGTAAGCGTGCACAGCAAAAGTGACACAAAGTGCACCTAAAGAAAGGGGAAATTTATGAATCATATTCTTACCTGAACTATTATTTTGATTTAGTAGAATCCGGAGCAAAGTTTACAAAATTTAAATAAATCTTTCAATGGTATTGAAAATTATTTTCATTTCATTTAAATTGTATGAAGTCATCATTTAGTCTAAAAAAAAAACAAGGTAATAAGGATCTTTTTTATGAACAAAATTAAACTTTCTATTATTGCACTTTCATGTGTTATGGCATTAGGAGCCTGTTCTTCTAGTTCAAAAGGTGGATCGGATAATTCTGAACAAATTCGTCAAATGGAAAATGAATTAAAACAAAAAATTTCAGAAGCAAATAAAAAAGCAGAAGCCGCAATTAAAGCTGCAAAAACGAATAATCAGCAGGCTGAAGCCGAGAGACAAGTAGCAGAGGAGCGATTAAAACAATTACAAAGCCTACAATCAGATGAAAAGTCACGTGTTCCACTAAGTGATAAAATTTTTGGAGGAAGCAGTGGTGAGATGGCCGATGTTATTTCTGGAGGGATTATTGTAGGTGTTCAAAATAGTGCTTCTCGTCCTTTAGCTCGCGATATCGGGGACCTTACAATTATTGATGAAAAAGGAAAGTTAGTGGATATCAATATTTTAAGAAAAGTAGGAGATGTTGATCCATGGACATATGAAGAATATGAGGATGCGTATAATCTTCTCCGCAAAGAAGGACAAACGATTTTAAGTAACAATAATTTAAAATCAAGCGCATTTGGTACCTATGTTGATAAATTAACAGGAAACCAATATTTTTATGCTCAAGGAGAGCCAACTCTAATTGCTCAAATACCTACTGCTGGTACAGTGGAATATCAAGGTGGCGCAGTTTACAAGAAAGACGGTGATAAAAACTATAGTGAGTTGAGTGAGATGAAGGCCACAGCAGACTTTGCAAATAAGGTAATTGATATCAGTATATCGCAAAAAAATAATTTCGTACCAGGTATGAATTTTGGCGGTAAAATTACAGGCAATAGCTTTGCTGGCGAAGTAAATGGCATTAAAACCCAAGGTGGTTTCTTTGGGGAGAATGCAAAAGAAATGACAGGCTTATTTACGAATGAAGCAGATCAGTCTCGGGGTGCATTCGGTGGTATTAAGCAATAATGCTGACAAAATATAATATCGACTAACAAATAGCAAAAGGGCGAACATGATGTTCGCCCTTTTTTAGATATCTTGAATCACTAATTGTAACGCATGGCGTTGGAATTGTTTTGCTTTACGGTGTTTTAAGCGTCGTAAACGCAAGTTGCGTGAGGCAGAGATATCTCTTGATGCTTTTTTCTTTAAAAAAGTTTTTCTTTTTAACATCTTTTTCTCCTTGTTTTCTTTGAGCTCAATAAAAACGTTGCTTTTTCTAATCGCACTTACTCTGTTGCAGTCGCTTGGTTTTCTTGAACGCGATGATAATTCACAATACTGTTCATATAACGGCGGATATTCTCGACATATTGATAAGCTTCATAACCGCGAGCATAGCCATATTTTAAGTTAGAATAATGACGTTTTTCCGATAATAATAGCAGATTATTTTTCACATCTAGCCAGTTATCAGGGTTTCCC
>OGFG01002694.1_pt1 | contig 14113 bp, 12 predicted proteins | sample 1570761 | NCBI WGS metagenome assembly OGFG01 (sample SAMEA2581938, study PRJEB24529) | metagenome | biome: Human gut stool | place: China | collected 2011 | reverse complement strand
GGACGACGTGATAGGCAAGATTTATGCCGCCACCGCTGATGTTCCCGATGCCACGGTGTTTGCCATGTCACCGCCGATGATTGCCGGATACGGCATGGGTAACGGTTTTGAACTCTACTTGCAGGACAAAACGGGTGGGAACGTTGCTGCATTCAAGAAAGAGGCTGATAAATTTGTAGAGGCACTGTCCCGCCGTCCCGAAATCGGTGAGGTCTATTCATCCTTTGCCGCTGACTATCCTCAGTATTGGGTGGACATTGATGCAGCGAAATGCGAGCAGTCGGGCGTATCTCCCGCTGATGTGCTTTCCACGCTTTCCGGGTATTACACCGGGTCGTATGTATCGGACTTCAACCGTTTCTCCAAACTCTATCACGTCACCATGCAGGCACCGGCGGAATACCGCATCAATACGGAGTCGCTCAACCTGATGTACGTGCGTACTTCCGATGGCAGCATGGCACCGCTGAGCCAGTTCGTGCGCCTGACCAAGACCAACGGACCTTCCGACCTTACGCGCTTCAACCTTTTCAATGCCATCGCCATCAACGGCTCTCCGGCATCGGGCTACAGTTCCGGTCAGGCCATCAAGGCGATTGGCGAGACGGCACGTGAGGTGCTTCCTGCCACTTGCAGCTACGAGTTCGGGGGATTATCGCGTGAGGAGAGCAAGACCACCAACAATGCCGCAATGATATTCATGCTCTGTATGGTCTTGATATACCTGATACTGTGCGCCCTCTACGAAAGCGTGTTCATCCCGTTTGCCGTGTTGCTGTCCGTGCCTTGCGGACTGATGGGCAGCTTCCTGTTCGCATGGATGTTCGGATTGGAGAACAACATTTATATGCAGACCGGACTGATCATGATTATCGGACTGCTTGCCAAGACCGCCATTCTGCTGACCGAATATGCTGGTAAGCGACGGTCGGAAGGCATGACATTGGCACAGGCGGCATACAGCGCGGCAAAGGTTCGCCTGCGCCCTATCCTGATGACCGTCTTGTCGATGGTGTTCGGTCTTATTCCGCTGATGATGGCCCATGGCGTGGGTGCCAATGGCAGCCGCTCGCTTGCCACAGGTGTAATAGGCGGCATGATAGTGGGTACATTGGCATTGCTGTTCCTCGTGCCGTCGCTGTTCATCACATTTCAATACATTCAAGAACGAGTTAAACGTAATTAAATGAAGAAGACAACCATATTTATATTATCAACTTTGATGCTTACCGGCTGCGGCACATACAGCCGGTATCATCGGGCTGGCATCCGGACAGAAAATCTGTATTGGAACTTATCTGTTGATATTGATACAACAAACATCGCCTCCATGTCATGGCGGGAGATGTTCACCGACCGGGAACTTCAGTCTTTGATTGAGGCAGGACTTGAGCAAAATACAGACCTCAATGTGGCACGCCTGCGGGTTGAAGCGGCTGAGGCAGCTTTGATGACGGCAAAACTGTCCTATCTCCCTTCATTGGGAATCAATGCCGAAGGTGGTGGTAGCCGCTACGATGGGGCGACCGCAAAGACATACAATGTCGGGGCGACCGCAAGTTGGGAACTGGATATATTCGGTAAATTCACGGCTGCGAAGCGTGGCGCGGTTGTCGCATGGCAGGGAAGTCGTGACTATCAGCAAGCCGTACAGACACAACTCATCGCCACGATAGCAGACAGTTATTATACACTTGCCTTGCTTGACGAACAAATGTCTATAAACAATCGGACTTTGGAAAACTGGCGGGCTACCGTGCGCACACTCGAAGCGTTGAAAAAGGTGGGCAAGGCGAATGAAGCCGGGGTATTGCAGGCAAAGGCAAACGTGATGCAACTTGAATCATCGCAACTGGCTATATGCAAAAGTGTCTCTGAAACAGAGAATGCTTTGTCTGCGATACTTGCCATGCCTTCGCAACCGATTGAACGGAGTAGCCTGGACGAAGCATCCTTCCCTGATACTATCTCTATCGGAGTTCCTTTGCAGTTGCTTTCCAATCGTCCCGATGTGCGTCAGGCTGAAATGGAACTGGCACAAGCGTTTTACGCCACCCATGTAGCCCGCTCAGCCTTCTACCCCAATATCACTCTTTCGGGTACATTGGGTTGGACCAACAATGGCGGCGGAGCAATCACCAATCCCGGACAATGGCTGTTCAACGCCATCGGTTCCCTGACGCAACCATTATTCAATCGGGGTGCGAATATCGCCAACTTGAAGATAGCACAAACCAAACAGGAAGAAGCCAAATTATTATTCCAACAATCATTACTGAACGCAGGGAAAGAGGTGAACGATGCCTTGACTGCCTGGCAGACGGCTAAGTTGCAATATGAGATAAACAGCCGGCAGGTTGAGACCTTGCGTGAGGCAGTGCGAAAGACAGAACTGCTGATGCGCCATTCCGATACCACCTATCTGGAGATATTAACCGCCCAACAGTCGCTCCTTGAAGCAGAGACATTGCAACTGCAAACCTGTTTTGACCACATACAGAGTATTATCAGACTTTATCATGCGTTGGGAGGTGGAATATAAATTATATGGCTTGAATATAATTTTAGATTAAGTTCTGCATAAACAAGCAGTTTTGATACTAATGAAATTGTTATTACAGCATAAAATATTTGTAGGTTATTTCCTCTTGATGGCGATTATCGGTTGTATGGTCGCCATCGTTTTACACGAGCGTAATCGTGTAGCGGAGATAGAGCAAGAGTCTATAGGCATATTCCAGATTCAGAACAACATCAACACCACCCACCGCAACATCACAGTGCTTGCAACTTTTGGTGAGTCTGTTATGATATGGAACGACAAGGACAGTGAAACATATCAGGCACGTCGCCTGAAAGCGGATTCGCTATTACAAGTCTTACGGAAACAATGCAAAGAGTTTGTGCATCCAGAACAGGTCGATTCACTTCGTGCCCTCTTGTTTAACAAAGAAGAACACCTGTTCCGGATGAAAGAGATATTTCGGGAACAAAAACAGATTGACAGTCTGTTGCTCAATCATTATTCACTTGCAGCATCACAAACAAGCGAACCCCGTACCATAACTCGAAAGAAAAAGGGAATCGCCGGTTTCTTTGGTGGCAAAGAAACAGTGCTGGTACCAGTTGTCAATTCAAAAGCAAAGTCCCACAACAACAAATTGATTTCCTTGCAGGAAGAACGGCAACGTGATATGGAGATTCTCACGGACAGTTTGCGGTTACACAACCGTGAACTCAACCGAAAACTGCGCACTCTGATTACAAGTCTGGATGAACAGACCTTGCTCGCGTTCCAGAGCAAGGAAGCACGTCTGAAGCAATCATACAAGTATTCCACTTCCATCATAACCGGACTGATAATCTTCTCCATACTTCTGCTGGTCGTTTCGTATCTGATTATTCAGCGCGATATACGGGAAAAGGCGAGAAATAAAGAACGTCTGGAAGAAACGATAGGGCAGAATACAGCATTGCTGGAAATGCGCAAAAACATTATCCTGACCATATCCCATGATATCCGGGCCCCACTGAATATCATCAGCGGCAGTGCCGAGCTGGCCATGGATACCCGTGAGAAGAAACGCAGGAACTCCCACCTGAACAACATCAGGATTGTCTGCAAACACGTGGTACACCTGCTCAACAACCTGTTGGACGTGTACCGCCTGAACGAGGCAAAAGAAACCCGAAATGATGTCCCGTTCAGCCTCAATAGCCTATTAGAACGTGTAGCATCGGGCTTTTCTCATGTTGTCACGAACAAAGGAATCCTGTTCAAGTCTGATTTCAAGGATACCGATGTCAATCTGTATGGAGATGTGGATCGCATCGAACAAATAATGGATAACCTGCTGACCAATGCAGTCAAGTTTACTGAATCCGGAGCCATCGAACTGAATGCCTGCTATCATGACGGTGTATTGTTATTAGAGGTAAAGGATTCAGGCATCGGTATGAGCCCGGAAACGCTTTCCCGCATATTCCGGCCGTTTGAACGCCTGACTTCCGCGACGAACGTGGATGGTGTCGGGCTGGGATTGCCTATCACGAAAGGGATTGTCAGACTGCTCGGCGGAGAAATAAACGTAACGAGTGATATAGGACAAGGTACAACTTTCCGCATGACCCTTCCTCTCAATATAACAGATGAACCGGTGGAGAGCGAGAACAAGATACTTCCGCACCCGGAACATCTGCCCCAGAATGTGCTTGTAATCGACGATGACACGATGTTTCTTGACGTGATAAAGGAAATGCTGGAGCGTAACGGCATAACCTGTACCTTATGCCGGACAGCCAAGGAAGTAGTCAAAGCAATACGAAGCAAGGACTATGACCTGCTGTTGTCCGATATCCTGATGCCCGGAACCAGCGGTTTTGACTTGTTGGACCTGCTCCGCAACTCGAATGTCGGGAACTCCCGTGATATACCGGTCATGGCCATGACCGCACGAGGCGACAGGGAAAAAGAGGCGTTCCTTAATGCAGGTTTTACCGACTGCATCTACAAGCCGTTCTCTTCAACAGAACTGCTCAGCCTTATTTCTACAATAAAGACAGGCCGAACGGAGGAAAAACAGAAAGCGGACTTCAGTATGATACTCGCGGAGGTCAGTGACAAACCTAAGACACTCAGGTCTTTCGTTGCCCAATTGAAAAATGACCGCAAGGAACTTGAGGTTGCCATGAGACATGGTGACAGACAGAGCCTGCGTGAGCTTACACACCGGATGCAGCCGATGTGGGAGTTATTGCAAACCGAAGATGTATTGCTTGGTTTACGTTCCTTATTGAAAAAAGACGATTACAATGCCAACGAGTTGAACAATCATATCCAAAAAGTAATAGATACCGTCTCTGTTCTTATCATTGAGGCAGAGAACAAGATAAAAAAGCTAACGAATGAAACGGAAGATATTAATAGTTGAAGACAACATAGGCCTGTCGCAGATGCAGAAAGACTGGTTCGGACAGGCAGGATATGATGCCATAACGGCGATGAATGAACCCATCGCCAGGTCACTTATACGCAAAAACAATTTTGACCTTATCATATCGGATGTGAGATTGCCCGAAGGGGACGGAATTTCCCTTCTGAAATGGCTGAAAAAGGAAAAGATGGATATACCGTTCATCATCACGACAGAATATGTCTCTGTGCCCGATGTGGTACGCACCATCAAGCTGGGTGCAAGGGATTATCTGCCCAAGCCTGTACACAGGGAACACCTGCTGGAACTGGCTGAAGATATATTCCGTCCAATTGCGACCAGATGGGAGCAGAAAAGGGAATTGCTCAAACGTACATGCCCCAAGATGCTCGAAGTGGAACGGTGCGCAAAATTGGTTGCCCCATCCGATATGTCAGTACTGATACTCGGTGCAAACGGGACGGGAAAGGAATCCGTGGCACAGAGCATTCACGAGGGCAGCGAACGTGTAGGGATGCCTTTTGTGGCTGTCAACTGCGGTGTGCTGCCCCGTGAACTTGCGGCTTCCATGTTGTTCGGGCACGCAAAAGGGGCTTTTACCGGTGCTGACACGGCAAAAGAAGGCTTTTTCGACATGGCGAAAGGCGGTACTTTGTTTTTAGATGAAATCGGGACGATGCCTTTCGAGATACAATCCATGCTGCTTAGGGTATTGCAGGAAAACACCTATATTCCCATCGGTGGGAACAAGGAGCGTGTCGCGGACGTGCGCATTGTGGCCGCGACGAATGAAAATATTGAAAAAGCGATTTTGGAAGGCCGGTTCAGGGAAGACCTTTATCACCGTTTAAACGAGTTTGAAATCCGGCAGCCATCCTTGGCGGAATGCCCGGAAGACATCATACCTTTGGCCGAATTTTTCCGTAAACGCTTCTCGAAAGAACTGAAACGGGATACTACCGGTTTCTCTGATGCGGGTATGTGCAGGTTGCGTTCTTATTCTTGGCCTGGCAATGTCAGAGAGTTGCAGAACATAGTAAAAAGAGCCGTGCTGCTTGCCGAAGGACCGCTACTGGATTTTGCGGATTTGGAAATGAATAAACAGCCAGACAAGGTGGCCTTGGTTCCTGCTCCTGTCATATCCCCGTTGAAAGATGAGGAGAACGAAAAAGAAACTATCATCAATGCACTAAAAGCCTGCAACGGACATCGTGAACAAGCGGCACGGCTGTTGAAAATCAATCCGTCAACACTGTACCGGAAAATGAATAAGTACAGGTTAAAATGAACAAGTATTTATGATTGTGACATTTAATAGGACAAATAGAATACAATAACGATTGAAACTGTTTTCTATATGGATGAAAATTCGTAATTTTGCAAAAGATTGAACGGGTCATGGGCTCGTAAAATCTGAACATAAAAAAATAACAGCGGAGTCTAATCGCCCTGCTGGTTATATACATAAGTCGCAAGACATCTCAGGTAGGAATCTGGTAAATTTCAAATTGTAGAGATTATTGCGTGTAGCTTATGCTATGCCTTATAGCGTGAGCTCATGCAGATTCTACAATGGGCTTACCAGAGCCTCTACCTGATAATGCGTGAGTTTCACGCTATTTCTTTATAACAGGATAGAGGTATGGCAAAAGTGCAAATCATAACGGCTATGACATTAGACGGTTTTCTTCCCGGTGAGGACGAGGAACTGTTCAAATGGGTAAAGACGGACAAACGGGGGTTCCCGTTCTGGCACGGGAGAAGTACTTTTATGCTGCCCATCGGCTATCCTATGCTGGATCTGATTTGTGAAAAGGACGAAAAGAATGTCTCCTGTATCTATACGGCGGAAATCTCAAACAAGGAAAGTCTTGAATTGCTGCATAGTCTTTCCATCTATCATCTCATTGACGAAATTGTAGTCTATATCCTTCCTCTGACATACGGGAAAGGGAGTGCCGTCCTCCGGCAGTTGCCCGCCACCCGTTGGCGGCTGCATGAATCCACCATCACCCGTAACGGCATCTGCCGTTTGGTTTACCGTAAGTTCTCGCAATAGTCCATTGCATCCTGCAAGGAAATCTTGCAAAATGCAAGATTCTCCAAATCACCTATTTTACACCATAAAAATTTTATTCCGCTGATATACAATGTTGTATCGGCGCTTTTTGGTGTCTATCGGTGTCATTGGTATGCTGTTAGCCCTTTAATATGATATAACCTGTTGCGCGACAAGGTGTAAGCAAACGATTATTTACACTCAAAACAGATTAGTCATGTTACAAATAAACAATGAGACCGCCCACAAGATGTTCTTCCAGATCATGGAACGGTTCGACAAGATAGACCGGGCATTGGAACGCATGAACAAGCTGAAGGATTGTCTGGACGGCGACACACTTTTAGACAACTACGACCTGTGCCAGCTGCTCGGCATCACCAAACGTACGCTGGCGCGTTACCGCCAGAAAAAACTCGTCACCTATTACATGATTGACGGGAGAACCTACTACAAGGCGTCCGAAGTGGAGGCTTTCCTCAATCAAAAAGGGAAGTCATTGCCGGCAAGATTCAGGCAACAGGCGAATGTCTAACTACAAACAGAGCAAGAATTATGGAAATCATATGTATTGACAAACAGACTTTTGAAGAACTCCGTGTCCGCTTTTGCGAGTTCGAGGAACGGTTGACACGTGTATGCCGTCCGGCTGAAGATCTCGGTCTGAAAAACTGGCTGGATAACCAGGAAGTATGCGAGGTGCTGCGCATATCGAAGAAAACCCTTCAGGTATATCGTACCAAAGGCATCCTGTCTTTCAGCCGTATCAAGAACAAGCTCTTCTACAAGCCGGGAGATATACAGAGATTATTGGAATTGAATTATCATCCTTTAATAAAGAACAAATCATGAGTTATCATTTTATAGACAAGAAAGACCCGCGCATCGACGTGATGTTCCAAGGGATGGAAAAGATGGAGAAGATGCTCGCCAGAATGGAGGATGCACCCAAATCCCTCTTCAACGGGGACCGGTTTCTCACGGACGAGGAACTGTCCAAAATCCTGCGGGTAAGCAGGCGCACATTGCAGGAATACCGTACTTTTGGGGTGATTCCTTATTACATGGTACAAGGGAAGGCACTTTATAAAGAATCCGACATAATGAAGATTCTGGACGATGCCTACAAACGTTGCCGGGAGGAGCAACGCTGGGTATAGAGCATTCTGACAAGGATGGAGAAACGATGGCGATTTGGGCCGTCGTTTCTCCGTTTTTAATTTCATTCGGTTTGTGATTTCCTTTTCCGTTTTTTCTTTACGGTGAAATCTTCTTCGCAAAGATCAATCCGACTTGCGAAGCCTGTGGATCTCAATTTCTTCATGTCCTCATCCACTTTGTTATCCGTTACCTGCGCATAAAGTTGAGTGGTGGAAATGGACGTGTGTCCCATCATGCGGCTGACCGTCTCTATCGGCACACCGAGCGAGAGGGTAACATGGGTGCCGAAATTATGCCTCGCCTGGTGAAAGGTCAAATCAAAGCCATAGGCCTTTCCCAATTCACGTGTCAGCATGATAAAATATCTGCGGGTGTAAATGTTGAATACTTTATCCCCGGTTCTTTGGCTGCGGTATTTCTCGATGATCCGGAGGGGAATATCCAGCAGACGGACGGACGAAAGCGTGTCGGTCTTCTGCCTGTGGATATGAATCCACCAGGTGCCGTCCTCAGCCTGCGTAATATCATTTGTTGACAGTTTCTTCAAATCCGCGTACGCCAGTCCGGTGAAAGTCGAGAATATGAACATATCCCTCACGAATTGCAGTTGCGGTTTCTCCACCGGTGTGGTCATCAGTGTTTTTAGGTCATCCAGTTTCATGTGGCGGCTCTTCCTTTTGGGCAACTCGGGATGCAGGCGACAATATGGGTCACGGCGCAAGGTCCCCTGGCTGACTGCTCGCATCGTGAGTTTCTTCAGACGGTACAGGTGCTCATGCACGCTCTTGGGTTTCAGGTTGCGGTCTGTGCGCAGGAACAGCTCGAAATCATCGTAAAACACACGGTCAAGGCTTCGCAAAGTCACATCCTCCACGCCTTTCTTTTTCTGAATAAAAGCGGAAAGATGCTTGTAGGAACGCAAGTAGGAGTCGTATGTCTCCTGTATGCGGTCTATCCCCACACGTTTCTTGAACTCCTCGTTATGTTCCCTGAACAAGGCAAGTAGGGTAAGCGGTTTCTGACCTATGCCTTTGACGGCATTCTTGACAAGTTCCGCCGTGATAAACCCCAGGATGTTCTTTATCCGATGATAATGTCCGGTTATCTCGTTTGTCAGGTCGTCTATGGCGCGGTTCACGGTAACAGCATTTTCACTCCGCCCGTTGGCACGACCTTTTTCAGGATTCCAAATGTTTGGATTGACGGAAACTTTTGTCCCTATCTGTACCCATTCCGCATCGATGCTCACCTTGCATAACAACTGGCACATCCCGTCCTTGCGAACTTTCGTACGGTTGATATAAAACAATACGGCAAAAGTGCTGCGACGTTTGCCATTCCGGTTGTCTGTATTCTTTTCCATATCCTTGCTGTTTTAATGGATTATTAAATGACGACGGAAAAGTGCTCCGATATTTTCCGGTTCAAAACCTTTGTATCAGCACTTATCTTATCATCGGTAACTTTCGCGTAAATCTGCGTGGTCTCTATCCTGCTGTGCCCGAGCATTTTGCTGACCGTTTCAAGGGGTACTCCGTGGGAGAGCGTGATTTCTGTCGCGTAGGTATGCCTCGCCGCGTGAAAGACCAACGGACGGTTGATGTTGCAGATCCGGGCAATCTCTTTCAAGTAAAGGTTTAACGTGGAATTGCAATACATCGGCAGCAACCTGTCACCGGAAGCGGTATCACGGTATTTCTTCAAAATCTGTAACGGCAAGTCCAATAACGGTATCTCAAACTCCACCTTGGTTTTCTGCCGGGCACTTCTGATCCACCACGTGCCGTCTTCAGCAAGTGAAAGGTTATCTTTCGTCAGTAAGCGCATATCCCTGTATGAAATACCGGTGTAACAGGAGAACAGGAACATGTCACGGGTATGGTAAAGAGTCTGTCTGTGAAGCGGTGTAGTCATAATCCGTTGCAATTCCTCGGCGGTGAGATATTTCTGCACGGTCTTTGGGTGCGCAGGTTCGTATCCCGTAAACGGATAGGTGGTAATAATGCCGTCCGCGATGGCTTCACCGACAATGGTCTTCAACTGGACAGTCAGGTTGATAATGGTTCCGGGAGCGAGGTTGCGTTCTGTCCGCAGGTACAGATCGTATTTGTCTATGAAAGAACGGTCCAATGCAGAAAAAGGAATATCCGTCAGCCTGTATTTTTCGATGCAGAAATTCTCTATATGCCTGTATGCATTGCGGTATGCTTGCAAACTTTTGGCTGTGCGGTTGACCCCGACTCGCTTCTCAAAATTGCTGATGAATTGCCTGAAATAGCTCAAAAGCGTTTCCTGTTCGCTTGCCATTCCAAGCAAAATGCTTTTTACTTCCTCGGCGGTCACACCGTCACGGACGGCAGACTGTTCGCAATAGATACTCAATGCCATCGCACGGATTTCATCCAGCCTGTTATTGATTTCCTTCGCCGCCACACTCTTGCCGGAGGCACGCCCCGAAATCCACCGGGATTGCGGGACTTTCATCTTCACACTGAATGCCGCTTCGGAGTATTTTCCGATGTTCAACTTAGCCATTACGGGACAATTCCCGTCGACATCCGTCTCGCTCTTTTTCAGGTAGAACGACACCTTCACATTTGCCTGATTCATAACCAATTCCTTTGTTTGCAAAATTATTATATAGCGAGCAAATGAAAGACATGAAAAATATAGCGGAACATGGAAAAAAGCCCCTCGGTTCGCAGGCAAAGCCTGTATTTTTTCCTGTACGGAAAATTTTGACTAACTTTGCATTAGCAAAAGATAGACAGAAACAACGTTCCTTGCGGAGGCGAACAGGAGAATAAAACAGTTTTGGAAGTAAAATCCATACCGATTTTCAATCCCGAAAAGGCAACGGATAAGTAGCGATTTGTTCTCCTAACTCCATCAAAAACGGCTAAAAACCGCTAAAGGAAGAATATGGTACAACGCTACATATTCCATTCGATTCCAAACACTTTGCATTATTCCTCCGAAATCCATCCGTATGTGGGCGAGTTTCTATATATTTGTCTAACAAGACAGCATTTGTCGTCATACTATAGCTTACATTTACGACTCCTGCATGATTTAGATTACAAACAAAGTCAACAATAGTCTTTATGAATTTTATATTTAATAAAGGCTCCCCACCATAAAAACTAATAACCAACTCGGTATCCTTATTGGACAATTTAAGTCCCCAAATATATCTCAACAAACTAAGTGCAGAATTAATATCCAACTTTTTACCCTTCCTATTTTTTCCCCATTCATACACACTCCCTAATGCACAATAAACACAATTTAAATTACAAGATTCTGTGACTTCGAATAAAATTTGTGGAGTATGGCTAAGAGCTTCTTTAACTTTAGCTTCACTTATTTCTGTATTAATATCTATGTAATCCATATTTGAAAAAAAATCGTGTTTTTTCAAATACATATACTTTCTCACATAGTAAGAATCCACATAATCACATTTTTCTGTTTCACAAATTTGCTTCAAAGCTGGATGTACAATCATCGAGAATCTATGCTTATCATTATAAAGATAGCAGTTCTTATTTTCTGATGTATATATAATAGATTGTCGCATAATTACTATCAAGTATTAACGTTTCTATACTCTTGCTATTCAGAATTTTTCATAAGATAAAGAATCTCTTATCTTAATTATAAAAAGAGATTCTTTATCATTACATTGGTACTAAACAAATTAATTATAGAAGACGTTATCGCCCAGCTAATGGCACATAAGCCGTCGCCGTATTAATATGTGAAGCAATAGGAGCCGCACTATAAGCAGACCAACCGCCATAGCATGAACATGTGCAATCACCGCAATCATTGCCACCTTTTAAAGCATCCATTTCACGTTTTTCTAACTCAACTTTACTCAATTGATTCAATTTGATTTTTTTTAAAACTTTCATAATACATTTTTTTAGTTAAACAATAAGTAATCAGTATTCATATAGTATATCCAATATAAATAGTTACACTTGCTATAAAATTGAAAACCAAACAATATCTCCATTCAGCAAAATTTACAACAGTATTTATCCAAATAATAGTTACGTAATAACCAGCGTATTTCATTATTAGGAAAATCATAACATTGCAATATTTCCAATTCAGGAATAGACGAAATTTTTTCTAATACTTTTTTTGCTTTTCCAGCCACAAACACATTATCAATATGCATTAGCCACCATTTTAAATCATACCAAAAATCTATAGAAAATAGAAATATTGGATCAATGCTTTCAAAATTTTCCCTTCTATAAAAAAGTTGTTCAAAACAAAGCACTATCTGCTCTACCATATGTAAAGACCGATCATGGCACTTTGAACATTTATTCCAAAGTCGGTATAAAAAATAGTCTGCTACCCATAAAAGAATCTCATACATGGAAAAAGGATGATTAGTTTCTTCCCATAAAGAAATCAAGAATTCATCTGTTTCTGCTAATAAATCATCCAAATCTGCTTCAATTAAAGAATTTTGCACTAAGCACTCTACCAAGCACCCCCATTTAGCAAGCCCCATCCCACTCGGAGCATCAGCCACATTCTGTTGTATATGCACCAACAATTCAAATGCTCTTTTTTCCATCAAACATTTTTCCTTTTCATACTCAGAACTAAAAAAAGATAAAAGACATGCTTTAATCTGCTCATCTTGCATCAAGTCAGTAATTGGATACCTTATTTCATATTGATTCCAAACCAAAGTATTATTGGGATAATAACTCCAAATTTCTTTTCCGAAAGGAAATTCTTTTGGGAAACAAGAAGGTCTATTTTCCAAAAAAGAAAGAAATTTGACATTCATTCTCATTTGTATCATCTTCATATTTTCGACATCTGATGAAAATGTTATCCTAATATGCTCTCCACGTTTTTCTGAAAAATTTACTTGAAAACAGTTAAATATTTTTTCATTATACTGATAAAATGAAACTATCTCCAACAATAAAGTAGTCCAATCTTTTCTAGAATAGAAAATAGAGACACAACTCCACGCCTTATTTTCTCGCAAAACATAATGCAAATCCATGTTATTTCAAAATTATTCGATTAGCATAATCAAAATTTCTAAATACGGTTCCACATCCAAAACCCTGAGAATTAATGCATTCATTATTATCCAAAGTTCTTTTTACTTTAGAGTAATTTAAAGCTTCCGTTATTAATAATACAACAGTAACTATAAGATCAACATCAGTCACCTTATAAAAATACCTATCACGATAGCATAGCCCTTTCTGATTATCTACAAATAAATACTTTCCATTTAATAAAATTCCGCCATCCACATTACACCACTCACCCTCTTTCCACTCTTCTTTCACAACAAAACGATATTTATCGCTCATACATTGTTCTATTCTGTCACATTCAATGTTATTTCGATTACAATTCATTGCAACATTATTTTGTAACGCTCCCATTCCCCAAAAGTGCTCTTTATACAACATTAATATACGCGTAGAATAAGGATCTATATAATCTAAATAAAGAGCATACAGCTTTTTTAATAGTGGTTCCTCAACAACTCGTTCATTATCTTCGTGCGTCAAAGCTCCATAAAAACTTTCTTGAATAAAAACATGTCTCCTATGTCCAATACAAGTCAAACGCTTAAATAAGTCAGCATCCTCTACACCATATCCCACCAGAAGTTCATTATATCCTTTGACTGCCATAAATGCTTCTTTTTCCAGACAAACTCTTCCAAATACATCACGTACACAAAGATTACTAGTATAAAATATTTTCTTCTTCTCTTGAAACTCCTTCAGCATAAACTCAGCAAAGCCCTCCCCCAAATAGTTATCAGCATCCAAATTGCATACGATTTTCCCTTCTGCCAACCTAAATACCATATTTCGGCTATGACTCCGCAAATAATGAACCGGTTCAGTAGTCCTATAATAGACAAGAATACCCATCTCAATATATTTCATCATAG